>Ga0111538_10000883_pt1 | contig 41377 bp, 35 predicted proteins | sample SoiMethybrSBSTD1_FD_79669 | JGI IMG/M metagenome (GOLD analysis project Ga0111538, IMG submission 79669) | Bulk soil microbial communities from a Populus tree surrounding site in Tennessee, USA - Soil MetaG P. TD hybrid SBSTD1 (version 2)... | ecosystem: Environmental > Terrestrial > Soil >...
CTCGTCGAACAGGCGCAGGCGCAACGCGCGCCGTCACAGGCGTTCGTGGAGCGATTCGCGCGCATTTACACGCCATCGGTCCTGGCGTTGAGTGCGCTCATCGCCATTGGCCCGCCCCTCGCCGGCGGCGATCCCAGTGTGTGGCTGTACCGTGCCCTGGTCCTGCTCGTTGTCTCATGTCCTTGTGCCCTCGTGATCTCCACTCCGGTGTCGGTTGTCGCGGCCCTTGCCGGCGCGGCGCGGCGCGGCGTGCTGATTAAAGGCGGAGCGCACCTGGAGCGTGCGGGCACGGTGCGCTGCGTGGCATTCGACAAGACTGGTACGCTGACCGCCGGAACACCAACCGTGGTCGACGTCGTCCCGATCGACGGCGTGTCGTCGGAGGATTTGCTCGGCCTGGCGGCGGCTGTCGAGCGGCGCTCGGAACATCCGATTGCCCAGGCCGTGATCGATCACGCCGTCCGATTCGGGGCCGACGTGCGTGCCGCGCTCGAAGTGCGCGCGCTCCCCGGGCAAGGCGCAGAAGGTCTTGTGGGCGCCACGACCATCGTCGTCGGGAACCATCGGTTGTTCGAGGAGCGTGGTCTCTGCTCGCCAGCCGTACATGCGCAGGTCGAGCGGACCGCAGCAGCGGGCCGGACGCCGGTGCTGGTCGCGCGAAACGGCAAAGTGGTGGGTGTGCTGGCAGTGTCCGATCGCCCACGCCAGACCAGTCGAGACACGGTGGACATGCTCCGTCAGCAGGGCATTGCTCACGTGGTGATGCTCACCGGCGACAGCCGGACGACGGCGCAGGCGCTGGGCGCCGAGCTCGGCGTCGACGAAGTCCGCGCCGAGCTGATGCCGGAGGACAAGGCTGGTGCGATTGCCGATCTCCGCGCGCGGTACGGCAGCGTGGCGATGGTCGGCGATGGCGTCAACGACGCGCCGGCACTGGCGTCGGCCGACGTCGGGATCGCGATGGGCGCGGCCGGCAGCGATGTCGCGCTCGAGAGCGCCGACATCGCGCTGATGGCTGACGATCTGCTGAAAATTCCCTACGCACTCCGTCTGAGCCGCGCGACGCTGCGGAACATCAAAGCCAACCTCGCGATCTCGCTGGCGCTGAAGTTTGCGTTCGTCGTCGCCGCGGTCACTGGTTTCGCGACCTTGTGGATGGCGATTCTGGCCGACACCGGCGCGTCCGTCATCGTCGTGGCGAATGCCGTCAGGTTGTTACGGGCGGACTAGGTTTAGGCGGGGAGGGCCGGGAGGCCGGGAGGCCGGAGAGGTCAGTAGCTGACTTTGCGAGCGACGCCTGCGCGATGTGAAGAAAAGGCTTGTTCCGTGACCGTATCCTCCCTGCCATCCCAGCCCCCTCCGCCTTCTCCGTGCCAGGAAAGCGCTACTCCGCCTTAGTCACCTCGCTGGGGGACGGCGGCGAAAGCCAGACCCGCGAAACGCGCAGTCCATCCACTCCGGTGACACGCATCATGCGGCCGGCGACCTCGAACGTATCGCCGACGCGGGCGCGGCGGCCGAGGCGACCCAGCACATAGCCGCCGACAGTGGTGTACGTGTCTTCGTCGATATTCAGGACAAACCGCTCGTTCGCGTCGGGCACCAGCGTGAGCCCGTCGATCTCGGCAGACCCGTCTTCATGCGGGATGATGCGGCCGCCACCGCTTCCAGCGTTGAGATCGCCGACGATGCGCTCCATGAGCGACTCGAACGTGACCATGCCCGCGGTGCCGCCGTACTCGTCGATGACAATGGCTTCGCGGACGCCGCGCCGGCTGATGGTGGCGAGCACTTCGTCGGCGCCGACGGTCTGGGGCACGGTCACGGCCTCCCGCATCAGCGCGCCGGGATCGAGGTCACGCGCACCGGACGCCATCGCCCTCACGACGTCTGTGATGTGCAGAATGCCGACGATGGTATCGAGGTTGTCACGATAAACCGGGAGGCGCGGGAATCCTGTACGCGTCAGCGTCTCGAGCAGCTGCTCGGTCGGTGCCGAGGCTTCGATGGCGACGAGCTCGGTGCGGGGCACCATGACTTGATCCGCCGTGAGGTCGGCGAATCCGAACACCCGATGCAGCATCTGCTCTTCCTGCTCTTCGAGGACGCCGGCCTCTTGGCTGGCCGTAACGAGCATCTTGAGCTCCTCTTCTGAGTGAACCATCGCGTGTCCGCCGCGGCTGCGCAGGCCGAGCAGCCGTACGACCGCGCGGCCCATGCCGTTCAGCAGGCGGATGAACGGCCAGAACACCCGCATGAAGACCTCGGTCGGCTTCACCACCCAGAGTGCGGTTTTCTCCGAGCGCTCGATCGCGACGGTCTTCGGCGCGAGTTCGCCGAGGACGATGTGCAGCGCGGTGATCAGTGTGAACGAGATCGCGACGGCAATGCTGTGAGACGTCGGCTCCTGGAGCGATGTCGGCACGGTGTAGAGCAACGGCTGGATGAGAGACGCGAGCGCCGGCTCTCCGATCCAGCCGAGGCCGATGCTCGCCATCGTGATGCCGAGTTGGGTCGCGGCGATATAGCTGTCGGGGTCGGAAACAGCGCGGCGCACGGCGCGCGCGCCCCAGTGGCCCTCCGCGACGAGTTGATCGACGCGCGTTTTCCGTACCGTGACAATCGCGAACTCGGCGGCGACGAAAAAGCCGTTGGCGAAGACGAGCGCCAACAGGCCGATCAGGCGCCAGCTGATGGCGGCGATCGACAGCTCCACTGGGACTTCCTTTCGAAACACTGTGTCATCCGGCAGCCGGCCGGCAGTGCTCGGGTATCAGATTACCCAATTCTCCGGAATGGACCGCCGTCAGGCTTTGCGGTTGGAGAAGAAGTGCGCGTCGACAAAGTTGTCGACCAGGGTCTGGCCCGCCTGGTCGACCTTGTCGAACTGGACGCCCATGCCGACGCGCCGATCGCTCCAGGCAACGTGGCCTTCGGCGTCGATATCGCGCTTCGATCCCGGCAGACGGAAGCGGACCTTGATGGCCGAGCCGCTGTCGAGCGGGCTGGTCGTGCGGATGGCGATGCCGCCCCGGCTGAGGTTAAGCGTCAGCGCGGCGGCGATGGTGTTGCCGAACCGATACTGAATCGGAATGCCCAGCACGACCCGGGGACTGCTGCGTCGATTGAAGCTGTCGGGAAACAGATGCGGCGCCAGCGACGGCAGGATGTGTTGCACGGCGCTGTACTCATTGACGTAGCCAGCGACGCCGAGCGCCGCGAGATCGCGCACTTCGTCGGCGTTGGCGATGGTGCCGCTGAAGACCAGGATTGGCAGCTTGCCGTCATCGAGCTTGCGGATGCTGCGGACCAAGTCGACGCCCGGCTGGTGCGGCAGCCGCAGGTCGAGCACGATGAGATCGAGCTGCTCCAGATCGGCCCGTACGCGTGCGAGCAGCTCGGCGGCGCTCTTCACCGACACCGCCCGGTGACCGGCATTGGCGAGCGCCGACTGGAAACGATCGCGCACAAACGCCGTATCGTCTGCGATGATGACGGTCTTGGCGGAGACCGAGGCTGCGCCCATCTCGTGAGTTATCGGTACTCGCCGTGCAGCCCCTTAGCCCGCATTGCAGGACTGCGCAGGATGTCGCTATAATCGCGATTCTTATCGCAATCGCGCCTGCCGGGCGGATTCTGGCACGTCAACGACTCAATTGCCAAACCGGACACCCGCGCATCCGCGCCTTGGAGGCACATGGCCACCTGCCCAGAGTGTGATGCGGACGTCGAAATCGACGAAGTGGACGCCGATGTCGGCGACGAGCTGAGTTGTCCCGAGTGTGGCCAGAACCTCGTGGTCAGCAATACCGATCCGCTCGAGCTCGATTTCGCGTCCGACGAAGATGAAGACGACGAAGACGACGACGAGCTCGATGATGACGAGGACGAGCTGGACGACGACGAGGGCGACGACGACGACGACGCGGAGGACGGGGACTGGGAGGAATGAGCGACAAGGCCGCCGCGCTGCGGCAGACCCTGTCGTCGATGGGGTCGGTCATCGTCGCCTATAGCGGCGGCGTCGACAGCGCCTATCTGGCCTGCATCGCCCACGACACCCTCGGCGGTCGAGCGCTCGCCGTCACGGCCGACAGTCCGAGCTACCCGCGGCGTCATCGCAACATGGCCCGTGACATCGCCGCGCAATTCGGCTTCCAGCACGAGATCATCCGCACACAGGAACTCGAGCGTCCCGAGTACCGCGCGAATCCAACCAATCGCTGCTACTACTGCAAGCACGAGCTCTACTCACAGCTGGCCGGCATCGCTGTCGCTCGCGGCGCCATCGTCGTCGATGGAAACAACGCCGACGATCGCAGTGACTACCGGCCGGGTCGGCAGGCGGCGCGCGAATTCGGCGTCCGCAGCCCGCTCGACGAAGTCGATCTGCGCAAGGATGAAATCAGGCAGCTGTCGCGCGCCGTCGGCCTGCCGACCTGGGATGAACCGGCGTCGGCGTGCCTGTCGTCGAGAATTCCGTATCAGAGCGAAGTCACCGACGCGAAGCTGCGCATGATCGAGGCCGCCGAAGACATCTTGCGCGACCTCGGTTTCCGTGTGTGTCGCGTGCGGCATCACGGCGATTTGGCTCGCGTCGAGATTGGGCGCGACGAGCTCGCGCGGGCGCTCGATCCCGACATCCGGCCGCACATCGTGCGTCAGCTCAAAGAGGTTGGCTTTCGATATGTGACCGTCGATCTGCAAGGCTACCGGATGGGCAGCCTCAACGAAGGCCTGCCGTTGCATCCGGCGTGAAGACTTCACTTCGTCCGGCCCTCGGCCTCGCGATCGCGTTCCTCGCCCTCCATCTGCCGTTTCCGCCCGGTTCGCTCGAAGACCTCGATTCGATCAACTTCGCTCTCGGGCTGCACCAGTTCGACGTCGCACAACACCAGCCGCATCCTCCGGGTTATCCCGTCTTCATCGTCATCGGACGCCTGGTCAATGCGGTCTCATCATCGGAAGCGCGCGCGCTCAGCTTCGTCAGCATGGTGAGCGGAGCGCTGGCGCTGCTCGCGGTCGGTCCGCTCTTCGCACGCTGGACGAGCGGGGACGCCCGCGGGTCGCCGGCCCTCGTGGGGCCCCTCATCGTCGCTAGTACTCCGATCTTCTGGATGACCGCGGCGCGTCCGCTGAGTGACATGGCCGGCCTGGCCGCCGTCCTCGGCGTACAGTTGTTGACGATGCGCGCGACGAGCCCTGCTGGCTTTGCGGCGGCGGCATTCTGCGCCGGGATGGCGGCCGGGATCAGATCGCAGGTGGTGTGGTTGACGCTGCCGCTGCTGGCTGCTGCCCTCTTCGCGCAGCGACGAGATCGATCGAGATCGCTGTCTGCGGCGATTGGTGGAGTGATGCTGGGCGGACTTGCATGGGGCGTCCCGCTGGTGCTGCTGTCTGGCGGGCCGGCCGCATACATCAGAGCGTTGACCAGCCAGGGCGCGGAGGATTTCACCGGCGTGGCGATGCTGGTCACGCAGCCTTCGCCGCGCCTGCTGCTTTCGGCACTCTATGCCTCGTTCGTCGCGCCGTTCGGCTCGCCGCTGCTGGCCGCGGCGGTGCTGCTGGCGGCGGGGACCGGAGCGATTGTGTGTGGCCGCCACGATCGGCCCGCGCTGCTGTGGCTGCTTGTCGCGTTCGGTCCTTACGCGGCCTTCCACCTGTTGTTTCAGGAAACGGCGACCACGCGCTATGCGCTCCCGCTCGTGCCCGCGTTCGCCTATCTCGCCGCGCGCGGATTGAGCGCGCTGCCGCGCCGGCTCCGCGCGCCGGCTCCCGCTGCGATGGCTGCGGCCGGACTCGCCATCGCCATGCCGCCGCTCGCCGCCTACGCGCGTGTGCCATCGCCAGCATTCAGAGTGCTTGACGATATGCGAACGGCGCAGAGTGCCGCCGCCGCGCCAGCGCACGCACTGTGGATGCATCGACGACAAGAGCTCGACATGCGACGGCCGCTCGTGTGGAATCGAACGCGTCTGCCAGCGTGGACCGCTCGTCTTCCCGCGCCGCCCAAACGGGAGTGGATGGAGCTCGTGAAGTACTGGAACGACGGCGGTCGGGCGCCGATTTGGCTGCTTGCCGATCCGCCGCGGAGCGATCTTCACCTGGTCGATCCGCGCTCGATGATCAAGCGCGGTGAATATCGCTGGCCATTCGACGCCAGCAGCCTGCTCGGCGGCGTGCGGCCGAACGTCCTGGATTGGTACGAGGTCGTGCTGCCGGCGTGGTACCTCGGCGAGGGATGGGCATTGACGCCCGAAACCGCCGGCTTTGCCCGAGAGGTCGGACGCGGCCCGGGGCGCGCACCGATCGAGGGATGGGTACGGCGCGAAGACCGCGCAGCGACACTGATGATCGGCGGGCGCAACCTCGCCGGCAGCGGCGGCTCTGTCCCGATCAGCGTCGCGATCGACGGGAAGCGTGTGTTCGAGGCGACCGCGGCGCCCGGCTTCTTCCTGCATTTCGTGCCGATCGCCGCCGGCGCTCTGGCCGGGCCCGGAGATTATGCGACGCTCGCGGTGAGCGCAGGCGGCGGCGAGGCAATCGCCATCGAGCAGTTCGACCTGCGTCCGACAGGAGATTTGCTTTACGGGTTCGACGACGGCTGGCAGGAGCTCGAGTACAACCCGCGCACGGGGCGGCTCTGGCGGTGGAGCAGCGAGCAGTCCGTCATCCGCGTACGCGCCAGTCCGCAACCGCTGACGCTGCACCTGGACGGGGCGTTCGAAACCAGCGCCCGCACCGCGCACGTCATCGTGCGCGCCGGCGGTCGGATGATCGCCGAGCGCGACGTGCCGCGCGCCTTCACGCTCGACATACCGGTCGAAGCCTCGGCGATCGATTCAGCAGGGGAGACGCTGCTGACGATCGAAACCGATCAGTGGTACGTGCCGGCAGAGACCAACTGGCGGCCGACGCAGGACCGCCGGCATCTCGGCTTGCGCCTGTACGAATGCCGTCTCATGCCGGCTTCCTAGCCAGGCACAGCAACGAACTGCCGAACGGATTGTCGACGTAGCGGACCCACCAGGTTTCGAGATACAGAATCCCGGTCAGCAGGCCATTGAGCGGTGCCGCGGGCACGGTGATGTCCGACTCGGCCTCCGCTTCCTCGGGCAGCCCGCGCCAGCGCTGATAGGTTCGAACGGCCAACATCGGAAGAAAGAGCGACGCATTCGTGTAAGTGATGCGCTCGACGACGAAACCGGCGCTCGTGAGGAGATGACTCAGGGACTCCCGGCTGTAGCGGCGCACCTCCCGACCCAGGACGGAGTGATCCCCTTTGAGGCAATCCATGGCCGCGACGTTGATGAGGACGTGGCCACCTGGCCGAGCCACGCGAAACATCTCGGCAATCGCCGCCTTTTCGACCGGATCGGGCAAACCGTAAAGGACGTCAAAGGACGTCACCACGTCGAAGGCGTTGGCTGGCAGGGGCGCGTCCGCCACGCTTGCCTGGGCAAGGCGCCGGCGTCCGGCCTCGCGGCCGATCTTGAGACCGACGAACGTCAGGTCGAACCCGTACGCACGCCCGAAATGGTTGAGCAGGTCGACGTTGGCCCCCGTTCCGCACCCAAAGTCCACCAGGCGAACGTCCGATAGACCCTGTGTTGCGCGTTTCAGCAGCGGGCCGATGAAACGCCGGAAGCCGCGAAACCAGAAGTGACGTGCCTCCGCCCGCGCGGTTGCGCGAAGCAGCTGATCCATTTCACGCATATCGTGTCTCGTTTGTGATGTTTAAGTGCGTCAAATGTCCTTTTTTGAAGCAGAACAATTGACACCGCGGCGAAAGGCTTTGTAAGCTGCGGGCACTCAACTTTTAGGAGTGTGTTTGATGATTTCTTTTCGCCGGTATCTGTCCGTACTCGCGCTGACGGCTGTGCTTGGGGTCATCGCGGCCGGATGTAAGAAGCAGGTGCCGCCTCAGGCACCAGCTCCGCCTCCGCCGGCACCTGCTGCACCCGCACCGCCACCGCCGCCGCCACCACCACCACCGCCACCTCCGGCTCCGGCCCCCGCGCCGTTGACGGAGCAGGAGATCTTCAACCGCAAATCCCTGGCGGAGTTGAACAACGAGCGGCCGCTCGCCGACGTGTTCTTCGATCTTGACGAGTCCACAATTCGGGACGACGCCAAGCCAATCCTCACAAAGAACGCCGACTGGCTGAAGCGATGGACCAGCACGCAGATCAGCGTCGAGGGCCACTGCGATGCGCGTGGCAGCGCCGAGTATAACCTCGCGCTCGGCACGCGCCGGGCTGACGCGGTCAAGGCATTCCTGGTCAGCCAGGGCGTCCCCGCAGGCCGCGTCACTGTGATCAGCAAGGGCAAGGAGCAGCCGGTCTGCAGCGAGGACAACGAGACCTGCTGGCAGCAGAACCGGCGTGGTCACTCTCTGATTACCGCGAAGTAGGCAGGGAAGGCGGGGCGGGCGGGGAAGGCAAGGACGCAGGTTCCGTGTCTTTCTCGCCTCGACCCACTCTCCGGCCTCAACCCTAAGCTTCTGCGTTTCGGGGCTGGCCTCCGCGCCGACCCTGCCCTCCCTGCCTTCCCCGCCTCATAATGAGGAATGCCGCGCGAAGCAGAGCGCGAAACCCTGACCGTATCGGGGCGGGAGATTGCAATCTCGAACCCCGGCAAGGTGCTCTTCCCGGAAGCCGGTCATACCAAGCTCGATCTCGCTCGCTACTTTCTGGCCGTCGCCGACGGGGCGTTGCAGGGTGCGGGCGATCGCCCGAACGTCCTGGTCCGGTACCCTAACGGCCTCGACGGTGAGTTCTTCTATCAGAAGCGGGCGCCCGATTCGCGGCCGTCATGGATCGAAGTCGTGACGCTCAGCTTTCCCTCGGGCCGTACGGCCGAAGAAGTGGTACCGCGTGACGCGGCGGCGTTGGTCTGGATGGCCAACCTGGCCTGCCTCGAGCTACACCCGCATCCCGTTCGTGCCGATGACCTCGAGCACCCCGACGAACTGCGCGTCGACCTTGACCCGGTGCCGGGGCTGGAGTGGGCGGACGTCCGCGCCGTGGCGGCCGTCGTGCGAGCGACGCTGGACGACTTCGGTCTCGTGGGCTGGCCGAAGACGTCGGGGTCGCGCGGGATGCACGTGTATGTGCGCATCGAGCGGCGCTGGGCGTTCAGCCAAGTCAGACGCGCGGCGCTGGCGTTTGCACGTGAAGTGGAACGTCGTGCGCCCGGCCTGGCGACCAGCAAGTGGTGGAAGGAAGAACGGCAGGGCGTCTTCCTCGATTACAACCAGAACGCCAAGGACCGCACGATTGCGGCGGCTTACTCTGTGCGGCCAAAGTCAGATGCCCGCGTCTCCGCTCCGCTCCGATGGGATGAAGTTGCTGACTGCGATCCCAGAGATTTCACGCTCACGACGATGCCGGCGCGGTTTGCCGCGGTCGGCCATGCCCACGCCGGCATGGACGAGCACGCCTGCGTGCTGGACGCCTTGCTGGAGTTGTCCGCACGGCAGGAGGCGGAAGGCCTGGGGGACGCGCCCTGGCCGCCGCACTATCGCAAGCAGCCTGGCGAGGCACCGCGGGTGGCGCCGTCGCGCCGCCGCCAGCCGAAATTTCCGCTGCTCGAGATCGGACGCGCGCGAGAGAAATCCGACGCGCTGGCCGGCCTGGAACGATGGAAGGTGCGCCACCCTGATGCAGCCGCGCACCTTCAGCCGGCCGACGTGCTCGTCGATGCGATGCGCGGACGGTTCAGGACCTGGACCCGCATCCGGGTGAATCTGCAACACATTCCCGGCCACCTGCGCCCGGTCCAGGAATCGCTCGACCCTGACGAAGACATGAGTGAGGAGTGGGCCGGCGTCAGCGGTCCGGCCCCGCCGCGCCGAAGACCTTCTCGAGCTCGTAAGGGGTCGTGACCTCCAGCTGATCGTAGCGACAGTCGGCGGGTGGCTTGTCCGGCCGCCATCGCTGAAAGACAGCGGCGTGGCGGAACCGATCGCCCTGCATGTGGTCGTACTTCACCTCGCAGACGCGCTCGATGCGCAGCGGCTCCCACGACAGGTCCTTGCCGGCGCTCCAGCGGCTCTGTCCACCAGGCATGCGGGTGGTCACAGCGGCGTCAGCCTCTGCCCATTCGCGCCACGGGTGACCGTCGAGCGCGTGATCGCGCAGCGACGCGAGTTCCTTCGCCAGCTCCCGTCTTGCCGTCATCGTGAACGACGAGGTCACGCCGACGTGATGCAGCCGGCCCTTGTCATCGAACAGGCCCAGGAGAAGCGAGCCGATTCGATCGCCGTGGCCGTCCTTGTGCCACCGAAATCCCGCGACGACGCAGTCGGCGGTGCGGGCGTGCTTGATTTTGAACATCGCGCGCTTGCCGGCTTGATACGTGCCCAGCTCGGGCTTGGCGATCACACCGTCCAGACCTGCGCCTTCGAAACGTTCCAGCCACTCCGCCGCTTCGGCGCGATTGCGGGTCATCGGCGTGACGTGGAGCGGCGATCTTGCCGCGGCCAGCAGCCGCGTCAGGATCTCACGGCGTTCGCGCTGCGGCCGTTCGCGCAGGTCCTCGCCGTCGGCGGCGAGCACGTCGAACGCCACGAACTGTGAGGGGGTTTCTTTTGCCAGCTTCGCCACCCGCGACGCCGCCGGATGCAAGCGCTGCTGCAGCGCGTCGAAGTCCAGACCGCGCGGCGTGGCGATGACGATTTCTCCGTCCACGACACAGCCATTGGGCAGACCCGCCAACAGCGCTTCGTGCAGCTCGGGAAAGTAGCGATCGAGCGGCCGGAGGTCGCGGCTCTGGATGAACAGGTCGCCCCTACCGCAAAACACGATGGCGCGAAAGCCATCCCATTTCGGCTCGTAGAGAAACGTGTCGCCGTGGGGCAGCTCGTCGGCCAGCTTGGCGAGCATCGGCTCGATCGGCGGCGGCAGTGGAAACGTGTCCACGTCAGATCAGCGCGGCGCCGCGTCGAGCACGCGAGCGAGCGCCTGCTCCGTGATGCGGTACTTCGCGACCTTGCGGCCGTCGACGAAGAGGACCGGAATTTCCAGTCCGAACTCGCGCTCGAGCGCCGTGTCGGACGAAATGTCGACGACTTCCATGGTGATCGGGCGGCTGGCGGCCACCCGGTCGACGACCGCCTTCATCTCGTCACACAGATGACAGCCGGGCCGGGAATAGAGCGTAAGCGCCGGGGTCACTTCAATGCCGCCGCCCGCAGATCGTCGGCGATCCGGGCGGCCGCGGCACGCGGATCGACCGCGGCGATGATGGGGCGTCCGACCACGAGATAGCTGGCTCCCTCGCCCAATGCCTCCGCCGCCGCCATCGTCCGCACCTGATCGCCTTTGGCGTCAGCCGCACTCCGGATGCCTGGCGTGACGATGACGAAGTCCTTGCCGCACGTGTCACGGACGAGACCAATCTCGAGTGGTGACGCAACGACGCCGTCCAGTCCGGCTGACTGCGCGAGCGCCGCCAGCCGCTTGACCTGTTCGGCGACGGTTCCGCCGACACCGACGTCAGCCAGCGCGGCCTGATCGAAGCTGGTGAGGACTGCGACCGCGACGACCAGCGGTGCCGCACGGCCCGAACGCGCGGCTTCGTCGCGCGCGGCCGCGACCGCGGCCTTCATCATCGCGGCGCCGCCCGCCGCGTGCACGTCGACCATCCAGACGCCCAACCGCGTGGCCGCGCCAACCGCGCCGGCCACGGTATTCGGGATGTCGTGAAACTTCAGATCGAGGAAGACGCGGTCGCCTTTCGCCGCCAGAGTTTCGACGAAGGCCGGGCCGCGGCTGGTGAACAGCCGGCTGCCTATCTTGTAGCCGCCAACGACGCCGCGAAGGTCGTCGGTCAGCGCCAGGGCGGTTTCGATCGTATCGACGTCGAGCGCGACCAGCAGTTCGTTCATGCGATGGTCTCCGCAGGCTCGGTTTTCCTGCGCCGCGCCACCGTCCCCACGAGGTCGGCGACCCGGGCGATGCGGTGCCGCGTGAGATACTCCGCGATGCCCTCGTGCAATTTTGGCCAGATGAGCGGGTCGGCGAAGTTGGCCGTGCCGACCTGCACCGCAGCCGCGCCGGCAATCATGAACTCGAGTGCGTCGCGGGCATCGGCGATGCCGCCCATGCCGATGACCGGAATCTTCACGGCCTCGTGGCACTCATAGGTCATGCGGACGGCAATCGGCCGAATCGCCGGACCGCTCAGCCCGCCCATGCCATTGGAAAGCCTCGGCCGGCGGGTCTCGATGTCGATCGCCATCGCCAGAAACGTGTTGACCAGCGAAACGGCGTCGGCACCCGCCTCTTCGGCGGCTCGGGCAAACGACGCGACATCAGTGACGTTCGGTGTGAGCTTGGGAATGATCGGCAGACTCGTGACCTTGCGGACGGCCGACACGACGCTGTGCGCACCGATCAGGCTGCAGCCGAACTGGATGCCGCCTTCCTTGATGTTCGGACACGAGATGTTGAGCTCGATGCCGTGCACGCCCTCGGCGTCGGCAACGATCCGCGACACCTCGGCGTACTCATCGATCGTCGTGCCACAGACGTTGACGATGACCGTCGCGCGGCGAGCGCGAAGCTCGGGGAGCTTTTCGTCGACGAAGCGGCGCGCGCCAATGCCCTGAAGACCGATGGCGTTCAGCATGCCGGCCGGCGTCTCGACGATGCGCGGCGCCGGATGTCCTTCCCGCTCGTTCAGGAACAGGCCCTTGGTGACGACCGCGCCGAGTGTCGAGAGGTCGATGAGCTCGGCGTACTCGACACCATGGCCGAAGCAGCCGCTCGCCGCCATGAGCGGGTTCGCCAGAGTGAGCGATCCGATGCGGACGGACAGATCAGGCGGTGCCATCAATCAACAATCAATCCCAGACTACTTGATCGCCGGCGAGGACTGGGCCGGCGAGGCACGAACGGACGAAATGCGTGCCCCCATGCTCGGCTCGCATAGGGACCACGCAGCTGTAGCAGCCGCCCATCCCGCATCCCATGATCCGTTCGACGGAGACCTCGCAGGGCGTCCGATGTTTCATGGCGACCTGCGCCGTTGCCGCAAGCATACCCTCTGGTCCGCAGGCATAGATCATCGTACGCCTGCCGGGCAATCTGGCCGCCAGCGCCCGATCGAGCGGCGCGACGATGCGCCCGCGCTCGCCGAGGCTGCCATCCTCAGTGGTGAGTACCACCCGCACGCCGAGCTTCGTGAAGAACTCGAGATAGAAGAGCTCGGTGGCACGGCGGGCCCCGTAGAAAAGCGTGACCGACACATCCCGGGCGCGCAGCTGCTCAGCGAGCACGGCAAAGGGCGCGAGCCCGACGCCGCCGGCCACCAGCCACGCCTCCGTCGACGCGTCGACCGGGGTGAACGGTTGCCCGAGTGGACCGAGCACCGAGACCCGCGATCCGAGGTGCGCCTCGAACAACAGCGCGGTCGACGGGCCGATGCGTTTGTTCAGGATCGAGAAGCCGGTCGGCCGACCAGCCTGATCGTGAAAACGTTCGAACACCGAGAACGGCCGGCGCAGCAGCGGGTCGAACCCGGGGCGTGCTTTGACCATCACGAACTGTCCCGCCGCCGCTGTCGCGGCGATGTCCGGCGCCGCCAGCGCCAGCACGTTGTAGTCGGTCGACAACGGTGTGTTCGCGATCACTTCGGCGGCGACATCGACGATCACGGAGCGAATATATCATCTCGATTCTGGAAATGAAGGAATGAAGGAATGAGGGAATCAGGGAGTGAGGGAATGCCAATGACGGAATGAGGCGATGAAAATGACGGAATGAGGAATGGGGCCTCGGCAAGTTCCTCGATTCCGTCATTCCCTCATTGGCATTCCCTCATTCCCTCATTCCCTCATTCCCTCATTCCCTCATTCCCTCATTCCCAAATTCTTCTGATATACTCCTCCTGTCTCTTTAAAGCGTTCCAGTGAGAACGCGAAGAGGTGCACATGTCCCACCCAATCGGTCCGTCCGCGTTCCACTCTCCACGCTCGCTGAGATCATTCGTTCCTGATTGTTCGCTCGAGGTGCCGCCATGCCCGTGGTGATGGACGCCGATCGGATGGGGCGGACGCTCACCCGCATCGCCCACGAGATTCTCGAACGCAATCGCGGTGTCGAGGAGCTCGCCCTCGTCGGCATCCGCACCCGGGGAGTGCCGCTCGCGAAACGCATCGCTCGCGCCATTCACGACATCAACGGCCACGACCTGCCGACCGGCGCGCTCGACATCACCCTCTACCGCGACGACCTGATGCGGCACGCGGTCGGCGCCCAGCCGGTGATCCGCCGCACCGAGATCCCGTTCTCCATCGACGACAAGCGCATTCTCCTGGTCGACGACGTGCTGTACACCGGCAGGACGATCCGCGCGGCCCTCGACGCGCTCATCGAATTCGGCCGGCCGCGCGCCATCCAGCTGATCGTGCTCGTCGACCGGGGGCACCGCGAGCTGCCGATCAAGGCCGATTACGTCGGCAAGAACCTGCCGACCTCGTCCACACAGAGCGTCCAGGTGCATCTCATCGAGGTCGATGGCCGCGACGAAGTGGAGATCCAGGGATGAGGAAAGATCTGCTCGGCATCGACGATCTGACGCGCGACGACATCTATCGCGTCCTCGACACCGCCGAAGCCATGCGCGAGATCGGCGAGCGGCCGATCAAGAAGGTGCCGACGCTGCGCGGCAAGACGGTCGTGAACCTGTTCTACGAGCCGAGCACGCGCACGCGCACCTCGTTCGAAATCGCCGAGAAGCGCCTGAGCGCCGACACGCTCAACATCGCCGTGGCCGCCTCGAGCGTTCTCAAGGGTGAAACGCTCGCCGACACCGCCCTCAACATCGAGGCGATGGCGCCCGACATGATCGTGCTCCGGCACGCCTCGTCCGGCGCCTGCAATCTGCTGGCGCGCATCTGCCGGTCGCGGATCATCAACGCCGGCGACGGGATGCACGAGCATCCGACACAGGCGCTGCTCGACGCCTTCACCATCCGGCAGCACAAGAAGAGCATCGAGGGCCTGAAGATCGCGATCATCGGTGACCTGCTGCACAGCCGCGTCCTTCGTTCGAACGTGCTGCTCCTGACCAAGCTGGGGGCCGAGGTCTGGTTGAGCGGCCCGCCGACCCTCGTGCCGCCGGGCATCGAGCGTCTCGGGGTGAAAGTGACGAGCGAGATCAACGAGGCAGTCAGCGACGCTGACGTGATCATGATGCTGCGCATCCAGCAGGAGCGCATGCAGGGCGCGTATTTCCCGTCGCTGCGGGAGTACTACAACGTGTTCGGGATGACCGTCGAGCGGGTCAAACGGGCCAGGCCGGACGTCATCATCATGCATCCGGGACCGATGAATCGCGGCGTGGAGATCGCGTCGGAGGTCGCCGATGGACCCTTCTCGGTGATTCTCGAACAGGTCGCGAACGGCGTGTCGGTGCGGATGGCGGTCCTGTATCTGCTGGCCGGCGGCGTCGAGGGAATGGACTAGGAGAGACCCGATGTCAAAACGCCTGTTGCGGGGAGGGCGGATCGTCGATCCCGCCAACGGACGGGACGCGGTGCTCGACGTGCTCATCGACGGCGGCCGCATCGCCGCGGTCGGACCGCGGCTGAAGACCGACGAGTCGTTCACCATCATCGATCTTCCGCCCGGCCTCATCGTCTGCCCCGGCCTGATCGACATGCATGTCCACCTGCGCGAGCCCGGACAGGAGCACAAAGAGACGGTGGCGACCGGCACGGCGGCGGCGGCGGCGGGCGGTTTCACGGCGGTGGCCTGCATGCCGAATACGTCCCCGGTGAACGACAACGCCGGCGTGACCGGCTACATCCTGCAGAAGGCGGCCGAGGCCAACCTGGCGCGCGTGTACCCGATTGGCGCGGTCTCGCGCGGCCAGAACGGCGAGCAGCTCGCCGACATCGCCGAGCTCCGCCAGGCCGGCTGTGTGGCGATCACCGACGATGGCCGCCCGGTCGCGACGGCGCTGCTGATGCGGCGTGCGCTGGAATACACGCGGATGTTCGACATGCCGGTGATCGAGCACTGCGAGGACCAGACGCTCAAGGGCGACGGCGTGGCGCACGAGGGCTTTCACGCGTCGACGCTCGGGCTGCGCGGCATTCCCGGTCAGGCCGAATCGATCATGGCGCAGCGCGATATCTCGCTGGCCGAGCTCACCGGCGGGTTGGTGCATATCGCCCACATGAGCGCGAGGCAGACGTTGGACGCGGTCCGCGTCGGCAAGGCGCGCGGCGCCCGCGTGACCTGCGAGGTGACGCCGCATCACTTCGTGCTGACCGATGAAATGCTCGGAGCGCCGGTCGCCTACGACACCAACGTCAAGATGAACCCGCCGCTGCGCGAGACCGCGGATCGCGACGCGATGCTGCATGGAATCGCCGACGGCAGCGTGGACGTCATCGCGACCGATCACGCACCGCATCACTACGACGAGAAGAACGTCGAGTTCGACCACGCCCCGTTCGGCATCACGGGACTCGAGACTGCCGTCTCGCTGTGCTTCGACCGGCTGATCCACCGCGGCGTCATCGGCCTGCCGCGCCTCGTCGAGTTGCTCTCAGTCAACCCGGCGAAGATCCTTCGCGTGCCGGGTGGGTCGCTGGCTGACGGCGCGCCAGCCGACATCACGATCCTTGCGCCGGATCTGCCGGTGACAGTCGCAACGGACCGCATGCGCTCGCGCTCGAAGAACACCCCGTTCAACGGCTGGCAGCTCAAAGGCGGCGTCGCTGCCACAATCGTCGGTGGACGCGTCGTGTACGCGAATGACGCGATCGCAGGGCTGAATCTCAGTTAGGGCAGGGAGGGCGGGGAGGCAGGGGAGGCAGGGAGGGGGCGCCTGCGGCCACACCTGAGTTGCGAGACGTCTTACCCCATAAGTTTCGTGTCTTCGTGCCTCGTGGCTAAGGTTGGCGAGGCACCAATGTCAGCGTGCCGATGGCGCCCGCGTCGATCTGCGGCCGGTCCATCCGCATCGGCCGGTGATCGACCGCCTGCCAGGGTTTGATGAAGTCGTCGTAGTGCCGCGACAGGAAGTGTCCCGACTGACCGACGGCATCCATGAACCGGCTGTCGTTTGCCGGTGAGAGGTCGACGATTTGGCGGTACCCCGCGATTGCCCTCTGCTCGTACTGGTGGTCGGCGTCGACCGATCCGACGTTGACCGTGCTCCAGTCGCCACCGTTCGGAATCGATCGGTTCAGGATCGGACGCAGCGCCGGCACCGCATCGAGACCCTGATGCGGGAAGACCACGGGATGCACCGCCTTCCAACGCCATAACGGCATCTCGCTCTTGAAGCGATCACGCAGCGCCGCCACCGCCTGATGCAAGGCCAGGGTGACCGCCTGGCGGCAGGTCTCTTTCTCTGGGGTTCTCTGGTCATCGCACCATTCGCCGTCACCGTTCGCCAGCGTCGCGGTGACAAAGCGCGTGATGTAGGAGTACCGGCCGTCGTAGCCGTCGAGCAGCCGAGGCCCGAGATCGTCCCCGGCGATCGCCGGGGCGAGCGCGAGGAACCACGCCTGGAAGATCGCCGCCGCGGCGCTGTCACCGCTGGACTCGTACGACCAGGCCTTCAGCAAATCGATTGCCTGCCGGTCGTGCTCGTCTGCGGCGTCGACGTGCCGCAGCAGAAGCGGCAGCAGCTCTTTCGCGTGGCGTGACAGCGTGTCGGCCTGAATCCGCTGGAAGTCGTCGCTCGTCAGGCCGAGGCGGCCGCGCAGCAGCTCGAGGATCCGCTCCGCGCGATAGGGGTTGGGATACTCGAGCCCAATCAGGTGTTTGTCACGCTGCGGATTGGGCCGGTGATTCGCGGTGACGATCACGTGGTCCGGCGGATCGAAGATCCTCGGCAAATCGTCGAACGGAATCCAGCCGGTCCACTCCTGCGCGCCGGTCCATCCGTCCACCGGGGCCGACCCATCGCTCGACCCTGGCTGCAGCCGGCCGTTGCTGCCGTTGCGCTCACCGCTCGATCGAATCGGAATGCGGCCGGGCAGGAAATAGCCGATATGGCCGTCGACGTCGGCGTAGACGAAGTTCTGCGACGGCGTCACGAAGTCGCGCATCGCTTCGGAGAACTCGGTCCAGCTCCTCGCTTCGTTCAACTTGAGGAACGCGACCACCGTGTTGTCGTCCTCGTCGAGCGCGGTCCATCTGAACGCCAGCGGATCGATCGGGGCCGGTTTGTCGGCCGCTGTCGACGCGGCATTGTTCGCGTTGATCGCATCCGAAATGAGCGGACCGTGTCTCGAGATGCGGACGTCGATGACGACCGGGTCGCCGCCCTTCACGTTGATCTCTTCCCGGAGCATCCGGAGGGGCTCGAAGCGATCCTGGAACTGCGCGGCGCGGCCGGCCGGATCGAGCTTCTCGAGATACAGGTCCTGGACGTCGGCGGCAACGTTGGTCTCACCCCAGGCGATATACCGGTTGCGCCCGATGGCGACCGCCGGCGCGCCAGGCAGCGTCGCCCCGATGACTTCGAAGTCCCCGCCGGAGACATGCGCGAGATACCACAGTGAAGGGATATGCGTCGCGAGATGGGGATCGTTGGCGAGGAGCGGCTTTCCGCTCGCCGTCATCGTGCCGTCGACCACCCAGTTGTTCGATCCCAGCGCTTCCGTTCTCGCGCCGCCGAGCAAGAAATCGCGCACCGCCGGGTGGCCGTCGGCAACCGCTCGGCGGAACGCCGCTGACCAAGCATCCGCGCCGCCCGCGCCACGCGGTCTCGTTCCCCTACCCGAGGACGCCGTGGCCGATGAAGACGACTCGGGTTCGGGCACCGCCCGCAGATCGTCGCGCTCGCGCATGATCGTAAGACCATCGACGGGGTACGGCGGCATGAGCTGCGCCAGCCTGGCGGGTCCGACTCGCGCCATCAGATCGTGACGGAAGAGCTCCGAGGAATAATTCGCGCTGAGATCCCAGGCCATCATCTTGACCCAGACGAGCACATCGGCGCCGGTCCACGGCTCGGGCTCGAAACGAAGCAGCGTGAACTCCGGCGGAAGGTGTCGTCCGTGGTGGTCGGCGATGAAGGCATTGACGCCGGCGCAGTAGGCATCGATGTCGCGTCGTGCGTCGGCCGGCAGGTGCTCCCAGGCGCTGCGGGCGGCCCGGCCAAACCCGACCGTCCGCAGGAAGCGATCCTGCGGCAGCGCCGCCGCGCCGAACATCTCAGACAGGCGACCGTGTCCGATGCGGCGCTGGAACTCCATCTGCCAGAGTCGATCTTGCGCGTGCACGTAGCCGAGTCCGAAGAGCGCGTCGGATTTGCTGGCGGCTTTGATATGGGGAATCGCATCCGCGTCGCGGACGATGTCGACGGGCGCCGAGAGACCGGCGACGACAATCGTGCCGCTGACGACCGGCAGCGATTGGCGCAGGTACCAGTAGCCGCCGGCGGCCACCGCCGCCAGCACAATGACCAGCCACACCAGCGCTTTCAACAGGCGTCGCATCGCCCACCATTCTAAATGGCAGAATGGCTGAATGACAGGTTCGGTGAGCACGCCACGCGAGCAGCTGCGAATAGCGCTCGAACGGCTCTATTCGAGCTTCAACTACGCGGATTCGGCGGCGGATCCGATTCAGATCGTCCGCCGGTTCGCGGCGGCCGACGACTGCGAGATCGTCGCGTTCTGCGCCGCCGGCCTGGCGTTCGGCCGCGTGGCGAGCGTGCTGCAATCGGTCGAGCGGCTCGTCGCCGTGATGGGCCCGACGCCGGCCGCCTACGTCCGGCAGTACGACCCGCGCCGGGAGGGAGGCCGGTTGAAGCCGATCGTCCACCGTTGGATTCGCGGTGTCGATCTGTCGGCCTTGCTGTGGCTGCTGCGACAGATGCTCGATCGCTCCGGATCGATTGAAGGCTTCTTCCTCGAAGGCCACGACCCGGCCGCGGACGACATCGGCGCGAGCATCGACAGCTTCTCGAGCCGTGCGCTGGCCCTCGACCTTCGGTCGGCGTATGGCCGTGTGCCGGCGCGGCCGGGCGTCGCCTACTTCTTTCCCCGGCCGTCGCATGGCAGCGGCTGCAAGCGCCTCAACTTGTTTCTGCGCTGGATGGTTCGGCGCGATGCCCTCGATTTCGGGGTGTGGACGCGCGTCTCACCGCGCCAGCTGATCGTGCCGCTGGACACCCACGTCATACGCGTCGGCACCTGCCTCAAGCTCACGCGCTATGCGAGTCCCGGCTGGGCCATGGCCCGCGACATTACCGGCGCCCTGCGTCGGCTCGACGAGAGCGATCCCGTCCGCTATGACTACGCAATGTGCCACCTGGGAATGATGAATGCCTGCGGCGATCAGCTGCCGGGCGGTGATGCGCAGTGTCCGCTGAAGGGTGCCTGCCGGCCTCGCCGCGTCAGGCGTAGGACGTAAGACGTAAGACTTAAGACTTAAGACTTAGGTCTTAGGAAGCCCGGAGCCTGAAGCCTGCGAGCGCGCGTGCTATTCTGCGCGCATAACCGGAGGTTCGCATGATCCTGTCGAGAGCCGAGCTCCTCTCTTCGTTGAAGCACGAGGTGCACATCCTGCAACACCTGGCCAGCAAGATCGATCGCACGACACTCGACTACCGGCCGACGCCCAAACAGCGCAGCACGCTGGAGCTGTTGCAGTACTTGTCGATGATGGGACCGAGCCTGTTCGATGTCGCGAAAGCTGGCACGTTCGACCCGCCGGCGTGGACGGCGTTGGAGCGTGCCGCGTTCGCTCGAGACTTCGATCAGACGCTCGCGGCCATCGCCGAACAGCCGGCCCTCTACGAACGAGCGCTCGGCGGCATCTCAGACGCGGACATGCGAGTGGAAATCAGCCCGTTCGGCCAGCCGTCTTCTCGGGGAGCATTCCTGGTCAACCTCGTGCTCTGCGGATGCGCCGCTTATCGCACGCAGTTGTTCTGCTATCTGAAGGCCTGTGGCCGCGACGAGCTCAGCACCATCAACCTATGGGCGGGAATGGACGCTCCGGTCAGGCAGTAGGGAGAGATGCGACTCTCGAAAGGCATCGCCATGCGAACCCCAACGGCATCGTTCTCGCTCGCCGCCGGCATGACGCTCGTCGCGGCTGGCGCCCTCTCTCAGAGCGCGCCTGTTCCTGACCCGCTCGTGAAGGAGAACACGACGGTCAAGCTCGCGGCTCACACCTATGCCATCCCCGACGCCAACGTCGGCCTCGTCCCCAATGTCGGCATCATCGTCGGATCGAGAGCGACGCTCGTGATCGACCCTGGACTCGGGCGGCGCAATGGCGAGACCGTGCTGCGCGAGGTGGCAAAGGTAAGCAAGAACGCCGAGCTCTATGTCGCGTCGACGCACTTCCATGCCGAGCACACCACCGGATACGTGGCGTTTCCACCGTCCGCAAAGTACGTCAACGCGAAGGTTCAGGAAGCCGAGTTCGCCGAAGGCGGCGCCGCGCAGGTCAAAGTGTTTTCCGGCCGCTCGCCGATGACGGCGGAGATTCTGAAGGACGCCGCCGGCCGTAAGGCCGACATCACATTCGATCGCGAGTACCGGCTGGATCTCGGCGGCGTGCACGTGCGCATGGTCGTCGTCGGACCGACGCACACACGCGGCGATACGGGCTTCTTCGTGGAGGAAGACAGCGTCCTGTTCGCCGGTGACGTCGTCATGAACGAGTCGTTTCTAGCGGCGACGGCGGCGACGAGCATGCGCGCCTGGCTTGCGGCCTTCGATACGTTCGAGGCGATGCGGCCCACGACCATCGTTCCGTCGCATGGCGCGGTGGGCACCGGCGCACTCATCGCGGCGAATCGGGCCGTGATGCAGGACATTCAGACGCGTGCACGTGCGATGAAAGGGCAAGGGCGTACGGCTGACGAGACGGCGGCGGCCGTCCAGAAGGAGGTGCAGGCGCTGCACCCGGCGTGGCCGCGCGTCAACGGGATCACGGCTGCCGCGCGCTCGGCATATGGCGAAGCGCCCTGAGGCCTCGGGGCTGTGCGTGAGAGCTCTACTTTGCGAGCCGGCGACGCTCGTTCAGGATCAGCGTGTATTCCGCGCACCGTTTCCACACGCGGTTGGCAGTCTCGGTGAGCTGCACGGCTTTGACGCCGTAGTACAGCAGGAAGCCGCCAACGAGCGTGATCACGAGGTAGCGCGTATAGAGAATCGTGCTGGCGGTCAGGCTGCCGACGAAGACGTTCAGCGTTTCGTAGCTGAGAACGCCGGCGACCGCGATGAGCGGCGTCATCACCGTCCGCGCCCCCCACGATGCCGACCGCGACTGCTTTTCCATCAGCGCGCTGATCGTCTGCAGTCGATCGATCGACAGCTTGGTCCGATCGAGATCGCGGCCGGTGAGCACCTCGCGTAGCGTCACCTGCGCGCGGCACGCGTCCATCACCCGATACTCATTGCGAATGCGCGAAGGCGGCTGCAGCCGGACCGCGTAGTCGGGAAAACGCTGTTGGAGCAGCTGGACGAACGCCTCCCGCGAGGCCTTCGTGCATTCGCCGATGGTCGACGCGACCTCGAGCTCGAGCCGCCTGGCCTGAGGGATGTACGCGACTTCGTGCAGGCTGGCCGACGCATCCTCGACGTACACCGAGATGTGCGGGTCGATGCCGCCGTGCAACAGCGCCTCGTGATCGAGGCACGGCAGCACCGGCACCGGAGGCAGGCCGTCCACGTCGAGGCGATAGACCTTAATCGCCAGGACCGTGGCGAATCCTTGCAGCGCGTCGACGAACTGTCGCGCGTCAGACGCTGTCGTGTGCACCCGCGCTTACTGGGCCGTCGAGCGCGCGACGTCGGGCAGCGCCCACGCGGTCAGGGTCGTGCCCGCCGGCACCAGGATGTGCTGCCGGCCGTCGAGCATGTAGGTGATCGGCGACGTGCCGTGCAGCGTCGATCCCATCTGATACCGCCACAGCAGCTTGCCGTTGCGCGAGTCCAGCGCGATGAGGTTGCCCTCGTTGTCACCGGTGAAGAGGATGTTCGACGCCGTCGTGAGAATGCCTGCACGCGACGGCGTCGGCATCAGAAATTCCCACTTACGTTCGCCGGTCGCCGGATCGATCGCACGAATCGCGCCGAACGGCTTGTTGTCGCGGCCGCTGGCGACCTGCTGTCCACCACCGGTGAAGCGCTGGCCGGGCACGTATTCCGGTTTGTAGGCGTAGAAGGTCGCACACACTTCGCGTGCGTTGACGAAGAAGAGACGCGATCGTGGATCGAACGACGGCGGCCAGAAGTTGGTCCCGCCGGTGATGTCCGGGCACGTCGTCTCGCCTTTTTCATCCGGGGTGTGGCCCGGCACCAGCATCGGCCGCCCCTGGGCATCGACCTCCTTGGCCCAGGTGGTCTGCACGAACGGCTTGCCGACGATGACCTTGCCGGTGGTGCGATCGAGCGTGTAGTAAAAGCCGTTGCGGTTGGCGAACATCACGACCTTGCGCGGCTGGCCGTTGATCGGGATGTCGGCGAGGATTGGCACTTCCGTCGAATCCCAGTCGTGCACGTCGTGCGGCGTGAACTGGTAATGCCACTTGATCTTGCCGGTCTCGGCATCGAGGGCGAGCAGCGAACAGCTGTACAAGTTGTCGCCTTCGCGGCTCTCGCTGTGATAATCGGGACCCGGATTGCCGGTGCCATAGAACACCAGGTTCTGCTCCGGATCGTAAGCGCCGGTGACCCACACGCCGGTGCCGCCGATCTTCCAAGAGTCGCCGGCCCACGTGTTGAAGCCGGGTTCTCCCGGCCCTGGGATCGTGTAAGTGCGCCACGCGCGCTTGCCGGTCTGCGCCTCGTACGCGTCGATGAAGCCGCGGATGCCGTACTCGCCGCCGGCGACACCGACAATCACCTTGTCCTTGACGATGATCGGCGCGATGGTCGACGCGTAACCGATCTTGTAGTCCTCGAGCGTGGCGTCCCAGACGATGGCGCCGGTCTTCATGTCCAGCGCGAGCAGGTGCGCGTCGAGCGTGGTCATGAACAGCTTGTCACCGAGCGCGGCGAAGCCGCGGTTGACGAGACCGCAGCAGGCCGTCAGGCCCGTCGCCGGCAGCTCGCGGCGATAACGCCAGATTTGCCGGCCCGACCGCGCATCGATGGCCCATGCCACGTTCTGCGGGCCGGTCACGTACAGTACGTTGTCGCGAATGAGCGTCGTCGTCTCGAAATTGCCGAGCGTTGCGGTCTGGAACGTCCACTGCGGCTGCAGCCGCTGCACGTTTTCCGGCGTGAGCTGCGTCAGCGGACTGAACCGGTGGTTCGAGTAGTTGCCGCCAAATGTCAGCCATCGCGAGCCGTCGTCTTTGAGGCCGTCCAAAATCTCCTGGTTCGTCACCAGTGCGGCCGGTGGCGCGGCACCCTGCTGAGCGACGAGCGTGACGGCGCCACAAACAGGCAGGACAAGTGCAGCGAATCGGATGAAACGCGCGATCGTGAAGCGCATGGCAGTCGTCTCCTCGCGGTCTACGGGTTGACCGAGGGATCGAAACCTTTCAATGTGGACAGGTAGGCGAGCAGGTCGTTCAGGTCGCTCTCGTTCAAGCGGTCCGGGCCGAACACCGGCATCGCGGACTGCTTGCCGTCGGCGACGCTGCGGACGTCCGAGCGCAGGTAGCCCTGGATGCGCTCGCGCGAGTCCATGATCTGGACGGAGAAGAGATCCTCGTTCTTCTTGACGCCCTGGACCGTCTGGCCATTCTGGGTCGTGACGGTGACCGGCTCGTAGCCGGTGAGTGAATTCTCCATCGCGCCGCGAATCCGACGGACGAGCACGGCGCGGGAACGGGCCAGGCCGATGCGCGACAGATCGGGGCCGAGCCGCCCGCCGCGTCCATTACTGCGGTGGCAGCTGGCGCACTGCACACGGAAGATGCGCTCGCCATTGGCGGCGTTGCCAGACGGCGCCTCGGCCGGGGCCGTGACCGCAATGGTTCGCAGGTACGCCAACATCTTTCAGATCTCGTCGTCTGGCGTCCGTTCGCCCACCGCAGGCATTTCGGTATTGGGGACACCGCGCCGCAGCGTGTTGAAGAGCCCGCCGTCGGTGCGCCCGGACGCCCAGACCTGCGTCAGGTCCGGACCGCGGACGCCGCGGGCGTCCATGCCGTGGCAATCGGCGCATCGGTTGCGGAACATGCCCATGCCCGCCTGAATCGCGTCGGCGTTGCCGTCGAGGGGATTTTTTTCAGCGGGCGCCTGGGCGGCGAGCGAGGTGCTCAGCGACCCGACGAGGGCCGAGGCCAGCACGGCGATCCGTAGCCTGCGCATAGAAGCTCCTCAGGGAAGACCGAGGGGGCATTATAGGCGCATAAGCACGCGGAAGCTCTAAAGGTTCACAGGTGCACCGGTTCACGGGTGCATTGACCGGTGAACCTGAACCTGTGAACCCGTGAACCGGTGCACCCGTGAACCGCCGTGCCTCCCTGAACCCGAGAACCTCAGATATTCGCCGATCGACTATCATTCGCCCGTATTCGCTGCGCGGGAGTCGATATGAAAAAGCTCACCCGACGGCAGTTCATTGAGCGCGGCGGATTGGCCACCGGGGTGGCCGCAATGGCCGCCCCCGCGCTGGCCGACGCGGACGGCCCGCCGCGCAAACTTGGCGCGCCGACGCGGCCCTACGGCGAACGCTCCCGGTTCGAGAAGAGCGCGCGGAACGGCGGCCGCCAGGCGACCGGCGTCCTGCCTTCGGCGAGCCGCACGCCGCTGCAGGACTCCGTCGGCATCATCACGCCCTCGTCTCTCCACTTCGAACGCCACCACTCGGGAGTCCCCGACATCGATCCCGGAGAGCATCGGCTGGTCATCCACGGCCTGGTGGACCGTCCGCTCGTGCTCACGATGGACGACATCCGGCGGCTGCCATCGGTCTCGCGCATCCACTTCCTCGAATGCTCGGGTAACGGCAGCGGCGAGTGGAAGCCGCAGCCAGACAGCGATGCGCAGCGCGCGCACGGCATGGTGAGCTGCAGCGAGTGGACGGGTGTCCCGTTGTCGGTCGTGCTGCGCGAGGTCGGTGTGCAGCCGGCGGCGAAGTGGCTCGTTGCTGAGGGCGCCGACGCCGCGCGCATGACCCGAAGCGTGCCGCTGACCAAGGCCATGGACGACGCGCTGCTGGCCTATGGACAGAATGGTGAAGCGCTGCGTCCCGAACAGGGGTACCCGCTGCGGCTGCTGCTGCCCGGCTGGGAGGGCAACATCAGCATCAAGTGGCTCGCGCGCATCAAGGTCGTCGACACGCCGTACTACACGCGGGAAGAGACCTCGAAGTACACCGACTTCATGCCCGACGGCACGGCCCGCATCTTCACGTTCGACATGGAAGCCAAGTCGATCATCACGGCGCCGTCCGGCGGTCAGCAGCTGCGCGCGAAAGGCGTCCACCAGATCACCGGCGTGGCGTGGTCGGGGCGTGGCGCCATCCGCCGCGTGGACGTGAGCGTCGATGGCGGCAAGACGTGGAAGATTGCCGAGTTGCAGGCGCCGGTGCTGAAGAAGGCGTTCACCCGGTTCCGCCTCGACTGGCAATGGGATGGCAGCGAAGCGACGCTCCTGTCGCGATGCACCGACGACACCGGCTACGTGCAGCCGACCCGTGCCGCGCTCATCGCCACGCGCGGGCTGGCGTCGAACTATCACAACAACGGCATCCAGAGCTGGCATGTGAACGCCGACGGTACGGTGCGCAATGGAGACGTCTAGAAGGCTTGCCGCGGCGCTCCTCGCCGCCTGGATCGCCACGACGGCAGCAGCGTTCGCGCAGTCGGGCCGCTACGGAATTGGCCGGACGCCGACGGCTGACGAGATCGCAGCAATCGACAGCGCCATCGGTCCTTCGGGCGCGGAACTGCCGGCGGGATCGGCGACTGCCGCGCAAGGCAAGGCCGTCTACACGGCGCGCTGCGCAGGCTGCCACGGCGCAACCGGAAAAGAAGGACCGAACGACGTGCTCGCCGGCGGACAGGGCACGCTGAAGAGCGAGCGGCCGGTCCGCACCGTCGGCAGCTACTGGCCGTACGCGACGACGCTCTTCGACTACATTCGACGGGCGATGCCGTACGCGACACCCGGCGCGTTGACCAACGAGGAAGTGTACGGCGCGACAGCGTACATCCTCTTTCTCAACGGCCTCATCGGCGAGCAGGACGCGATCGACGCGAAAACGCTCGCGGTCCTGCGCATGCCCAATCGTGAGGGCTTCGTCGCCGATCCGCGTCCGGACGTCGGCAGTAAGCAGAAGCGCTGACGCAACCCAGCACCAAGGAGGGCCCATGCGTCCGACTTTTCATAGCCTGACCCGTGTTGCCATTGTCGCGTTCGCGGCGGCGACGGCCACGCAGCTCGTGGTCGCGCAGTCGGGCGCCAAGAACGGGGAGTGGCCGACCTACGGCGGCGACTTGGGTCACACGCGCTACGCGCCGCTCGATCAGATCAACGCCTCCAACTTCGCCTCACTCGAGCTCGCGTGGCGCTTCAAGACCGACAATCTGGGTCCGCGGCCGGAGTACGTCTTCGAAGGCACGCCTCTGATGATCAAGGGCGTGCTCTACTCGACCGGTGGATCGCGCCGGGCCGTCGTGGCTCTGGACGCTGCCACCGGTGAGCTGATGTGGATGCACAGCGAGAACGAAGGCAAGCGCGGCGAAGCCGCGCCGCGTCAGCTTTCCGGTCGCGGGCTGTCGTACTGGACCGACGGCAAAGAGGAGCGCATCCTCTATGTCACGCCCGGCTATCGTCTCGTGGCGCTCGATGCGAAGACCGGCGCGCTCGTCCAGGGCTTCGGCAAGAACGGCATCGTCGACCTGAAGCTCGAAAACGATCAGCAGATCGATCTCATCACCGGTGAGGTCGGCTACCACTCGACACCCATCATCGCCAAGGACGTCGTCATCGTGGGTGCCGCCCATCGATCGGGCGGCGTGCCACGCAGCAAGACAAACGTGAAGGGCTTCGTGCGCGGCTTCGACGTCCGGACGGGCAAGCGGCTCTGGATCTTCCACACCATTCCGTCGCCAGGCGAGTTCGGCAACGAAACCTGGGAGAAAGATTCCTGGTCCTACACTGGCAACGCCGGGGCCTGGGGACAGATTTCGGTCGACGAAGAGCTCGGTCTCGCGTACCTGCCCATCGAGGAGCCGACCGGCGATTACTACGGCGGCTTCCGGCCCGGTGCGGGACTGTTCGGCGAGTCGCTCGTCGCCGTCGACCTGCGCACGGGGAAGCGCAAATGGCATTTCCAGCTCGTGCACCACGGCATCTGGGACAACGACATCCCGTGCGCGCCCATTCTGGCGGACATCACCGTCAACGGCCGCACGGTCAAAGCCGTGGCACAGCCGACCAAGCAGGCGTTCCTGTACGTCTTCAACCGCGAGACCGGTGAGCCCATCTGGCCGATTGTCGAGCGACCGGTCGAGAAGGGCGACGTGCCCGGGGAATGGTACTCGCCGACGCAGCCGTTCCCGACTAAACCACCCGCGTACTCGCGTCAGGGATCGTCGATAGACGATCTGATCGATTTCACCCCGGAGCTGCGTGCCGAAGCGGTGAAGCTGGTGTCGCACTACAAGATGGGCCCGCTCTTTACGCCGCCGGTGCTGAGCAAACTCGAAGGGCCGATTGCCACGTTGACCATGTCAACGGCCGCCACCAATTGGGCGGGCGGCGCTTACGACCCTGAAAGCCACACGGTGTACGTCTATTCGAGCAGTTCGATGGGCTCGTACAGCCTGGTGCCGACGCCGGACGCGAGCTTGTCCGACATGCCGTACATCCAGGGGACCGCCACGGCGGGAGCCCGCCGCACGGCAGGCGCCGGCTCGGTGGCCGGCGGAGGCCAACGGATGATCGGCACGAACGCCGCCGCGCCGGGTACGGCAGGCGGTGGCGGCGGCGAAGGCGGCGGCGGGGGCCTGACCGTGCAGGGCCTGCCGATCGCCAAGCCGCCTTACGGACAGATTTCCGCGATCAACCTCGATCGCGGCGACATTACGTGGCAGGTGCCACACGGTGAGACGCCGGATGCCGTGAAGAACAGTCCGGCACTCAAGGGGTTGACCATTCCGCGCACCGGCCGCAACGGCATCATCGGCGTGCTGGTGACGAAGGCATTGATCGTGGCCGGTGACTCGGGCATCGCCACCCAGCCATCCGGCGCGCGCGGCGCGATGCTCCGCGCGTACGACAAGGGCACCGGCAAGGAGGCCGGCGCGATCTTCATGCCGGCGCAGCAGTCCGGATCGCCGATGACGTACATGCTGAACGGCAGGCAGTACATCGTGCTGGCCATCGGCGGCGGCAACTACTCCGGCGAGCTCCTCGCATTTCGGCTTCCCGGCTAGCCTTGCCAGACCTGCCGGCGGACCCCGAGACCGCCGGCGGTTGTCTGGGTCTCACTTCGTCGCTGTTGCCTTCCGCGGGTCGTCCGAGGGGTTGACGTAGTTGAACTCCACTGGACCCTGCCCGTACAGGACGATGGTCGTTTCCTGCGTCGTGTAGGCGAAGTGATTCATCTTCGCCGGCATGAGCGCGTACCCCCCCGCCGCCAGCGTCTTGTTGCCGGCATCGCCTTTCTGCAGCTTGTTGCCCATCCCGAAGGTCAACGCCCCGGAGACGACCACGACGTTCTCGTCGGTCGGATGCGAGTGGGCGGGAATCGCGTAGTAGGCGGGAAACTTCAACCGGACCGAATAGGCGCCGGTCGACGTCGGGTTCCCGGACAGCATCACAATCTGAGCGCCTGCCGGCAGCATCGGCGGAGCCGGGCCCCACTTGGCCTCTTCCGGGGTCTGGATGACGTGTGCCGGTTGCTGCGCTGACAGCGGCGCTCGGTATCCAGCGCTCGTCAGGATCGCGGCCGCCGTCACCACCGAAGCCATCGTCTTCATAATTCCTCCTCAGCGCGTGTTTCACGCAACGTGAGTCAACGGTAGCGTCCGGTGCCGCGTCGGCGCGTCGCCCGCGTGGGTCATTTTCACGATGGACGCGGAAATGGCCCGAACGGGCCAGGCGCGGGTCTACGACAGGAGACCGCGTCGCGCCGCCTGGGCGACCGCGGCGGCCCGTGAAGAAACGCTGAGCTTCGTGAACACGTTGGCGAGATGGCGGTGGACCGTGTGCTCACTGACGAACAGGCGCTCGCCGATCGCCTGGTTGTTCAATCCCGCAGCCACCAGGCGCAGCACTTCGAGCTCTCGTCCGGTGAGGCCCGCATCGTTGCGGTGATGGCCTGCCGAGGCGGCCGGCGCTGCCGTCTTGGTGAGCGATTCAATCAGCGCACGAGCGCGCGCGACTTCGAGCTCGGCTTTCAACTCCGTCAGCAGACCCATCGAACGCTGGCATTCGCTGACGGCTTCGTCGATCTGGCCGAGCGCCGCGAGAGCTTGCGCGAGGGTCAATCGCGCTCTCGCCGTCTCGTAGGGCGCGCCGCTGCCAAGGTACAAATCGACCGCATCTTCGAGATGTCGGCGGGCTTCGTCAGCATCGCCGGCCCCGAGTGCGAGATGACCGGCGGCCAGACTCGCGGCCGCTTTAATTGCGACGGTGTTCACCAGCTGGGCGAGCGCCTGCAGTTCGGCAAGCCCGGTCCGCGCCTCGTCCAGATCGCCGGCGGACACAAGCGCCCGAATCAGGAGATCCAGCCCCGCCACGCGTTCGGTACGGTTGTGCGGATCGATCCGCCGCAGGTAGCGGGCCGCCTGGTCGGCGGCGGCACGCGCGTCGCCGCGATCGAACGCCAGCTCGGCGCGGCCGAGCGCCGCGAGCGGGTGGGGCTCGCACTGCTCGAAGAGCGACGCGGCCTCGACGAGCCTCCCTTGCCGCCGCCGCAGCTCCGCGAGACGGACCAGCCCGTCGGCGGTCATCGCCGGACGGCTGGCCGCCAGCTCCTCGGTCGCCGCCAGCAGTTCTTGCTCCGCCTCGAGCCAGGTGCCGCGCCACATGCAGATCGAGGCGTACTGCGTCCGGCAGACGGCAAACAGCGGGCGCAGTCCCCATTGGGCACAGAACGCCTTGAGACGCGTGCACCATTGAACCGCACGATCGTAGTCGCGCACGCGATCGCAGGCGGCAATCAGATAGCAGCACGAGACGCCGATCGCGACGAGGTCGGACATCTCGCCGGCGACGACCGCCGCGTTGACCTCGTCGAGCGTGCTCATGCCCTCGGCGACGGCGCCGGACGCGACGAGCGCCAGGCCGCCCACCGCGCGGCCGAGCATTTCGAAGTCCACGTGTCGCGCCGCCGCCGCCACCCGAATCGCTTCGGTGGCGTGCCGGTGCGCGCGGTCGGGATCGCCTTCTTCGAAGAGCGCCAGCGCGCCTTCGCGGCACTCGAGCCAGGCGCGCTCGGGGCAGTCGCCGCGGCCCTCGAGCAACCGGCGCGCCCGCTGCAGCCAGCCGTTGGCGACGGCGCTCTCGCCCCGGAAGGCCCAGTAGTCCCACGCCAGCCAGACGGCGAGGCGCGCCGCGCTGACGCGATCGTCGGCCTCGAGATAGAGCCGGTAGGCGCGCTCGCGAGACTGAAACACGAGATCGCCGAGGTCGAGCCACCAGGCGGCGAGCCCGAGACCTTCGAGCAGCTCGGGTGCTTCCTGATCACGGAGGCGGGTCTCGAGGATCTCGCGCGCATCGGCCCACGCGCCCCGGGCGAGGGCCTCGTCGGCCAACGGATCTCTAGTGAGCGTCGTGGCCATGCAGTCGGTCGTCCTGAGCCTACCTTATCTCGGGACTGGGAGCCCGAGGCCGGGGACTGGGCGCCGTTCAAGCGCCGCCGAAAGCGAGGAATGGATCGATCGGCGTGCCTTGCCACCAGTGTTTTTCGGGCGTGAGCTCGAAGATGGCGAAGTGAAGGTGCGGTGTGTTGGCTGGAGCGTTACCCGTGGTGCCAACGTATCCGATGATCTCGCCGTCGTCGACCCGTTCGCCTTCGTGCAGGCCGGGTGCGTAACGATCGAGGTGCGCGTAGTAATAGCAGAAGCGGTTGGACGGGTCGAACTGGTAGACCGTAATCCCGCCGGCCTTGCTCCGGAACAACTTGGCGATGCGCCCCGACTCGACGGCGCGTACCGGCGTTCCGCGTGGAGCGAGGAGGTCGACCGCCTCATGGCCGCGGTTGTTGCCGCGTCTCTCGCTGAACTGGCCGCGCATCGCCTCGATCTTGGCTGCTTTCACCGGCAGCTTGAGATGCTTCGATCGCAGCTCGGCAACCGCGTCAGGCTGGCGATCGTCGTCGCCAACCGACCTCCGCGACGCCGCGGCCAATCCGCCGCCGAGCAACGCCAGGGTTGCGGCGGCGAGCCAGGTTCGTCTGATCCACGTGGACTTCGTCATTGAAACACCACTGGCGTGCCGACCTTCACCAGGCTGACGAGACGGGCGGCGTCCCAGTTCGTCAGCCGCACGCAGCCATGCGACTGAAGGTGACCGACCGATGACGGTTCGGCCGTACCGTGAATGCCGTAATGCTCGACGTTGATGCCGAGCCAAGCGACGCCCACGGGTCCGTTCGGGCCTGCCTGAATCGTCGCCTTGGTGTGCGAGGGGTCGGCGTCCCAGAAGAGCTCCGGGTTGTAGCGAAACACCGGGCGCCAACTGACCGAGATAACCTTCCATCGCCCGATGGGCAGCGGATCGTGAGTGCTCCCACTCGACGCGGGTGCGGCGAACACCACCCGGCCGTCGGGCTTGAGAACCCGCAGCATCGACGTCTTGGCCGACACGTCGACCGTCACCTGGCCCGAATCCGCGCGCGACGGTTCCTGGCGGGCGTCGAACGGCTTCGCTGCCGGAACGACGACCTCGGCGCCGGCGGCAAAGTCGGCGGTCGGATTCAGGTGTTTCAGCAGTGCCGGCGAGGCGTGAAAGCGTTCGGCGAGCCGTTCGACGACGGACGAATACTCCAGCGCTGGCAGGCTGGCCTGCGCCGGGAGGTCGGCGGGAATCTGCGTCGCGAACGGACCTTTCGCATCATCGTCGGTGATTCGGTACGACACGGTGACTTCGTCGCCGTCTCCTGTCGACAGGGCGCGCCACGTCGCGCAGTCGGCTTGCCGGCTCACGGGCAACCCCATCGATTCCTGAAAAATGGCGATCGCGCGATGCGCGTTCGGACCGAGCGTGCCGTCGATCTCACCGGGTGAGATGCCACGCTGGTTGAGCCTGACCTGAAATCCGAGTGGCGTGCCGCATCGCAACGGCATTGGCGAACGCGTCCGTTGCCGCCTGGCCGTGCCATGTCGTTGTGCGTCTTGAGCTTCGCCTAACGCCGCGGCACAGGTAGCCGCGATCGCGATCGCCGCGAGCACGCGTCGCATGGAAACTCAGAGTGCACGACCCATGCCTCCCGCTTGGCTGAGCCGTTGGCGACGATGATCGCGGGCGCGACGAAACCGCTGACGGTTGAGGCGGCGAAGGCGGCGGCGGTGGCCTGACGGTGCAGGGTCTCCCCATCGCCAAGCCGCCCTCTGGACTGTATTTCCGCTCCTGGTGTTTCGCCTTCCCGGTAGGGGTCACTTACAGAACGAATGTGCCGCCAAAGAACATCCGCATGAATTGCAGATTGTTCCATCCGTTCCCTCGCTCGTCCGCATTCGTTGATATGTCGTAAAAATCACCGAAGTTACGGAAGTAGCGCACATCGAATCGCGCGCCGAAGCGTTCGGTGAGAAACGCCACGAGGCCGCCGCCGGCATTGATGCCGGCCGCCCATCCCGAGGGGATTTCGTTCTCGGCGTCAGCGTGGTCAGAGCGATACCCGAAGCTGGGACCGATACTGAAGTAGGGGCGCCAGCGTGGAATCGCCGGACTGTAGAAGAAGTTCGGCGCGATCGTCATCAACTTCGACGCATAGTCCTCGCCAGCCAGGTTGCTTGTTTTCAACGCGTCAGGGTAATAGCCGAAGTCGATTTCGAACCCGAGGTTGCCCCGCGTCGGGAACGCGCTGGCCAGGTTCACGCCGAAGCCGCTGCTGCTGTCGAACTTTTCCGCGGGAATAGCGTTGTCGTTCGTTGCCGACGTCTTCACGTTGAACAGCGGGCTCACGAATCCGGACAACAGCCAATCTGCCGACGCCGGCCTCGCGACGGAGCCGATTGCCGCGAGGGCTACACACAACACTCGTAAAATCTTGGACATCGTCGTCTCCAATCTGTTTGACACTGAAATTTCCACCGCACAGCGAACTGGCATTTACGGACGTCGGAAAGTCGTCTCGCCAAGAACGAGGCTATTGCCCCGCAGCGTGAGCGGCCCACGAATGTCCCCTGTCACCTCGCCCGAACGCGAGCAGCGGAACGTGAGCGTTTGCGAGTCACGACTATCGGTCTTCCAACCGGCGTAACCCTTCGACTGCTTGACTAACGTTCGTTTGAGCACGCCCGAACAATCGGGCGCGATCGTCAACTCTTCCTCGGTGACGGTCCGGGCGTTCGTTCCGGGCTCCTCATTCCGCCGCGTCCATCGGCCCTCGACTTCTGCAAAGAAACGACGGGCGGCCACTTGTTCGGCGGCGGCGCGCTCGGCGGCCTGCGTTTCGGCCACGCGCTGCCGTTCTTCCTCCTGCTGTTTCGCGAGACGGTCGGCCTCGGCCTTCGCCGCTCGGTCGGCCGCGGCCTTCTCCGCCGCTGCCCTGTCCGCAGTCGCTTTCGCCGCAGCCGTTCTGTCCGCAGCCGCTTTCGTCGCAGCTGCTTTGTCGGCAGCCGCTTTGTCCGCAGCCGCTTTGTCGGCGGCCGCTTTGTCAGCGACCGCTTTGTCGGCAGCTGCTTTGTCGGCAGCCGCTTTGTCGGCAGCCGCTTTGTCCGCAGCCGCTTTGTCGGCAGCCGTTCTGTCGGCGGCTGCTTTATCGGCGGCTGCTTTCACAACTGCCGCCTTTGCATCGTCGGCGGCCTTTGTATTTGGCGCGCCATTTGGCGCTCGCTGCGTTTGTCGTGCTCGCTCGTCGTCAATCGTCTTTCTGTATTCCTCCGCCGCCTTCGTGAACGCCTCGGCCGCCGACCAGTACGAGCGAACCGACGCATCGTTGTTCCCGGCGCGTCGATAGTTGGCCGCTGCGGCTTCCTCTTGAATGCCTCGAGAGAGCATGGCCACGGGCGGCAAGTCGCGTCGGGCGTCGACCGCTTGCCGCTTCGCCTGGTCGGAAGCCAGCGCGGCGAGGCGAAGCAATTCCGCGACGATTTCAGTGAGCGCCGCGTCGTTCGGATCGATCTTCAGTCCTGCCACCGCGGAGGCGAGCGCCTCTTCCCGCTGGTCCGCGTTCACCTGGGCAGTCGCGCTACTTCGAAATGCGTCAAGCTCTCGCGACAATGGGGAAACCGCGACTGGAGGACGTGGCGTCTGATTGTCTCGAGCGCTCGCAGGGTGCGGGGGCGTTGAAGCCCGCCACATCGCAATGGCCGCCACGATGATGGCACCAGCAGCTACGGCAATATGGATCGCACGCGATCGTGGCGGCGCGACAACCGCAGTGCGCTCCCTTTCCTCTGTCCGCGCTTTTTCGGCTTCCTCGATGCGCGTCGCATCCGCCCGCCGTGCTCGCTCGTTCTCCGCCGTCGCGAACCCGCGCTGCCGCTCCGCCTGTTCCTCCTTTCTCTTCTGCTCCTGGCGAGCGGCTTCCCGCTGCGCCTTCTCGATGCGCTCGCGTTCCTGTGTGCGCGCGTTCTTCGCTTCCTCGATTCGCTTGGCTTCAGCCTGCGACTCGGCGAGTGCCGCCGCTGCGCGCCGTACCCGCTCGTCCTCCGCCGCCGCTAACGCGCGCTCCCGCTCCGCCTCTTTCTCCTTTTTCTTCTGCTCTTGGCGGGCCGCGTCGCGACGCGCCTTCTCGATGCGCGCCTTCTCCGCTTCCTCGATGCGCTTCGCTTCCGCCTGCAGCTCCGCGAGTGCCGCCGTGACCACAGGATGCGTCGGCCGAAATTCTGCCAGCTGCGCCATGGCTTCCCGCAGCTTCCCTGAGCCAACGCCCTGCCGCGCCGCTGCCACTGCCCGCCGTGCCCGCTCGTCCTCTGCCGCCTGCGCCTGCTGCGTCCGCCACTGCTGGCGTAAGCCACCCAGCGCCGCCGCTCCTAACTGCGTCTCGGCCGCGTCGAGCGCCCGCTCGGCAGCGGCGAAGTCGCCGCGGCCCAGATGGCCTTGGATCTGTTCGTGCGCCGCCGTCAACGCGCGCTGCCGTTCCGCCTCATCTCTCTTGATCTGTTCTTGGAGAGCCGCTTCGCGATGCGCCTCCTCGATGCGCTTCGCTTCTGCCTGCAGTTTGGCGAGAGCCGCCGTCACGAGGGAATGCGCCGGCCGAAACTCTGCCAGCAGCGCCACCGCTCCCTTGCGGTCCCCCGTCGCGAATCGTTGCCGCGCGGCTTCCACAGCAGTGCGGGCCAGCCGATCGACTGGAATCGGCGCCAGCTCACGAACCCTGTCCATGACAATGTCGAGTTCGGGATGCTTCCCCGGTGCCTTCCAGGTCGTGAGATCCGCTGCCTGGAGGTTCTCGAATTCCAGCGGGAGTTCGACGGCATTGATGAGAATCGGTACGAGGACCTGGCGCCTGGCGGCTCTCCGGGCTTCGTTCCTGACCCATCTCGCGTCAACCGAGTGCTCTGACCAGAGGACGATGGCGCATTTGCAGGTGCGGAGCTCCCGCTCGATCACCGTGTCGAAGGATTCTCCCGGCGCGATCTTCCGGTCCCACCAGACCTTCCATCCCTGCTCACTGAGCACCTCTGCGAGCGCCTTCGCGTGGTCGCGGTCCTCGTGCGCATAGCTGATGAAGACGTCGGACGGACGGATTTCCGGACGGTCATCGGCGTTCTCAGCGAGCGGCTGCTCATTCCGCCGCCGATCGCCAGCAGGTCCCGCCGACGGCGCCATCCCAGGTCGATTTCCGCTCGCCTCTTCATAGACTTTCAGCGCACCGGTGGCGGCGCGTGCGACCGTGCGACTGTCGTCCTGGTAGGCGGCTGGCTGCGTCGAACGCGTCGCAAAAGGATTCTGCGCGATGATGATGTCGCCCTGCTGTCGATAGGTCCATTTGAGCGGGCGCTGAAGCGGAGTCTTGATGACGACCTGGTCGCGCACATAGTTGTAGAGTTCATCGACCGTGATGACTCCGTCCCCATCTTGATCCGCCGCGCCAGTGCTGAGCCCATCAACCAGAAAATGCGTGAACAAGGAGCTCTGTGTTTCTCCGGTGACCTGATCGCCTTCCCAGGCGTACTGCGTGGCATCAGTGGCGGTGAGGATGACTCGTCCCAGTCCTGTCCCCTCGAAGGCTTCAGCGGTGCCGACACTTGCCAGCTCGGAACTTTTGGAACCGCGAGCGAACGCCCCGCTATGGCAGCAATCGAGGACAACGACCTGGCGCTTCGAAAAACTGCGGTCCATCCGGCCGGAAATAAATGCCGTCTCGACCGCAGTCCCGGCGAGAAGCGACAGCTCCGTATCGCGCAAAGCCAAATACAGATGTCCCTGCTCATCCTTGACGCCGTGCCCGGAGAAGTACAAGAAGAGAAGGTCGTCACTTTGTCTCTGTTCATAGAAGCGGGCGACTTCCTTTCGCACCTGAGCGCAGCCTTCGTTGCGGAGTGCGATGACATCGTCGAACTGACCGATTGCTGGAGAGGTGAGGACCCGCTCGAGCGCATCGACATCCACCTCTGGAGCCTTGAGACGCCCCAAGTGCGGATCGTCGTAACGACTGTTTCCGATAACGAGGGCAAACCGGCGAGCCATAGTGCTTGTAAGTGATCGAGATATCAGCCGACGTTTCTTTTGGCCGCAGACTGGCTCAAAAACATTGCAACCACGGACCTTCGGAACTCTCCTGCTTTGAGTAACGATGATCGGGCGTCGCTTCAAACACGGTCAGGCTCACCGTCCGGCCTGATAGACCTGGATCTGGTACGAGCCTCTGCGGGGGTAAGAGGCACGACTGTCCCCCCTTCGAGATCAACGGCCGTTGAACGGAAGCACAACGCGCTTTACAGGCGAGACTTCACGCTTTGTCGGTTCGAGGCGGGTCGCTTGGGTGGGCGTTGTAAAGGAGACCACCGACATCGGCGCTGGTGACTGCCGGGAGAACTCGTGCCGGTCGAGCCGGACCTGGAACCCGAGCGCTCAGAGTGCACGACCCATGTCCTTCTGCTTGGCTGAGCGATTGGCGGGCCACAGTGATAGATTTACGAAAGACCTTCAGGAGGCTTAGTGGCGAACCGAACCAGACCGACCCTCGAGAAGCGGGCCAAGGAGCGCGCGCGACAGGAGAAACGGAAGCAGAAGGAAGAGCGCCGAGCGACCGCAAAGTTGGAAAAGGCCTCCCACCCCCGGCAGGGTGGCGACGAGGATCCGGACATCGCCGGCATCGTTCCTGGTCCCCAACCGTCCCCATGGGGAGACGACGAGTAGAGGTGACCCGCATTACGGCCCTCGAGCGGACGGGCTGGATGCCGGAGCCGTCGAGACCCCGGACAGATGAAGCGTCAGCCGTTGATGTCATCGAGCGTGGCGATGTGCTCTTCTATCCACGCCTCGCGTTTCCCGTCCTCGAGGACGAAGCCCCGCTTTTTTCTCCAGCGATCCTGTCCACGGCCAAGAATGCGAGCTTCGATCCGGTGTCGGATCGGGTGAGCGGTACCACGCTACCCACCGCTGCCGCGCAGCGCCTGCGCGGCCTGATGCGCCGGTTCAGCGACGCTGCCGCGCGCCTGCTTGACGACATCCTGCCGACCTATCGCGGCCGGTTGCAGCGCGCACGCGCGAGCTTTCGCCCAGCGGAAATTGCCGGCCGCGTCTCATCGTGGCGCAAGGACGATTCGCGCCTGCACGTGGATAGCTTTCCCGCGTCGCCGGTTCAGGGCCGCCGGATTCTGCGCGTATTCGCCAATGTCAACCCGCACGGAAAGCCGAGGGCCTGGCGCGTCGGCGATGACTTCGAAGCGCTCGCCGACCGTTTCGCGTCGCGGTTGTCGATGCCGTGGCCGGGGCAGGGCACGGTGCTCGAGCTGCTCCGGGTGACGAAAACGCGGCGCACGCCGTACGACGCGCTGATGCTGCAGCTTCACGACCGGATGAAAGAGGACGATGCTTTTCAGCGTGGGACGGCCCAGACGGCGATGGATTTTCCGGCCGGGACGACCTGGGTGGCGTTCACCGATCAGGTGAGCCACGCCGCGATGTCGGGACAGTATCAGCTCGAACAGACCTTTCTGCTTCCGGTCGACGCGATGATGGACGAGAATCGGTCACCGCTTCGTGTGCTCGAGCGTCGATTCGGCCGGCGACTGGCCTGACGGAGCGTGGAGGATCCATGACGCGAACCCCCTGGATTGTGCTCGCGCTCTTGCCATTCGCGGTGGCCTGCGGCGGCGGAAGCCGCGACGCGCAGACGGAAGCGCCCGCCGCGGCGCCAGAGGCCGCGCCGGCGCCCAAGCCGGTCTTCGGTCCGCGGATCTACGTGACCAACGAGCGCGCCGGCACGGTGACCATCATCGACGCCGCCTCGCTCGAGGTCTCGACCACGCTGCCGCTCGGCAAAAGGCCTCGCGGCATCGTCACGAACGCCGACAGCTCGCGGGTCTATGTCGCATTGAGCGGATCGCCGATCGCCGGACCGGGCGTCGACGAGAAGACGTTGCCGCCCGCAGACAAAGGCGCAGATGGCATCGGCGTCGTCGATACCTCGACCGAGCAGCTGCTCCAGGTGCTGCGGGCCGGTTCCGATCCCGAGACTGTGGCGCTGAGCAGCGATGGGGCACACGCGTTCATCGCCAACGAAGACACGGCGCAAGCCAGCGTCGTGCAACTCTCCGACGGCGCGATTACCGAGACGTTCAAGATTGGCGAGGAGCCCGAAGGCACCGGCGTCACGCCGGACGGCAAGCAGCTGTGGGTGACCTCCGAAGACGCGGGCGCCGTCTTCGTCATCGATCTGGTTGCGCGCAAAGTGCTCAAGTCGGTGGAAGTCGGGCCGCGGCCGCGATCCATCGCCTTTCTGCCGGACGGATCGAAGGGCTACATCCCGTCCGAGAACGGCGGTACTCTCGCGGTTGTCGACGCGAAGCGGCTGCGCTTGGCCGGCAAGATTGCCCTTGGCGAAGGGATGCGGCCGATGGGCACGGCCATGGCGCCCGACGGCAAAACGATCTACGTGACCACCGGCCGCAGCAAGATGGTGCTGATGATCGACACCGCGACCGAGAAAGTCGTCGGATCGGTCGAGGTTGGTCCGCGGCCCTGGGGCATTGCTGTTTCCCCTGATGGCAAGACGTTATACACGGCCAACGGCCCGTCAAACGACGTGTCGGTGGTCGATGTTGCGACGCGCGAAGTGACCAAGAAGATCCCCGTCGGCGATGGGCCCTGGGGGGTCGCCTTCGTCCAGCGGCCGACACTATAATCCGCGTCCGGCTGCGGCCCGGTGCCGCGTGATGCCAAGGAGGCCGTCGTGAAGCGTCTGCTTGCTGTCCTGGCTCTGGGTCTCGCCGTCGCACTACCCGTCGGGTCGGAGTGGACGGCCCGTGTGGCCGCGCAGTCTGGGGCGGCGTCGGCCAATTGGCCGCTGCACAACCTCGATCTGGCCGGCACGCGCTTTTCCACGCTCGATCAGATCAATCGAAACAACGTCAAGACGCTCACGCCACGCTGGCTCTTCCAGCACGGCGTCATCGACGGCGTCAGCAACCAGACCACGCCCGTCATCGTCGACGGGACGATGTACGTGACCGACTCGCGCGGCAGCGTCTACGCCGTGGACGCCGCCGACGGTCACCTGCTGTGGACGTACGACGTCACGAAGCTCCTCGGCGGCGGCGCCCGAGAGGGGTATGTCTTCCGCAACCGCGGCGTGACCTACGCCAACGGCGTCGTCTACGCCGCCGGCGGGTCGTTCATCTTTGCGCTGGACGCCAAGACCGGCAAGCCGATTCCCACGTTCGGCAAAGACGGCCAGGCCAGTGTGATTCTCGATGTGTTGAACCAGCGCTATACCGACGTGAAATCAGCGATCAGCATGGGCTACTGGTTCACGACGGCGCCGCAGTACCACAACGGCGTGCTCTACATCGGCAGCACGCGGAGCGAGAGCCACATTCCCGGCGGGCACGTGCTGGCCGTCGACGCCAAGAGCGGCAAGGTGCTGTGGCACTTCAACACCATTCCCCAGGACGAAAAGGATCAAGGCTGGGAAATCGCCGGGCCGACGTGGGTCGGCGGCGAGCGCAACGGCGGTGGCATCTGGGAAACCGCGGCGATCGATCCCGAGCTCGGGATGTTGTACGTCGCGGTGGGCAATCCGTTCGGCGACAGCACTAAGCGCGCCGGCATGAACCTGTTCACCGACTCGATCATCGCGCTGACCCTCGATACCGGCCGGCTGAAGTGGTATTTCCAGCAGACGCACCACGA
>Ga0111538_10000885_pt1 | contig 41361 bp, 36 predicted proteins | sample SoiMethybrSBSTD1_FD_79669 | JGI IMG/M metagenome (GOLD analysis project Ga0111538, IMG submission 79669) | Bulk soil microbial communities from a Populus tree surrounding site in Tennessee, USA - Soil MetaG P. TD hybrid SBSTD1 (version 2)... | ecosystem: Environmental > Terrestrial > Soil >...
GCAGTACCCCGCCGACCTCGACATCGCGGTGCTCTACGCCGAATCGGTGATGGACCTCAGGCCCTGGGGCTACTGGATGCGCGACGGCGCGCCGTACGAGGGCGTGGCCGACGCGGTGCGCACGGTCGAGAGCGTGATGCGCCGGCGGCCCACGCATCCTGGCGCGTTGCATCTGTACATCCATCTCATGGAGTACATGGAGCCGAAGAAGGCCGAAGTCGCGGCCGATCGGCTGCTCACGCTGATGCCGGCCGCGGGCCACATCGTGCACATGCCCGCGCACATCTATCAGCGAATCGGACGATACCCAGACGCGATCAAGAGCAACCAGATGGCGATCGCCGCCGACGAGGACTACATCCGCCAGTGCCGCGCGCAGGGCCTCTACCCGCTGAGCTACTACCCGCACAACCTGCATTTCCTGTGGTTCTCGGCGAGCGTGGACGGACAGAGCCGCCTCGCCCTCGAGTCGGCCCGCAAGGCGGCAAGCAAGATCGACGACGCGACGCTGAAACAGATCCCGGCGCTTGCGGCGTTCCGCATCGTGCCGTACTACGCGCTCACGCGATTCGGACGATGGGACGAGATGCTGGCCGAACCCGCGCCAGGTACGGACAACGCGTACCTGCACGGGACGTATCAGTACGCGCGCGGTGTCGCACTGGTCGCCAAGGGGCGCCTGGCAGAAGCGGAACAGGCACTCGAAGTGGTGAAGAAGATGCTCGGGGATCCGTCGATGTCGTCACCGCTCGCATCGCCCAACTCCGGTGGAGCGGTTCTCGCAATCGCGCCGGCAGTCCTCGAGGGCCGCATCGCCATGGCGCGCAAGCAGTACGACACGGCGATCGCCCACTTCGAGCGCGCGGTCCGGCTCGAGGACGGGCTCGTGTACACGGAACCCACGGAGTGGCACTATCCGCCCAGGCTCGCGCTGGGCGCGGCGCTCCTCGCGGCGAACCGTCCGTCCGAAGCGGAGACGGTCTACTGGGAGGACCTCAAGCGCAATCCCGAAAACGGGTGGGCTCTCTCGGGCGTCGTCCGCGCGCAGCGTGCGCAGAACAAGACCGAGCAGGCGGCCATCGTCGAGGCGCGCGCGAAGAACGCCTGGGCGCGTGCTGACGGCGACTGGGGCACGATCCTCGACTAGGCGCGCGGCTCGGCCCAGGGACGCAGGACCGCATAGAGGGCGCACATCATCGGCGTCGCAACGCCGACCGCCCGGCCGCGGCGGACGACCGATCCGGCGAGCGTCTCGATCTCGATGCGTTTGCCTTGCGAGAGATCGATCAGCAGCGACGAGCGCGTGGACGCCGGCAGATCGTCCAGGTACTTCTCGATGCGCGCGCGTGTGTCCGCCGCGATGCGGATGCCGGACGCGCGGGCGACGGCATCCACTTCCGCAACGGCCTGCAGGAAGGCCGCGCGCGATTCCGGATCGGCCGCGATCGGGCCGATCGGAAGCCGCGCCGCCCCGGTGAACGCGGCAAACGGCGCGAGGTAGACGAACTTCTCCCAGATGGGCACGCGCGCGTCGGCGACCGGCTCGACCTGAATGTCGGCTGTTTGCAACGCCCGGGCAATCGCGTCAACGCGTGACGAGATGAAGTCGGCGGGATGAAACCACTCGCCGAACACGATTCGACGATGACTGCCGGTCTGCCGGATCACGCCCGGCGATTCGATGGCGGTCGCCACGTAGGTCGCGCCGGCCAGGACCTTCGGCGCGCCGGCGGCCTCGGCCACCATCTCCGCGCTATCGACGCCGTTCTGCAGCGTGAGCACGCTGGTCGAGGCGCCGACGAGCGGCCTCACGAGCGGCAGCGCGGACGCGTTGTCGTAGGTCTTGACGGCGAAGATCACTGTGTCCACCGGACCGACACGTGACGGGTCGGCCTCCGCGGTCACGTGCGCCACGAAGTCGCCGACCGCTTCCGATCGGACCGCGATGCCGCCGGCACGCAAGGCGTCAAGGTGCGCGCCGCGCGCAATCATCGCCACGTCATGGCCGGCGCGTGCGAGCAGCGCTCCGTAGTAGCCGCCAACGGCGCCGGCGCCGACGATCCCGAATCTCATGACGTGGACTGAACCGGCACCGCGGATCGCCGCCAGTAGAGATACGCCGGCAGACCGAGCGCGAGCAGTGAGAGACCGGCGATCGACTGGACGGGGCGCGCGAACAGCGTATTCAACACGACCAGCAGCGAACCGAGCACAAACGCGCCGGGCACGACCGGATACAGCCACACCCGGTAGGGACGCTCGGCCGCGGGCCGCGAGAATCGCAGCTTGAACAGCGCCAGGCCGCCCAGCACGCTGAAGAGCACAGACGTGAACACGACGTACGTGAACAACTCCTCGTACGAGCCCGACAGCGCCAGCAGCGACGACCAGACGGTGATCCCGGCCAGCGCCACGTGGGGAGTGCGGTACTTGGGATGGATCGCCGCGGCGGCGCGAAAGAACAAGCCGTCGTGAGCCATCGCGTACAGGAGACGCGAGGCGCCCAGAATCGCCGCCGCGTTGCAGCCGAACGTGGACACGACGACCGTGAGCGCCACCATGGCGGCGCCGGATGGTCCGACGAGCGCGCTGGCGGCACGCTCCGCGACGCGTGACGTACCCGCCAGATCGTTCATCGGCAGCGCGACGAGATACGCGACGTTGACGCTCAGGTAAATCGCGAGCACGGCGAGCAGCCCGTACATCAACGCGCGCGGCATGTTGCGCGTCGGATCGCGCACCTCGCCGGCCGCGTACGTCAGGAAGTAGAAACCGTCGTTCGCCCAGAGCACGGCAATCAGCGCGACGCCGAAGGCCACCATGGGACTCTCGATGGAGACCGGCACGATGGGCGTCAACGACGGCAGCGATCGTCCGGACGTTGCCGCGAAGATCACGATCAGCACGAGGCCGGCGACCTTGGCGACCGTCGCAAGGGCAATCGTGCTGCTACCCGCGCGCACACCACGGTAGTTGATCGCACCGAGCACGGCGATCATCGCCACCGCCACCGCCTTGTCGGCGGTCAGCGTCCACCCGCCGTTGCCGACAGGAATGGTGAACAGCGCGTAGCCCGGACTGAGCGACGGCAGGAAGTAGCTCAAATACGACGCGAAGCCGACGGCCACCGCGGCGACGCCGCCGCTGAGCACGACGAGCAGCATCGACCACCCGTACAGGAATCCCGCGAGCGGCCCGAACGCTTCCACCAGATACGCGTACACCCCGCCCGCGCGCGGAAACATCGTCGCCATTTCCGCATACGTGAGCGCGCCGAAGAGCGCGAACAGCCCGCCCGCCGCCCACGCGGCGAGCAGCAGCACCGGCGATGGCAGCGCCTGTGCCATCACGCCGGTGGTGAGAAAAATGCCGGAACCGATGATGCTGCCGATGACGAGGAGCGTCGCCGCGACCGGACCAATGGCCCGCGTGAGCGACGGAGACGTTGACGCCGCAACCTGGGTGGCCATGGCTAGGGAATGAACCGCAGCCGCGTCGCGGTGCGCGACGCGGGTGACACGACGAACAGACTCGTGTAGTCGTCATCGGCGACGGTGACGTCGCTGCCGCCGAACGCTTTGACGATCGCAGGGATCGTGTTCGAGTGCCCGACGATGAGGACGATGTCGTCGGGATGCTCGCGCTTCACCCGCGCGACGAGCGCATCGACATTCGCGGAGGGCGATGCCGTCACCGGCACGTTGAGTTTCACCGACAGTGGCTGCGCCGTCTGCTTCGTGCGCACGAACTCACTGGTGTAGATGGCGCGGATGCCAGCGTCGGCGAGCGTGGCGGCCAGCTTTTGCGCCCTCGTTTCACCCGCTGCCGAGAGTGGCGGATCCGTCTGCGCGTTCATCGATCCGGCGCCGCCATCGGCTCGCTCGGCGTGACGGACGACGTACACGAGCGCCTGCGCTGACGCGCTCGCAGGCATCAGCGCGATCGATCCCCACAGCCATGCGATCGCCGTCAGACGAATGCGCGCGTTCATGACGTCGCCTCCTGTCGCCGCGCCGGCGCCAGCGACTGCGTCACACCGAAGAGCACGGCCCCGATGATCAACGCGGCGCCGCCGACGCGCCACTGAGCGGCCGTGACGTTGTAAAGAATCACGCCGGACACCGCCAGCGCAACCACCGGCACGATGGGTCCGCCGGGAATCGTGAACAGCGCGCGGCCCTGGCGGCGAAGGGCGAGCACGGAAGCGCACGTGCCCGCGTAGACCAGCAGCCGCGCCACGCTGCTGGACTGCGCCATGGTGGCAAACGAACTCGAGAGCGCCAGTCCCAGCGTGGCAGCCGACGTGACGAGAATCGCGATGTGCGGCGTCTGGAAGCGCGCGTTGATCCGCCCGAAGAAGGGGGGCACGTCGCCGCGCTCCGCCAGGGCAAACAAAAGCCGCGATCCCGTGAGCGCGCCGCCCATGTTGTTGCCGGTCATCGACACGGCCGCGCCGGCGGTCATCGCCAGTGCGCCCCATCCGCCGATGAACACGAGCGCGGCGTCGGCCAGCGGCGTGGTCGCCGCCCCGAGATTCGACAAGGTGCTGAGCGCAACCACCTGCACGAGCGTGAACACGGTGGCGACGATGAGGATCGTCGTCACCATCGCAAACGGAATCATGCGGCGCGGCTCGCGGCCTTCGCCGGCCAGCACGGGCACCGTTTCGTAGCCGCCGTAGGTAAAGATCAGGTACAGCGCGGCCGTCGAGATCTGCGTCCAGGTGACGGCCTCACCGGGGGTCAGCGCCGCCAGCCGCACGTGCGGCAATCCCACGACAATGAAGAGCGCCAGCGGCAGCAGCTTGCCGACCGTGATCAGGTTGATCGTCAAGGCGCTTTGCCGGATGCCGCGCAGGTTGATCACGGTGAGCGCGAGTACTACCGCGCACATGAGCGCCACGCGAGGCATTCCAGTGCGGAGTGCCGGCCAGTAGAACCCGAGCGCGGCGGTCAGGCCGTTCAGCACCGACGCCCAGCTCGTCACGCGCGTGACCCACGACATCCATCCCACTTCGAATCCCGTGAACCGGCCGAACGCTTCACGAGTGTAGAGGTACGGGCCGCCGGTACCGTCGAAGCGGCTCGACGCCTCGGCGAAGTTCAGCGCGATGAGCATCGCGAGCGCGCCCGAGAGCGCGACCGCGATCCAGCTCCACGCGCCGATCTGCGCGGCGACGATTGCCGGCATCAGAAATACGGCGCCGCCGATCACCTGATTGACGCCGATCGCGCTGAAGTCCCACTTGCCGAGCTCGCGCCGCAGACCTGGTTGCGTCATCAGTTGGGGTGAGGCCGAGTTGTATCATGAACCCTGCCTGCCCTCATGGGTTCCAAACCGCGCCCCACGCTGCCGACCGACGCGTTCACGCTGCCTGCGCGGTACTACACGGAGCCCGCAATCTTCGAGCGCGAACAAGAAAAATTCGTTCGCCGCCTGTGGATGTCGGTGGCAAGGCTTGAAGACATTTCATCGCCGGGGACGTACGTCACGCGCGACATCGCGGGCGACAACGTCGTCGTTCTGCGTTCCGGAGTTGGCTCAGCCGATGTGCGCGCGTTTTTCAACGTGTGCCGGCACCGTGGCACGCGCCTGTGCGGCGACGCAGCCGGCGTGCTGGCCGGTGCCATTCAGTGTCCGTACCATGCGTGGACGTACGACTACGACGGCCGGCTCATCGGCGCGCCACACATGGACGGTTCGCCGGGCTTCCGGCGCGAGGAGTTTCCGCTCGGCAGCGTCCGCGCCGCGGTCTGGAACGGCTTCGTGTTCATCTCACTCGCGCACGCGGCGCCGGCGCTCGACGTGGCGCTGGCGGACCTGACCGCGAAGTTTGCGCCGTGGGACATCGGCGGGCTCGTGCGGGCGCACACGATCGTCTACGACGTCGCCGCCAACTGGAAGCTCGTCGTCCAGAACTACAACGAGTGCCTGCACTGCCCCACGCTGCACCCGTCGCTCAACAAGCTCTCGCACTACCTCAGCGGCGAAAACGAGCCGCTGCGCCCGCAGTACATGGGCGGGCGCATGGATCTCAACGATGGTGTGGACACGATGTCGATGACCGGCGCGTGCACGCGCGCTCCGCTTCCGGGACTCGACGCAGCCGATCGGCGGCGCGTGTATTACTATTCGATCTTTCCCAACCTGCTGGTCGCGCCGCACCCCGACTACGTGCTCACCCACACGCTGTGGCCCATGGGGCCAAATCGCACGCGTATCGAGTGCGAGTGGCTCGTGCATCCTGCCGAGCGCGCGAAGGCAGACTTCAATCTCTCTGACGTCGTCGAATTCTGGGACATGACGAACCGGCAGGACTGGCACGTGTGCGAACTCGCACAGGCGGGCATCAGCTCGCGCGCGTACCGGCCCGGCCCGTACTCCAACCGTGAAGATCTGCTCTATGCTTTCGACCGCTTCATCGTCGAATCGCTCGAGACGGAGGACTCCACCACATGATGCATCTGGTCATTCGAGAACTGCACATCCTCTGCGGCGCCCTTTGGTTCGGCATTGCGGTGTTCGGCGCGCTGTTCCTGGGCCCCGCGGTCGAAAGCCTCGGACCCGACGGAGGCAAGGTCATGCAGGCTTTGCAGAAGCGCGGCTTCATCGTGTTCATGCCGGTGATCGCCGTGCTGACGCTCGTCAGCGGTTTTTATCTTTTCTACGTCGCCACGGGCGGCTTCAATCCCGACCTCGCCCGGACGCACGCGGGCCGGTCGTACAGCATTGGCGGCGGGATCGGCCTCATCGCGTTTCTCATCGGCGCCCTCATCATCAGCCGGAGCATGGCGAAAGCCGCAGCGATCATGCGCGCGCTGCCCACCGCGCCGGAATCGGAACGCGGGCGCATGGTGGCCGAGGCATCACGACTCCGCCGGCGTGGCGCGATCGGCAACCAGATCGTGGCCGTGCTCATCACCATCACGGTGATCCTCATGACGATCGCGATCTACACCTGATCGGAGACGGCAGGTATGCGCTCCCCACGCATCGTCGGCATCTTCGTTCTCCTCATCGGCTCGCTCGTCACCGGTGCGCCGATCGCCGGACAGGCACCGGCCGCGACGCTGCCCGACTCGAACTTCGATGTCCAGCGGGTGGCTGACGGCGTGTACGCCGTCATTCGCAAGGAGCCACCCGGTCTCATCTTTCGGTCGAACAACGTCTTCATCGTCAATGACGATGACGTCGTGGTGGTCGATGCGAACTTCACTTCGACGACGACGAAAGAGGTCATTGCGGCGATCGCGAAGGTGACGCCGAAACCGGTGTCGGCGGTCATCAACACGCACTGGCACAACGATCACATCGAGGGTAATCAGGCGTACCGCGCCGCGTTTCCGAAGGTGGAGTTCATCGGCCACGCAAGCGCGGCCGCCGACATGGCGACCACCGGCGCGGCGAACCGGCGTCAACTGCTGCAGCTCGGTCCGCAGATGATGCAGCAGCTGGAAATCGGCGTCGAGCAAAGCAAGAGCATGACCGGCGGCGCGCTGAGCGACGAGGAACGCGCCAGCCACCTCAGCGACATCGCGATTGCCAGGCAGTACTTCGCCGAGGCGCCGACCGTCGAAGTCATTCCGCCCACCCGAACGGTGACCGATCGGCTCGTGCTGACCCGCGGCTCGCGGACGATTGAGATCCTGCACCTCGGCCGCGGCCACACGGCCGCAGACCTCGTCGTTCGCCTGCCCCGCGAGAACGTCGTCATCACCGGCGACCTCGTCGTGTGGCCGGTGCCGCTGATCGGATCGACATCGTTCCCGTCGGAGTTCGCCGCCACGCTGCAGAAACTGATCGATCTCAAGCCGGCGGTGTTCGTGCCAGGCCATGGGGCGACCCTCAGAGACGATACGTACCTGCGCCTGGAGCAACGGGTGCTGCAGTCGCTGTCGTCACAGGTCGCCGCGGCCGCCGGGCGCGGCGAGCCAATCGAACAGGTGCGCCGGAGCGTCAACCTCGACGAGTTCCGGAACCAGATTGCTGGTACTTCTCAACTGCGGCGGGTGATCTTCGACATGTACGTGTTGCAGTCGGGGGTCAGCGCGGCGTTCAGGGAAACGCGGCGCTAGACGTCATCGCACGCGGGCGCGATACGCCTCGATGCGATCGCGATGGACATCCGCCAGGTTCTGACGTTCGCCAGGATCCGCGCAGAGATCGAAGAGGTACGAGCGGCCGGCGTCCGCATCGAGCAGGTACTTCCAGCAGTCGTCCCGAAGTCCCCGCCAGTTCATCGAGTAGTCCGTGAAGAAGAACGCCATCCGATCGTGCGGATCGAGCAGCGACGTGCCCTGATAGCTTGCCGGGATCGCGACGCCGGCCAAATCAAGGATCGTCGGCGCGAGATCGATCGTGCTGGCCGCCCGGTCGATGCGCTCGGGCGAGGGCGCCGCCCGTGGCGGAAGGCTGATCACCAGCGGCACGTGCACGTTCTCTTCGTAGAGGAACAGCGAGTGGCCGAAGTTGCCGTCGTGCTGGCCGAACGCTTCGGCGTGATCGCCGAGAAAGACGAGCAGCGTGTTGTCGAAGCGCCCGCGTGATCGAAGGCCATCGAGGAGATCGCGTATCGAACGGTCTCCGTCGAGCAGCGAGTTCTTGTAGGCGCTCAACAGTCCTTCGCCGGCGAACGGTCCACCGGCGGGCGCGACGTACGGATGATGACCTGCGGCCGGCAGGTACGTCACGAAGAACCGCCCGGCGGCGGGCACTTCGTCGATCCAGGCCAGGATCCTGCGCACGGCTGAAGGCTCGTCAACACCGAAACTTGACTGACGGACGCCGCCGATGTCGCCGGCGTCCTCGGCGGTCTGAAATCCCTGCGCCGCAACGACGGCGTCCATGCCGAGGTAGGCAAACCGGCCGGAATGAAACAGCCCCGTGCGCAGACCTGACGCGGCGAGCGCACGCGGCAGCGGATCGCACGGTGAGGCAGCGAGCGTCGTCGCGGTGAGACCGGCCACCGGCTCGCGCGAGCACAACAGCGCGAAGAGTCCCTTGATGCTCTCGGGATACGACGCGTACGCGCGATCGAACTGGATCGACGACCGCGCGATCGATGACAGCGTCGGTGTGGGATCGTCCGCGGCGCCGTAGGTGTTCAGGTACTGCGCGCCTGTGGACTCGAGCACGATCAGCATCACGTTGCTGCCGGCGGCGGCGCCCCGCAGCGACGTGAGATCGGTCCCGACGCGACGTTCGAACGGGCTCGTCCGCCGCGACGCGTCGTGTGTCGAGGCGACGGGCGATCGCAGCCCCGCCGCGACCGCCGCCACCGCGTTGCGGTGCAGGCCGCGCGTCTCCACGCGCCCGACGGCGAACGGACCGATGGCGGTCATGACCGCGGCGATCGCGACGGCGGCCCGGCGCGCGCGCACCGGGACGCGGCGAACAACCGACGGGGCGGCCGCTGCAACCAGAAGCACGGCCGCCATGAGCGCGAGATTCAGCGGCGTCGCGTACAGCACGATTGAATCGCGCAAGGCACCGCCGGTCGCGCGAATCATCGGCAGGGTGAGCGGCGAGGACAGCACGCGCACAACCGGGACATCGACCGCGGCCAGCGCCGCGATGATCCAGTACGGCGCCCACATCGCGCGCGCGCGGCCGGAGGCGCGATCGACGGCCCAGAATCCGAATGCCAGCGCGATGTCCTGCCAGAACATCGCCGGCACCATCCACGGCCCGCCCCGAGCGAAGTCGAGGGGCGACCACGTGAACGAACGGCCGGCGAGTCCGCAGCACTTTGCGGCGATCAGAACGAGCGCCAGCGAGGCAGCTCTCATGCCACGGGGCTGGTTTTTCGCGGGGGCTGGAAGAACGGCATGGGCGTGACCACCGCGCTCACACGGTGCCGCACCACGTCGACGGTGTATTCCACTTCGATTCGCGAGCCCGGACCAGAAAAGGGCGTGTCGAGCGTCGCGATACCGATCATCTTCTTCAGCACCGGCGACCAGGTGGACGACGTCATGCGGCCGACCTGCCGCGCGCCGGCAAAGACCGGCACGGCGAGGCGCGACGCGGTGGACGGCGCCGCCGGCGGGAGGCCCACGGCCGTGTACAGCCCTTCCACTTCCTGCCAGTCGATGGTGAGACCGACGATGCGCCGCCGAGGCCCGCGCGCGTTCTCGGCGGCCAGCGCATCACGCCCGATGAACGGCGCCTTGTGAATCTCGACGAGCCGATCGAGGCTCATCTCGTACGGCGAATAGACCTGCGAGGCCGTCATCGCCTTCCGGACGCTGAAAAAATCGACATCCGTGAGCAGCAGGCCGGCTTCGACGCGCGCCACGTCGAGCGCGAGGAGTCCAGCCGGCATCATGCCGTAGAGGCGCCCGACCCGGGTCATCGCGTCCCAGATCGTCAACGCGTCGTCGCGCGACATCCAGATCTCGTAGCCGAGATCGCCCGTGTACCCCGTGCGTGAGATCTCCACGGCACAGCCGGCAATCGTGCCGGTGGTCACGCCGAAATACCGGAGGCCGTCGATGTCGGCTTCCGCTGCCACCCGCAGCAACGCCGCCGACTGCGGGCCCTGCAGTGCCAGCGCGGCCGTCCGTTCGGAGAGATCGTCGATCTGCACGCGCAGGCCCGCCGCCTGGTGCACGATCCATCGCAGTGTCGGGTCCGCTGCGGTCCAGCGAAAACGATCCTCCGTCAGCCGGCTCACGGTGCCGTCGTCGATGATGTGGCCATGCTCGTCGCACCACGGCGTGTAGATCACGCGCCCCGGCGCCAGTCGCGTCACATCGCGCGTGATCACACGATCGATCAATCGTTCGGCATCGGGACCGCTGATGCTGTACTTGTAGAGTGGCGAGATGTCGATGAGTGCCGCGCCGCTGCGGATCGCGTTGTACTCGTGATCGTGCAGCGCCTCGTACGCGCTCGGCGCGTAGTACCCCGCCCAGTCGCGATAGTTCAGGCTCGACGACAACGCGAGCGTTCGCGGATGAAACGGTGTTCCGACGGACACGGACTGATTCTATGCACTTTAATGACTAGAATCTCCTTGTGTCACTGAAGTTCGACGCCATCGTGATCGGTGGCGGTCACAACGGGCTCACCGCGGCGGCGTACCTCGCACGCGCGGGTCGCAAGGTTCTGGTCGTCGAACGGCGCCATGTCGTCGGCGGCGCTGCGGTCACGGAAGAGATCGTTCCCGGTTTCAAGTTCTCCGTCTGCTCGTACGTCGTGTCGCTCTTGCGGCCGGAGATCATCCGCGAGCTGGATCTGCCGTCGCACGGGCTCGAGATTCTGCCGCTGGACGGCACGTTCACGCCAATGCCGAACGGCAACCACCTGTGGCGCGTGAACGATCACGCTCAGACGTTCCGCGAGATCTCGCGCCATTCGCGGCTTGACGCCGAGGTCTACGACGAATACGGCCGCGCGATGGTGGAGATGGCGCGCTTCGCGAAGGCCATCCTCTCGTCGCCGCCGCCGAATCCGTTTTCACCGCGGCTGGCCGACCTCGCGGCGCTGCGCGATCTGCTCCGCCGCTTTCGCGCGCTGCCCGATCGCGATCGCCACAACCAGCTCCAGCTGCTGACGATGAGCGCGGTGGACTTCCTGGACCAGTGGTTCGAGACCGACGTGCTCAAAGCGACGATGGCGGCGTCGGGCATCATCGGCACCTTCCTCGGCGTGCGATCGCCGGGAACGGCGTACGTCCTGCTCCATCACTACATGGGCGAGATCGATGGCGCGTTCCGGTCATGGGGCTTGTCGAAGGGCGGCACGGGCCGCGTCTCGGAAGCGATCGCGTCTGCGGCACGCGCAGCCGGCGCGGAGATTCGCACGGGCGCGGCGGTGAAGCACGTGCTCGTCAGCGGAGGCAGCGCCACGGGCGTCGTGCTCGAAAACGGCGAGTACCACACGGCGTCCGTCGTCCTCTCGAGCGTTGACCCGCGATTGACGTTTTCGAAGATGGTCGGCGAAGAGCATTTGCCCGATGACTTCAAGGAAGACCTCCGCCGCTACAAGTACCGCGGCTCGTCGGGGAAGGTGAATCTGGCGCTCGACGGGCTGCCCGATTTCACGGCCATGCCCGGCCCGGGACCGCACTTGCGCGGCGCGATTTCGATTTCGCCCAGCGTCGACTACATGGAACGTGCGTACGACACGGCGAAGTACGGCGCGTACTCCGACCGCCCGTACATCGACATCGTCATTCCCAGCCTCACGGACCCGTCGGTCGCGCCGCCGGGCCAGCACGTGATGTCGTGCTTCGTGCAGTACGCGCCGTACCACCTGGCCGAACCGAACGGACCCGAAGGCGAGCCGGCATGGGATCTCCATCGCGAGGCCTTCGGCGACACCGTCGTGCGCACGATCGAGGAGTACGCGCCCGGGTTCGCCAATCGCATTGTCGGCCGGCAGGTGCTGACGCCGCTCGATCTGGAACGGGAATTCGGACTGTCGGAAGGCAATATCTTTCAAGGCGAACTGACGCTCGAGCAACTGTTCTTCATGCGGCCGGCTCCGGGCTGGGCGAACTACCGCACGCCGATCAAGCGCTTGTACATGTGCGGATCGTGTACGCATCCGGGCGGCGGCATCATGGGCGCGCCGGGCCGCAATGCGGCGCTGCGGGTGCTGGCGGATGGTCTGCGATGAGGCGCCGCCATGCCTGACGTCATCATCATCGGCGGCGGCGTGAACGGCCTGGTGGCCGCCGCGATGCTCGCGAGGGCGAAGAAGTCCGTCGTGGTGCTCGAGCGGCGCGAGGAGACCGGCGGCGCGGCCGCGTCGATCGAAATCGCGCCGGGGTTTCACGCACCGGCGCTCAGCCACGCGATTGGCCCGGTCTGCCGCGCGGTCTCGAAACAGCTGCGCCTCGAGCGCGCGGGCCTCGAGGTGCTGACGCCGGACCCGGCGCTGACCTCGATCGGCAGCGAGCACCCGCTCGTATTTCATCGCGATGCCGTGCTCACCGCGGGATCGATCGCGCGCCTTTCGGGCACAGACGCCGCGCGCTGGCGCGAGTTTCTGAAAACCTCACAACGGCTCGCCACCGTCGTCGCCGCGACGCAGACGCAGCCGGCGCCGGACATCGACGACGACAGCCGGCGATCGATGTGGAGCATGCTGGGTCTCGGCCGGAGCGCGCGAAAACTCGGCCGCCGCGATCTCGTCCGTCTCATGCGCTGGACAACGATGCCCGTGGCCGACGTGCTGGACGATTGGTTCGAGCACGAAACGGTCAAGGCCGCGATCGCGGCGCACGCCATCTTCGGTCACTTCGCAGGACCGCGTTCGGCGGGCACCGGCGCGATGCTGCTCCAGCGGCTGGCCGCGGACCCGATGCCGGTCGGCAGCGGAATCACCGCGCGAGGAGGTCCGGCCGGCCTCGCTCGAACGCTGGAAAAGATCGCGCGGCAGGCCGGCGCCGACATCCGCACGAACGCGCGCGTGCGGCGTGTGCTCGTCGAACGGAACCGCGCGGGCGGGGTCGTGACGGAAACGGGCGAGATCATCGAAGCCCCCACCATCGTGTCGGCGGTCGATCCCCGTCAGACCTTCACGTCACTCGTCGACCCGGTGGCCGCGCCCCCGACGTTCGTCGAGCGCATGCGGCACTACCGTGTTCGCGGCGTCACCGCGAAGATCAACCTCGCGCTGTCGGCCCCTCCGATGTTCGAGCTGCTGGGCGCCGACGACGTGCCGCTTCGCGGGCGTCTGCTGATCGCGCCCTCGATGACGTACCTCGAGCGGGCATTCGATGCGGCCAAGTACGGCGCGATCTCGCCCGAGCCGTGGCTGGAGATGGCCGTGCCGAGCGTGATCGACCCGTCGCTCGCGCCGGCCGGTCAGCACGTGATGTCGATCGCGGCACACTTCGCGCCGAGGCGGCTGGCGGCGGGCTCGTGGTCAGGCGAGCGCGAGACGCTCGTGCGCACGGTGCTCGGCGTACTCGATCGCCACGCGCCTTCGCTGCGGCAGACGATTGTGGGACAGCACGTGCTCACGCCGGAGGATCTCGAAGACCAGTGGGGTCTCTCCGGCGGGCATATCTTTCACGGCGAGATGACGCTCGATCAGCTGTGGATGGCGCGGCCGCTGCTCGGATGGGCGCGGCACGAGACGCCGATCCGCGGCTTGTTCCTGGCGAGCGCGGGCACCCATCCGGGCGGCGGGCTCACCGGGTTACCCGGATGGCTCGCCGCCCGGCGCGTGCTCGCAGCCAGGCGCTGAGAAACGGACGCGTCGCACTGAGCACTCAGCGGATGGGCACCCGCACTTCAATGGCGCGGCCGATCGCGAGCGTCAACTTCGTGCCTGCAGGCATGTCGATGTCCCGGCCCCGTGTGTTCAGCACCACAGCTGTGCCCGCGCCGCCGCCGGCGGCCGCACCGATCGCTGCACCCTTCTTGCCGCCGATGATCGCCCCGACGACGGCGCCGCCCGCCGCCGGCAACCCGATCTTCTTCGCGTCTTCGACCTTGGTCGACTCCGCAGTGTGTGCGTAACGCGCGTTGATTGGATACCGCTCGTCGGCGATCGTCATCGTGTTGAACGCGAATCCGAGCACCGCCCGGCCCTTCACTTTCCCGGACGGCTGCGCTTCAGTGATGTCACCGCGCAGCGTGCTGCCGGACGGGATGACCTCGATGCCGTCGATCGACACAGGCTCGACGACTTCAGCTGTGACCGGGTCCTCAGTGCTGCTCGTCGCAGAACCGACCGACGACGCCAGCTTCACCACGAGCGGCGTGTTCTCCGGAACCGTGATCTCGCGGAAGCGTGCGCGCGCCGGAGGCTCGGCCGGCGCGCCGGGCGCAACGGGCGGCGTCACGCGCACACTGGCAATGTCTTCGCGCGGCACTGACCGCGTGGTCTTGCCGACGTCAACCTTGACGGAGTGTTCGTCACGCGCCGCGAGCTTGCCCTGCACGAGCGCGCCGTCCTGACGGACGACCTGCACGTCGGTGCCGACGGGCACCTTGTCAACCTCGGGTTCACGTGAACAGGCCACCCCAATCGCGGTGGCGGTGCAGATAGCTAGAAGCAAGCTGGCTCGCATGACGCAGTCCTCCGAGTACAGATATGCACCGATCGCGCCAGCCGGCGCTCAGAACACGTCTAGAAGCCTGTAGTCCGCATCGGGTAAATCCTCTATCGCCGGACCTTCGCCAAGGCGCCGCAGCATCATCACTTCATTGATCGGCGCGGACTTAGTGAGCACAAGTTGCGGCGGGTGCATGGACGACGGAAACCAGGAAGTCAGGTCACGCTCAATTTCGGCGGGCGTGCGCGCGGCCAGCACCTGGAGCATCGCGCCGACGCGCGCGCCGGCAGGATCGCGATCGCCGCAGTCTTCGAGCAGTGCGCCATTCGGACCACGCGTGATGACGACGAAGGCCACGGCACGCATGCCCTCCTCGGCCACGAAGAACTCGACCGAGCGAACGCCGGGCCGTCCGAGTCCGGCAAGGAGCCGCCGCCGCGTGAGGCCGAACTCGATGAGGTCGGCAGATCGATCCAGTCGGAACGCCGCGTTTTGAGCCGGGCGCGCGGCGGCAATCGCCGCGATCTCTCGAAGATCGCGCGGCTCGCCGACACGAACGAGCGTGGCCGGTGCGCCCGGCTTCCGGATCACGTGCACAGTCACCGTGCGCGTCGGCACCACGCGGTACCCGAGGCCTTCGTAATATGCGGAGCCAATCTCCGAAAACAGCAGCGACACCACACACCCGCGCGCGCGGGCGTCGTCATGCATCAGATCGAGCAGCGCACGGGCGTGGCCACGTCCACGCAGGTCAGGCGGAGTGAACACGGCGCCGACACCGAGCACCTCGACGTCGACGCCGGCCAGCGACGCGCGAAGGTCGTAGCGTTTGGCGCTGGCCAGCAGGCGTCCGCCCTCGACCAACGCGACGCGCCGCAGGTGCGCTCGACCCCAGTCGCTGGCCATCTGGGCGCGATTCCACTTGCCGTAATCTGTCCTTGTAAGTCCTTCATTCCAAATGGGATATGTCCCATCAAGGATCGTCTCGAGAAGCTCGGCGTTGGCGGTGACGAGCGGCATGGAGGCGGAGGCCTCACAATGACACAACTAGGCCTTTTTCCTTTGCCACGGGTACAGGTCTAATCGTCTGTATGCAGCCGACGCCTCGCCTCTTCTCCCGCCGTGCGGCAGCGTTTCTTGCGGCCGCGACACTGACCCTCTACAGCGGATCGCTCGCCGCGCAGAAGAAACCGGCCGCGGCCGCTGACACGATTCCGGCCAAGGCCGACGCGAAGATCGCGTCGCACGTGCTGAACCGCCTTGGATTCGGCGCACGTCCCGGCGACATCGAGCGCGTGCAGACCATGGGCGTTGCGGCCTACATCGATCAGCAGCTGCACCCCGAACGCATCGATGACGCGGAACTCCAGTCGCGCCTGAGCGAATTCGAAACGCTGTCGATGAGCACCGCCGATCTCGCCGACAAATACTTCATGCCGGCCGAGCAGATGCGGCGGCAGCAGCAGCGGCTGCAGGCGCAGAACCCTCCGAGCGATCAGATGATGGCGCCGAACGGCCAGCCTGCTCCGCCGCCCGCCTCGCCGGAGCTTCAAGCCGCGCGACAAGCGCAGGCGAACGTGATCAACGAGCTGATGCAGGCGAAGGTGCTGCGCGCCGCGCTCTCCGAGAAGCAGCTCAACGAAGTGCTCGTGGACTTCTGGTTCAACCACTTCAACGTGTTCGTCGGAAAGGGACAGGTGCGCGACTACCTTCCCGAGTACGAACGCGACGTGATCCGCCCGCACGTGCTCGGCAACTTCCGCGAGCTGCTCGGCGCCGTGGCGCACAGCCCGGCCATGCTCTTCTATCTCGACAACTGGCAGAGCGCGTCGCCGAATGCCGGACCGATTCTCAATCCCGAAATGGAGCGGCGCCTGAACGATCCGCGCGTCCGTCCCGATCAGCGCCGGCAGATGATGCAGCGGCTCGAGCAGATGCGCGCGCAGCAGAAGCGACCGCAGCGCGGGCTGAACGAGAACTACGCGCGTGAGCTGATGGAACTCCACACGCTCGGCGTGGACGGTGGCTACAGCCAGCAGGACGTGATCGAGCTGGCGAAGATCCTCACGGGATGGACGATCGATCGGCCGCAGCAGGGCGGCGGGTTCGTGTTCCGCCCGCAGATGCACGACAACGGCACCAAGACGCTGCTCGGACAGCAGTTCGCGCCCAACGGCGAGGCGGAAGGCGAACGCGCGCTCGATCTGCTCTCGCGGCATCCGTCCACCGCGCATCACATTGCCTTCAAACTCGCGCAACGCTTCATTGCGGACGAGCCGCCGGCCGCGGTCGTGGATCGCGCCGCCAAGGTGTTCCTCGATACGAAGGGCGATCTGCGCGAGGTGACGCGCACGATCCTCACGTCGCCGGAGTTCTTTGCGCCGGCGGCGTACCGCGCCAAGGTGAAGACGCCGTTCGAGTTCGTCGTCTCCGCCGTCCGCGCCACCGACGCCACCGTCGTGAATGCGCAACCCATGGTCGTGGCGCTTCGCAATCTCGGCATGCCGGTCTACGGCGCGCAGCCGCCGACCGGCTACAGCATGACGGCCGACGCGTGGGTGAACACCGGCGCGCTGCTCGGCCGCATGAACTTCGCCGTGGATCTGATGAACGGCGGCCGCGTGCAGCCGGTGGAAGGGCCGGGCCGCGGCGCCGGCCGGCCGGTGCCGCCACAAGCCGCGCCGAATGGCCGCCCCGGCGGACCTCCGCCGCAGGCTGGGCAGGGAGGCCAGGGGCGTGGGGGACGCGGCAACGCGCTGCGCGCGCTTCTGCGCGGACCGCTCCAGGTGGACATCAACACCCTCGCGCCCGACACGACCGACGCGTCGCGCACGAACCTGATCCGGACGATGCTCGCCGGTGACGCGTCAGACGGCACGCGCCAGACGCTGGCCCGCGCCGAAACGCCGCAGAACCTGGTCGCGCTGACGCTCGGGTCACCAGAGTTTCAGAGACGGTAGATCGGAGCCAACGTCATGATGACGCGCAGAATCTTTCTCAAGAACGGCAGCCTGGCGCTCGTGAGCCTCGGCTTCGCGCCGGCCTTCGTCGCGCGCGCGGCGCAGGCGTCGCAGGCCCGCAAGAAGATCCTCGTGACGATCTTCCAGCGCGGCGCGGTTGACGGCTTGAACATGATCGTGCCGTACGGCGAGAAGGCGTACTACTCCAGCCGTCCGTCGATCGCGATTCCTCGTCCAGGTCAGAACGAGGGCGCTGTTGATCTCGACGGCTTCTTCGGCCTGCATCCGCGGATGGCGGCGCTGCAGCCGTACTTCCAGAACAAATCTCTCGCAATCGTTCACGCCTGCGGATCGCACGACGAGACGCGCTCGCACTTCGACGCCCAGGACTACATGGAAAGCGGCACGCCGGGCTTGAAGAGCACGCGCGACGGCTGGCTCAACCGGTACCTGCACGCGAAAGAGCACGAGAACGCCAGCCCGTTCCGCGCCGTCGCGCTCGCGCCGCAGCTCCCTCGGACGCTCCAGGGCACCGAGCCCGCGCTCGCGATCGGCCAGCTTTCGCAGTTCGGTGTCCGGGCCGGCATGGCCACAGAGATGATGTCGAACTCGTTCGAGGCGCAGTACGCGGCGGCTGCCGATTCGCTGCTCGCGCCAACGGGCAAGGAAGCCTTCGACGCCGTGAAGATGATGAAAGTGGCCGACCCCGCGAGCTATTCGCCGGCGAACAACGCCGACTATCCTCGCTCGGGCTTCGGCGAAGCGATGAAACAGATCGCGCAGCTCATCAAAGCGGACCTGGGTCTCGAGGTCGCGTTCACCGAACTGGGCCAGTGGGACCATCACGCGAACGAAGGATCCACGCAGGGACAAATTGCCAACCGGCTCGACGACTTCGCGCGCGGCATCGCCTCATTTGCGCAGGACCTGGGCGAGCGCATGGCCGACGTGATGGTGGTGACGATGTCTGAGTTCGGCCGCACCGTGAAGGAAAACGGCAACCGGGGCACCGACCACGGACACGGCAACGCGATGCTCGTCCTCGGTGGCGACGTTCGCGGCGGCAAGGTGTACGGCAAGTGGCCCGGCCTCGAGCAGAACCAGCTCTGGCAGGGACGCGACCTGGCCATCACGACCGACTTCCGCGACGTGTTCACCGAAGCGGTCATGGGCCACCTCGGCGCGAAGGACATCTCGAAGATCTTCCCGGGCTACGTCAACAAACAGCGCCTGGGACTCGTCTAGGGTTCGTTCCGTTCATCGGGGCGGATAGCCGCCGGCGCGGGGGCTCGGGGAGCCCGCACCCGCTACAATGACGGCTTTCCGCGCCCGATGAACGTTCTCTCCTCTCTTCCCACACCACGCGTCGCCATCGATCGTGGACGCGTGCGCGCGAACATCCGCGCGATGCAGGCCCTCGCGACGTCGGCCGGCGTGCGGCTCCGTCCGCACGCCAAGACGCACAAGAGCGCTGCGATCGCGCGCTGGCAGATCGAGGAGGGCGCTGTCGGCATCTGCTGCGCCAAGCTCGGCGAGGCCGAGGTGTTCGCGGCCGCCGGCATCACGGACATTCGACTGCCCTATCCCGTGCAGCCCTCGAACGCCGACCGCGTGTCCGCCCTGCTCGACCAGACGCGCCTCTCGATCATCGTGGACGACGAGCGCGTGGCGGCAGGATGGTCGAAAGCGATGAGCACGGCCGGACGAACGCTCGACGTGCTGGTGAAGGTGGATGTCGGATTCCATCGATGCGGTGTCGATCCGGACTCGCCGGCGACGATCGACGCGATCCGGCGCATCGCGGACTTGCCCGGCCTGCGATTCTGCGGCCTGCTGAGCCACGCCGGGCATGGCTATACGGCGCCGACGCGCGACGCGCTCGAACGCGTTGCCGCAGACGAGATCGCGATTCACACACGAATCGCCGGCGCATTGCGCGCGAAGGGCGTCCGCGTGGACGAGATCAGCGTTGGCGCGACGCCGACCGCGCGCTTCATTGCCGCCCAGCACGGCGTGACGGAAATGCGGCCCGGCAACTACGTGTTTTTCGATCGCACGCAGGCGGGACTGGAATCGGCGCGCCTCGACGACTGCGCGCTGCACATCGTCGCATCGGTGGTGAGCCGGCCTTCGCCGACGCGCGCGATCTTCGACGCGGGCAGCAAGACACTCAGCTCCGACGGTGCTCGAGGATTCGGTCCCAGCGAAGGCTACGGGCTGGTGTTCCCGTCACTCGACGCGGCGGAGCCTGATCGATCCATCGTCATCGAGCGTCTGTCCGAAGAGCACGCGAACGTGCGAGTGCCGGACACCTGCACGCTCAGGGCCGGCGATCGCGTGAGGATCCTGCCCAACCACTCCTGCGTCGTGGTCAACCTGGCCGACGAGCTTTTGCTGTGTGACGGCGACCACGTCGTCGAGCACGTGCGCGTGGACGCCAGGGGTAGAAACACGTAGGCCACGAGTTACCCCTCTGTGGTCTACATAAGATAGAGTTCTTCCGGCGCCACTATGGCAAACGACAAGAAAACCCCGCTGCCCGGAGAAGCCCTTGGCATGATCGAGACGCGCGGCCTCGTGGGGATGATCGAGGCCACCGACGCGATGGTCAAGACCGCCAACGTGGTTTTCGTCGGCTGGCAGAAAGTGGACGCCGGACTCGTCACCGCGATTGTGCGCGGCGACGTCGCGTCCGTGAAAGCTGCCACGGACGCCGGGGCCGCCGCCGCACGCAAGGTGGGCGAGCTGGTCGGCGTGCACGTGATTCCGCGACCCGTCGACGGTCTCGGCGACGTGTTTCCGATCGACTAGCCCGACCTCAGCGAATCAATCAGCGAATCAAGAAGAACGACAACCCAGCGTCGCCGCTCAGCCCGAAGGTCCTGACGTCGATCGTGCCCGTCGTCGTGCGCAGGATCCACCACTGAAAGCCGCCTGCGACCTGCCGCAGCATCGCGGCATCCGTCTTCCCGTCGCCGTCGTAGTCGCCAGGCACCGCAATGTCGCCCACGGTACCGAAGAACCTCGGCGCGAGCGTCCCGGTACTGCTCTGAAGGATGAACCAGGTACCTGCGCCAGGATCAACGAACCGGACCGTGGCAAAGTCGGTCTTGCCGTCGCCGTCGTAATCCTGGGGCGCCACCCAGTCCGTGCTGAACACGCCCCACGGCTGAACCGTGATGCCGCCTGAGCTGCGCTGCACCCAATACGTGTTGGTGGACGGCTTGTAGGTGGCGACGTCAGCCTTGCGATCGCCGTCGAAGTCGCCGGCGACCGGCAGATCCTGCCCCGAGACGCCCCACGGCACGATCCGGACCGATTGGTCCGCGCTGTTCAGGATGTAGAGATAGTTCGGATCGCCCGGGTTCACGCCTGGACGGTATACCGTGAAATCTGCGTGGCCGTCGTTGTCGTAGTCGGCCACGACGCGGGGATCGTCGCCAGCCTTCCCCCAGGGCTGCACCATCACGCCGCCCGTCGAGCTGAGGCGCACCCAAAAAACGCCGGCGCGGAAGATCGCAAGATCGGTTTTGCCGTCGCCGTCGAAGTCCGCCGGAATCACGATGTCGCCGCTCAGTCCCCAGACGTCACTGGTGACGAGGTTCGAGGCGACGTTCTGCGTGTACCACACCCCGGTGCTCGGGCGAAACACGCCAATCTCCGCACGCGAATCGGCATCGAAGTCGTCGGGCTTGTTTGCTGGCTTCAGCTGCGCGCGCAGCTCGCCGGCAGGATTAATCGCGGTGTGGAGATCCACGTACCACTGCCCCGCCTTGATCTGCGCGATCTGCGTCGGCGTCACCGAGATGACCGACTGGATGAAATTGACGTTGTTCGACGGATCGGACGCCGACACGGTGAGGATGATCGGTCCATCCGTACCGGGCAGCGCCGGACCATGCAGGTGCATGCCCGTATGACCGCCAACAAGATTCTGATAGTAGATGTTGAGCGACGCTTGGGTTTCGGTCGGATCGATCTCGATGTCGGCGGTTCCCTTCGCCGCTGTCACCACGGGCGTCGACACCTGCGGCCCGGTCAGCGCACCGCGCAAACCGCCGTCCGGACGCAGCTGCGCGCGCACTTCACCGCCCGGGAAGTTGACGGTGTGCACGTCGATGTACATCAGCCCCTGCCGGAACAGCAGCGCCTGCGCCGGCGTGGCCACGAAGAACGTGTTCACACCGCCGCCGGTGCTGCCGGATGCCGGAAAGGTGAATTCGATCGGCCCGTTAGCGCCCGGTGCGCCTGAATGGATGTGGACGTCAGTCGAGTTGCTGCCGAGTCCGCTGTAGAAGAACTTGATCCCGCCGTTCACGTTGTTGAGCAGAATCACCCACGTCGGCGCTACCGACGCCGATCCGGTCGGCGTGGGCGCGACCTGCGCGCCGTTCAGTGTGCCGGTGAAGGCAATCTGCGCCTGTGCCACCGCGGGCACGGTCAACGCAGCAAGACACGCACACACCAATCGGGCTGTCGCAGTCATAGGGAGGCCTCCGGGCGCGAGATCGACGCGCTACAAGATACACCAATCGCGCCGGGGGTCGGCGCCAGACGGTCGCCGTGCCTTCAATCGGCGCGCACGTCCCTCACGTAGTAGCCAAAGATCGTTCCTGCAATCGCGCCCAGCGTGGCCGCCTTCAGCACGAAATGCAGCGTCGTTTCGCCGCCAAGGAGGTAATAAACGAGCGTCGTGAAGTCGCCGATCAGGAGCACGGCGGCGACGAACAACGTCAGGTACGTCAGCCATCGGCGCACCGCGCTCTGTCGGACATTTGGATCGCGGCGAGTATCGCGTCGCGTCACGGCCGAGATCCACAGGAAGACCGGCGTCGTGACGACCAGCGATGCGACGGACCAGCGCATCGCGCTCGCGATGTCGAACCCGTGGCGCAGGGCCTCGATCGCCGGATCGGGCCACACGCGATCGATCCACAAGAAGATCAGGCTTCCCACGTGATAGGCGACGAGATACAACGTCGAGAACAGCAGCAGGTACTGAAACGTCTCCCTCGCGGACACAGAGCGCCGCGGCGCCGGCACGGGCACGGCGAATGGCACCTCCGCGTACGCGCCGAGCACGGCGCGCACCTGGGATCGTTGCCAGCCGGCGCGCGCCAGCACGTCGCTCAGTTCCTCTCGCGACGTTCCGCGCGCGAGCGCGTCGTGGGTGAATTGCAGCAGCAGGTCGTTCGTAGCCATGCTGCGAGTCTAGAGGCCCGTTCGCGTGAAGTCGTGATGGTCGGCTGAAAAGCGCTGAGGATCGCTGAGAGCCTCAGCGGACGCCGCAAATCGCGTTGAAGAAGATGCGGAACGTCCCGAAAGGTTGCCCTCGCCACTGCGGCCGGAAGCCGAGCAGCACGACGTGGCCTGCGCCGATCGGGACATCCAGCGCGGCGGCCTTGCCGCGCAGCAGCGACTCGCCCTGCAGGAATCCCGAGGCGAGCACGGCGCCCTCGGCGGGATAGCGCGCGAGCACGGTGCCGGTGAACCCGTCTTGCGGCTCAAAGACCGGACCGCTGTCGTAGAACACCGCGGCGCGCTCCGGCATGCCGGCCATGACCGGCGCGCTGACGTCAACGTCCAAGTTCAGCAGCGACCCACCGACGAAGAACTGCTGACGGCCCACACCCGCGACGACGTTCTTCACGGGCAGCTTCAGTTGATCGATGAGAAAGCTGCTGCTGCGATTGAAACAGATGACGGTGCCGCCGCCGCGAATGAACGCCTCGAGCGCGCGCATGCGCGCCTCGTTCGTCGCGTTCTGGTCAGCGCCTGCGGCGCCGGCGCCTCGACCAGCACCGCCAGCGCCTCCTGCCCCACCAGCCCGGCCGCCGCGGCCGCCCGCGCTCTCGACAATCGGACGCGATTCATCGGTGATGAGCAGTACGTCGATGCGCGCCGCGAGCGCGCCCGACTGGATGTCTGCGCCGGTGATCCGCTGGTACTCGAACTCGAAGCGATCGAGCACCCAGCGCGTCCAGCCTTCGTCCATGCTCGTGTTCGCCTGCCAGAGTCCGATGCGCGGACGCCTGCCGGATGCAGACGCCGGCGCGGCGACGCGCCCGGCCGTGAGGCCGAGCGGCTTGACGAGTGAGTCCTGGACGGCGGGATCGAGACCGCGGATCACGTAGCGTCCGCCGGTAAACGTCACCGCGCCGCCGAGCTTCCACGTGCGGTTCATCGCTTTGAACGTGTTGTTCTCTGCCGGATTCAATGCCAGCGCCGGACCCGTTCCCGTGATGGCGCCGGGCGTGGGAACGATGGCCCGCGCCGCAGGACTCGCATCGAAGCCGATGCCCGGCGCGCTGTCGAAGGCGGCCGCGTCGGTGTCCGCGCCGATGTTGTACGGACGGATCTCCGGCGGCGTCGTGCCGGCCGGCGGCCCGAGCAGCGACCACGCTGCGCGCTCGCTCGCATCGATCGGCGAGGCGACGGTGCTCATCGACACGCCCATGGCAAGCGGCAGCGTCCAGCCGGCCGCGTCGTACGGCTGATCGAGCGGACCGCCGGGTGATTCGCGAATTTCCGGGTAGGTCTGCACGTCGAGCACTTCCCGCGCGAGCGCGGCGAACTCCTGATCGGTCGGCACGATCCACGCGCCCGCGCGAACGGGCTTGCCATCAAACGTCGTGTCACGTTGGAGCGCGTAGACGCGCACGCCGCTGAACGCGAGCCGGCGCAGCAACTCGACGGCCGCGCCCTGATCGCGCTGCTCGCGCGGGAAGACGTACGCATACGGCGCCTGCGTGCGGCCGCGTGCGATCTGATCGCGTCCGGACAGGTAGCGGTCGTAGAGCAGCGACTCGCGATACCGCGCGGCGTAGTCGAGCGTCGCCATCGACGCGGTTTCCATGTACTCGACCGCATCGCGGAGGCGCCACGTGCCGCCGAGCCACGGACTCGCATAGAGCGCCTGCGGCCGCCGCATGCTCTCGTTCACGCCGCTCGGCGGCGTCTCGCGCGGCGCGGGGCCGGTGCCCTGCGTCTCCGTCCAGAATGCGGGGATGTTCTTGAACACCGGCATGTAGTCGATGTACCCCGGATACCACGCGTCGTACCCGGTCCCCATGTGCGTCGCGCCCACCTTGCCTTCTTCGTCCAGGCGCTTCGCGATCGCCATGCCGATCATGTTGACCTCGCGCGACACGATGTACGGCGCGTGAGTCGCAATCGGCTCGGCAAACGGCGGCAGCCAGATCCGCGTCGGAAACGGCGCCGACTGATGGTGCACGTACACGAGATTCGGCTCCCACTGCCGCCACGCGTGCTCCATTACGCGCGACTCGACGGTGTTCAGCATGTACGCATCGCGGTTGTTGTCGTGGCCGACGTACTCCTGATAGAGCTGCGGCAGCTGCATGTCCTGGTGCGACATGAACCACTCGGCCACCATCTGTTGGCCGTCTGGGTTGATCGTCGGCCACAGCATCAGGACGACGTTGTCGAGAATCATCTTCACGTCCGGCTCGTCCGCACGCCGCACCAGGTCGTAGAGCAGCAGCGACGTGTGCTGCGGACCGGCTACCTCTGTCGAGTGCAGTCCGCCGTCGATGTGGACGAACGGTTTGCCCTCACGCGCCAGGCGCCGCGCCTCGTCGTCCGACAAGCCGTCTGGATGCGCGAGCCGCCATGCGATCGCGCGCAGCCGGTCGAGTCGCCGGAGGTTGGCCGGTGACGACACGAGGGCGAAGTAATACGTGCGACCCTGCGTGGACGTGCCCGCCTCGACGAGCCGGACGCGATCGCTCGCCGCGTCCACCTGCTTGAAGTACGAGACGGTCTGATCGTAGGTCGCGAGCTTGTTGTCAGCGCCGGGCTCGAAGCCAAACACGGACGCCGGCGTCGGCAGCGCGCGATCCGAGAGCAGCGCCGGCGTGGTGAGGACGATGAAGATCGCGAGCCACTTCAACGAGCGCATGAGCGAGGTCAACCCTTTGGTGTCGATCGTTTGCGGCGGACCCGTGGCCGCGCGCGACCGTTGACGGGCCGCAACGGCAGCCCGTCGCCCGTGACGAGCGGCTGCGTTGGATCCACGAGCAGATCGAAGATGTGCCCCTGCCGCGTGCGAAGGAACAAGCCGTGACCGTCGGTCAGCAACCTCAGGTCACCGGCGTCGTCGAGCGTATCGGCCAAACGCCGGCGGAAGTAGTCGCGCAGCGTTTCCATCATCAGCTTGAGCTGCGCGGGCGCGAAGCCGTTGCGACGCAGGCCCGCCAGTGCCAGCAACTCGAGGACGTCCACTGGTGTGTAGCGCCGCTCGGTGAACCCGCCGGCAGACGTCCGTCTTGGCGCAATCGCCGGCAGGAAGATCGCGCCGGCATCCCACCCCTGGAGTTGGCGCGCGGTCAGCCCGGTCAGCGCCGCAACTTCCCGAGCCGTGTAGCTGGTTTTGAGGCGCATCGCGATTCTGGGGATGGGCCTCGGACAACATCTCCGGCCCTTTACACAAAGCCTCGCGAGATTGTGTCCGATTGCCGCGCGCCGGCAAAGTCTTTCTCGGTCACGCCGCCCTCGCTGTGGGTGCTCCAGGTCACGATGACCTTCTTGTAGCTGAGGAGCACGTCCGGGTGGTGATCCGCGGCTTCCGCCGCAAACGCCAGGCGCACGACCATCGTGACCGCGTCGGGAAACGACCTGCACGTGTACAGACGGCGCAGCGAGTTGTCCTCGAACGTCCAACCAGGCATCTCGCCCAGCTTCGATTTGATATTGGAATCGGTCAGTTTGCCCACGTATCTACGCTAACTGAAAACGATCGGGGCTGACGGCCGGAAACACCGCGTCCTGACGGCCGGAAATCAGGTAATCCGCCACGATCTCCGCCGTCACCGGGGCGAGGAGGATGCCGTTCCGGTAGTGGCCCGTCGCCGCCACCACGCGATCGGCGCCGCGAAACGGGCCAATCGCGGGCAGGCCGTCCGGCAGCGCGGGACGCAGGCCGACTCGGACTTCGGCGACGCTCGCGTCGCGCGCGGCCGGCAGCAACTCCAGCGTCGCAGAGAGCAGTTCCAGCACGCCCGCCGCCGTCGAGCGCTCGTCGAAACCCGCCTCTTCAACCGTCGCCCCGGCGAGCGTGCTGCCGTCTGCGCGCGGCACCACGTAGCAGCGCGGCCCCCAGATCACTGGCCCGCCTGCCGGACCTCCGGGCCACTCGAGGTGCAGCAGCTGGCCGCGCACCGGACGCACGGGCAACGGCGCGATGCCTTCGACTCGAACGCGCCGCGACCAGCTGCCTGCCGCAATCACGGCGGCGTCCGCGTGGTACGTCCGATCGCCGGCGCGGATATCGACACCGTCCGCCCGCGGTTCCACGCTCGCGGCTTCGACCGGCGAGACGAATTCCGCGCCGCCAAACTTCGCCGCCAGCGCGAGCGCCCTGACGAACGCGGTCGGATCGACGAATCCATGGGCGTCGATCAGCAGCGCACCGCGGGCGGATGACGTCACGTGCGCATATCCGGCGCGCACAGCCGCCGCATCGAGCCACCGTGCCGTGACGCCGCGTGCAGTGAGACGTTGCGCGTGTTCCTGCAGGCGTACCGAGTCCGCCTCATCCAGCGCGACTTCGATCGTGCCCGTGCGCGCGTACGGCACGTCGTGTCCGCTCGCTTCGCAGATGCGCGCAATCACGCCGTCATAGAGCGCGAGGCTGCGCGTCGCCAGCTCGAGGAGCACGCCCTCATCGTGCGCTTCGATGTAGGGCGCCAGAATTCCGGCCGACGCCTGAGAGGCGCCGCGACCGGTCGATCGCATGTCGAGAACGGTGACGCGCGCTCCGCGTCGGGTCAGCGCCTCAGCGATCGCGGCGCCGATGACACCGGCACCGACAACGACAACTGACGGTGAAGAGCTGGGGGTCACTTACTTGTCGTCCAGGGTCCTGGGTCCAATGTCCAAGGTTCGACGGTCCAAGGTCCCAGGTCCAACGTTCGTGGAAGAAAAGAACAACGCGCTCGTCGAAGACGAGCGCGTTGCACCTTGAACTCTGGACGTTGGACGCTGGACTCTGGACAGACGACCGTCAGTGTCCCTATCGTCCGGCGCCGAGATCGTTCCAGTTCAGCATGGCGTTGAACCAGAGGAAGTAGTTGCCGTGCGGCTCGTTGCGCCAGAACGGACGGTTGGCGAACAGCACGTAGTGACCTTTGCCGAACGGCGCATCCACGAGCACCGCGTTGCCGGTCAGCTGATCGCCGCCAACGAGCTCGCCCGAGAGCAGCAAATCGTTCGGGTCACTTGGGAACGACAGCAACACGCGCGGTCCTGCCGGCGCTGCGGCTGGGCCGCCACCGCGTCCACCACCGCCACCGGCGCCACGACCACCCGCGCCGCGACCCGCCTGCGCTGCGGGCGGCGCGCCAGCCGCTGCGGCGGGCGCACCTTCACCGGCCGCGGCTGCCGGAGCAGGACCCGCACCAGCCGCGCGACCACCACCAGCTCCGGCGAAACCCCCACCGCCGCCGCGTCCGCCACGTCCGCCGACCGTTCCCGGCGGCGCCGGCGCGGCGCCACCCTCGAGCGTCGTCAACGTCGCCGGCGCGCTCATGGGCTGCAGATCGCCGCCACCCACACCTGCGGGCAGCCCGCCACCGCGTCCACCACCACCGCGACCACCGAATCCTCCGCCGCCGGCACCGGCCGAGAGCACCGGGCCGTTCTTGATCAGCACCGCCAGCGCGCCCTGGTCGTAGCCGTACAGGATGGGGCTCGACTTGTCACCGAGCAGCGTCTTGATCACCGAGCCCGGCACGTACATGCCGGTCGTCGATTCGACCGACACGCCCGGCGCCGCGCGGTACTCGACGAACGTTTGCGTCGTGCCGCCCTCGGTAATCAGCACGCCGCCCTCTTCGACGAACTTCTCCAGTTCGCGCAGGCCGTCGCGTCCGAGACCGCCGCGGCGATCGTCGGTCTGATCAGGTGCCGTGGCCAGACTCGGCGTCGTGGCATTAGCGCGGTACGGCTGGGGCTGTCCGCCCGTCGGCAGGCCCACGCCCGCTCCGTCGATCTGTACCGTCGCATCCGGATACAGAATCACGTCGTACTGCGCGCGCAGGTTGCCCTTCCGCACTTCGTTGTCGCCGAAGTACTTGTAGGGGATCTTGTACATGTCCAGGCCCATGCGGACCCAGCCTTCGTCCTGCGTGCTCTGCCAGCTGTGGACGTAGCCGATGCGTGGAATGTCGAGGTCGTGCATCGCGACGCTGGGCGCCGCATCGGTCGCCCACGCCTGCAGACCGAGATCGCGAATCATCGGCTCGAGCGCGGCGCGGTTGGCATTGGCAATGACGAACGCGCCCGGCGTGAAGTGATGGCCGCCCAGATCGAATGCCTGCTCGGCCACCGACATCTTCACCGTCGGATTCGACCAGCGGAACGTCGCGAGCGCATTGTCTGTCGTGTGATCGATGACGAGCGTGCCGCCCGTTCCCTGGATCGATCCCGCGAACTTCGCGTTCGCGGTCAGCGTCGTCATCGGCTGATCGAGAATCGTCTTGTCGTCGATGCGCTTCACGGCGATGTTGTGCAGCAGCGGAATCGACCAGCCGGTGTCGTCATACGGACGCGGGTTGTTCGGTGGATACCACTGCAGGCCGAGATACATCTCGACGATGCCGCGGTACGGCTGATCCATCCGGACGACGTAGTCGCCGGCCTTCACGTCGACGGCACCGGCCTTGAAGGCTGACGAGGCGACGCTGACGTCCACGCCCTCGCGCTTCACGATGTTGATGAGATCGGCGATGTCGGCTTTCTTCCGCTGATCGGCCGGAATCACGTACGCGTAGGGCGCGGTGGTCTTGCCGAGATTCACCTGGCTCTTCATCTTCGCGTAGTAGTTCTCGAGGAATGTTTCCTTGTTCTTCGCGATGTGGTTGAGCGTGATGAGCAGCGCCGACTGCTGCATGTTCACGTTCGAGCGCGAGTTCCAGCGGACGTCGCCGGGCCCAGGATTCGGCCGGTACCACTCGCGGCTCGTCGCCGGGGGAATCGACACGGCATCGGGATTCGCGCCCGTGTTACCGCCGCTGTTCGTCTCGTAGAACCGGCCGATCGCGTTGTGCGACACGCCGATCCAGAACATATAGTTCGGCACCCAGCCGTCGTAGTAGTTGTAGGTCCACACGCCCGGCACGCCGCGCTTGGTCATCTCCACGATCTCGTTCTGCGCGAGCAGCCACCACTCGTTCACCTGGATCGGATCGACGATCGGGTTGTATGGACCGGTGCCGGTGGAGACGTACAGCAGATTCACGGACTCGTGCAGGTCGTGGAGCACCTGCGGGTGCAGGTCGAGGAACGCGGCCAGCACGTTCTGCGAGAGCTTCAGGCCCTTGCCGATGCCGTCGCGGTTGTTGTCGTGCGCGACGTACTTGCCCCAGTAGACCATCGACGGCTGCGGCTGGCCCGCACGAACCGCACGCTGGTTGTCCACCTGACGATCGTGGCCATCCACTTCCGTCGTCGGCGTGAGGACGAAGATGATGTTGTTGCGGATCTGCTGGATGAACGGCGACTCTTCGATCGCGAGCCGGTATGCGAGTTCCATCAGCATCTCGACCGAGCCAGTCTCGCCGGAGTGGATGCTGCCGGTGGCCCAGTAGATCGGCTTGCCGGTGGCGATGAGCTGCTTCGCGGCTTCGTCGTTCGTCTTGCGCGGATCGGTCAGGTCCGCCGTGATCTTCTTGTACTTCGCGAAGTCGCGAATCGTGGCCTCATCGGCCACCGCGCACGCGCGCGTGTCGCGGCCCTCTTCCGTCTTGCCGATCGACCAGCAGGAGACGCGCGGCGACGCGGCGTCGAGCGCGTCGAGATACTTGTAGACGTCGGCGCTGTAGGTGAGATTGCCTTTTTCGCCCGGCACGTAGCCGAGGGCCTTGAGCGGCGACGGGACCTTCGGATCCGCCGGCAGCGGCATGTGATCGACCAGCTCGGTCAGGATGCGCTTGTCCGGCGTGTTGTCGACGATCCGCTTCGTGTAGTCCTGATCGACGGGCTGCGATGCGCCCGGCTTCGACGGTGCTTTCGGCGCCTGCCGCGCCGACAATCCGCCGGCGCCAAGGGCGATCGCCAGCGTCACGGCCGCGATCGACGTCCGCCTCGTTGCGTGCTTTGCCATAACCGTCAGTCCCCCTCCAGGGCCTTCCTGCCGTCGCCGTGGCCGGCGACAAGACCGGAAGATGGCGGTTATAGCACAACGTTCAATTCCGCCTCAGGGGAGTGTTCTTCGGCAGCGGCGTGTTCGGCGGCAACCCCATGTGCGGCGTGGGAACCGGCGAGGGTTGAACAACTCTGCGGAAGGGCGGCTGCCATGTATCGGGCCGGCGCTCCCCGCCGAACCCCCAATAGATGTTGGTCGGGACGAACTGCGTCGGTGTCGCCGGCCTCGACAGGTAGTTCGGCATCCCCACGCCGTAGTAAGCGACAGGAACGTACGAGAGGTACGGATACGACCCGTACGATGGGTACTCCGCGCTGGCTGCTGGTTGCTCCACCGTGACCGACTGGTGCACGTGAATCGACGGCGTGCCGGCGGCACCGACGTACTCGTCGTGGTACGCCTCAGCATCGTTCCGTGGTGCAGTCTCCGCTTCCGGAGCGGTCGCTGCGGCTCGTGGCGCCGCGGCGTCCGGCTTCGGCTTCGCCGAGTTGATCATCGCGAGCATGACGTCATCGGAAAGCCCGCGCTTCTTGAGGCTGATGATGTCGGCCGCGGACAGACGGAAGATCGTTCCGTCTGCCTCGATGAGGGCAACGAGAATGGCGTCGCTGACGCCCTTGGCTTTCAGGTTGACCAGGTCGTCGATTGAAACCGCCAGCGCCGGTCCGGCTGTGATTCCAACCAGGAGGAGGCTGGCCAGCCAGATTTTGATTGGGTGGCGCATGGCGGTATTCTGCCTGCAACCCAGGTGCCGCCAACAGAAGGCCGCCGGCGCGTTCGCGCGCCCGTGGCCGTCGGCGAGTGTGCGCGGAGGGGGACGGTCCGCTGTCCTCGGGAGGCCGGATCGTCCGCGGTTTTGTTCGAGTTTTGGAGGGTTTTGACGGGAAACCGTACGGTACGTCCCTTGCTGACTGATTGAACGTTATGTCCCCCAAGATGCTCGTCATTTCGGCGGTCGGCGCGGCGTGCGTGGCAGCCACGGCCGCTGGTGGGTACCTCGCGACGCGGCTGACCTCCGCCGACCCCGCGCCCGCGACAGTGCCTCCGCCAACGTCAAGCGCCGCTGCGCCGGGCGACACGTCTGTGGCCGTCATACCGGCGCCCGTTGAACCCGCCGCGCCAGCTCCCGCTCCAGCGCCGGCCCAACCCGTCCGCGAGAGGGCGTCTTCCGATCGGCGCGTGGAGGAACGCGCGCCGGCGGCGCGTCGCGAAACGATTCCGGCCAAGGTCAACCCGGCGCCGAACCGCCCGTACTCGACGAACGCGCCGAGACCCGCGCCCGCGCCGGCATCCACGACGCCGAATACCTCGGCGAGCCAGCCGTCTTCCACGTGGTCTTCGAGTCCTGAACCTGTGAGCTCGTCCGCGACGCCGGTCGACGTGCCGGTGTCGGCGCCGCCCGCGCCGCCGAAGCGTCAGTTCGACGAACTGACAGTGACGACCGACTCGGTGATCGGTATTCGTCTGGATGCGCCGGTGTCGTCGGAAACAGCGAAGGTCGAAGATCGCGTGACGGCGCGCGTGACGCGCAACGTCACGGTGGACGAAAAAACAGCGATTCCCTCTGGCACGCGGCTCGAAGGCACCGTCACCAGCGTCCAGCGCGGCGGCAAGTTCAAGGAGCGCGCGCGCATCGGCGTGCAGTTCACGACGATGATCCTGCCCGACAACACGCGGATGCCGATCCGCACCGAAACGATCTATCGCGAAGGCGACTCCCCCACCAGTGAGGCGACCTCGAAGATCGGCGCCAGCGCGGTGGTGGGCGCCATTCTCGGCGCGGTCATTGGCGGCAAGAAGGGCGCGGCCATCGGCACGACGGCGGGAGCGGCCGGCGGCACCGCGGTAGTCATGGCTGGCAACCCGAACGAAGCGGTCATCAGCGCGGGCACGCCGCTGACGCTTCGGCTGACGGCGCCCGTGACGGTGACGATCGAGCGCGAGCAGAACTAGCTCGTCAGCTCGAGAGCCGCCACACACTTTCGAACAATCCGTCTTTCCGCTCGAGCGCCACGAGTCCATGCGGCTCGAGGTCGCTCGTGCCTCGCGAGAGCAGATGGGCGAGCGCACGGATGTGCGGCATGTGCCCGACGAGCAGCACGTCCCGCGACTCGGCCATCAGCTCATCACGCAGCCACGCCGGCGGATCCTCGGGCTGCAGACCGCGCACCATCCTGAACTCCGCGAACGGACTGCACAGACGCAGGAACGGCTCCGCCGTCTGACGCGCCCGGAGCTTGCCGCTGTGCCAGATCGCCGCCGGCGCGCATTTGCGATCGCGCGCCTGCGCGGCCAGCCACTCCGCATGCAAGCGCCCGCGCTCCGACAACGGCCGCTGAGCATCGACCTCGGGCCCAACCGCATCCGCGTGGTGAACGAGATAGACAAACATTCTTTGACTCGGGGTCCTCTGACCTCCAACCTACCTCTGACCTGTCACCTCTAACCTCTCCTCTGACCTGTCACCTCTGACCTTTGACCTATTATTAGCGCCCGTGTCCATTCCCAAGCGCGCCGTCGCCTCGTGGGTGCTCTACGACCTGGCCAACACCATCTTCTCGATGGGCGTGGTGTCTCTGTACTTCTCGTTCTACGTGCGCGATCAAGTGGGCGAGCAGCAGGCGGATCGCGCGTACGGCTTGATCACGGCCGTGTCGATGGGTGCGATCTTCGTCCTGTCGCCGCTGCTCGGCGCGATGACGGATCGCGCGCGCCGCCGCATGCCGTTCCTCATCTGGAGCACGCTGCTGTGCGTGGGTGCGACGGCGCTCATCGCGCGCGGCCCGTTCGCGTTGTCAGCCGCGTTGTTCATTTTCGCCAACGCGGCGTACCAGGCCGGTCTGCAGTTCTACGACGCGCTGCTGCCTGAAGTCACCACCGAAGAGAACCGCGGCCGCATCGGTGGGATCGGTGTCGGCGTGGGGTACCTCGGATCGTACGTCGCGGTTGGCCTCGGGTTCCTCGTGCCGTCCGATGCGCGCGTGCTGCAGTTCACCATCATCGCCGTCGCGTTCCTGCTCTTCGCGATTCCTTGCTTCCTGTTCGTGAAGGAGCGCGGCAACCCGCATCCGCGCCCGATTCTGAGCTGGACGATGATCAAGGAATCGACGGCGCAGACGATACGCACGCTGCGCGAAGGCCACCGCTATCCGGGCCTGCTCCGCTTCCTCGTCGGGCGCGTGTTCTACACGGACGCGATCAACACCGTCATCTCGTACATGTCGCTCTACACGGTGAATGCGGCGGTCGCGCTCGGACTGACGAAGGACGCGGGCGAGGACAAGGCGCGGCTGGTGCTCATGTGTGCGATCAGCTTCGCGGTGCTTGGCGGTTTCGCGTGGGGCTGGCTCGTGGATCGCATCGGCCCGAAGCGCACACTCGACTGGGTGCTGGGCCTCTGGGTCGTGACCTTCCTGCTCGCGGCCTCTATCGGCCTCTTCCATCTGCCGCTCGTGTGGCTCTTCGTCGTCTGTTCACTCGCGGGCATTGCCCTCGGTGGCGTGTGGGCCGCGGATCGGCCCTACATGCTGCGACTCACGCCACCGGATCGCATCGGCGAGTTCTACGGCCTGTACGGGATGGTCGGCCGCTTCTCTGCGGTCTCGGGCCCGTTGCTCTGGAGCCTGGTGACCTATCTCGCCGTTGAACGAGCTGGCCTTCCGGTGCTGACCGGTCAGTCGATGGCGATCCTCTCACTGCTGGGCATGATCATCGTGAGCTACGTGATCCTGCGGCCGGTTCAGGACAAGAGACGCGTGACGAGGGACGAGATCGAGGTCGGCGCGGTCTGAGATCCGAAGCGTTGCCGCACCTCGCCGTCGCGGCCGACGAGGAACTTCGTGAAGTTCCATTTGATCGACGACGTGCCGAGGACGCCTTTCTTGCGGGACTTCAGCCACGTGAACAGCGGCGATGCATGCGCGCCGTTCACGTCCACCTTCGCGAACATCGGAAACGTCACGTCGTACTCGCGCGCGCAGAAGTCGCGAATCTCGTCGTTCGATCCCGGCTCCTGGTGCCCGAACTGATCGCACGGAAACCCGAGCACCACGAAGCCGGCGGCGTGATGCTGCCGGTAGAGCGCCTCGAGGCCGCGGTACTGCGGCGTGTATCCGCACTGGCTCGCCACATTGACGATGAGCAGCACCTGGCCTCGATAGCGATCGAGGCGCACCGTGGCGCCATCGATGGTCTGCACATCGAAGTCGTACAGGCTGGAAACGGACGAGGCGTGATCGGTCACATCGGAAACTGGCCGCGCCACCGGATCGTCGCGTGCGAGTCGAGGATCTCCGTCGCCAGGTCGATGTCTTCGCGCCGCACGACGAGGCGGATGCCGCCGACCCAGAGCGACGGGCGGATGCCGCCGCAGTCGTCCCGCTGAATGAACGCGCGGATGCCGGCGGCCTCGAGTGCCGAGAGCGCCACTTCGGCCTCGATCTTGTTCACGAACGTACGAACCGCAACAAGATGGTCCAGGAGCATGGGCGAGCTGCTTCCGGATCGACTGTAACGTGAGCGTGCGTGGAGAACAATGCTAGATTCGACAGCCGGACGATGACCGCCAGTTCCGGCACCCCAGGCGCCCGCCGCGCCGCCGTCACCTTCATCTTCATCACGGTGCTGCTCGACATGCTCGCGCTGGGGATGATCATCCCTGTGCTGCCGCCGCTCATCAAGACGTTCCGGGGCGGCGACACGGCGTTGGCCGCGACGACGCTCGCGTGGTTCGGCACTACATGGGCGGCGATTCAATTCGTCGCATCGCCGATTCTGGGATCGCTCTCCGATCGGTTCGGCCGGCGCCCGGTGATCCTGCTCTCGAACGCCGGTCTCGGCCTCGACTACGTCGTCATGGCGTTGGCGCCGTCGCTCCCGTGGCTGTTCGTCGGACGCGTCCTGTCGGGCGTCACGTCGGCGAGCGTGCCGACGGCGTTCGCCTACATCGCGGACGTGACGCCGGCCGAGTCGCGCGCGAAATCGTACGGCCTCATCGGCGCGGCGTTCGGTGTTGGGTTCATTGTCGGCCCCGCCATCGGCGGCCTGCTCAGCCTCGCGGGACCGCGGATGCCGTTCTGGTGCGCTGCGGCCTTCAGCCTGGCCAACGCAATGTACGGCTTCTTCGTGCTGCCGGAATCGCTGTCGCCAGATCGGCGCGCGCAGTTCTCGTGGAGGCGCGCCAATCCTCTCGGCTCGCTGCGGTTGCTGCGCGGGCATCACGAGCTGTTCGGTCTCGCGACCGTGCACTTTCTCTACAACCTGGCGCACCAGTCGCTGCAGAGCGTGTTCGTGCTCTACACGGGCTACCGGTACGGCTGGGACAGCATGCGTGTCGGCTGGGCGCTGGCCGTCGTCGGCGTGAGCTTCGTGATCGTGCAGGTCCGGATGGTTGGTCCGGTCGTCGCGTCGCTCGGCGAGCGGCGCGCGCTCGTGACCGGTCTGTTCGCGGGCGCGATTGGGTTCTCGATCTACGGCGTTGCCCCGAGCGGCTGGATCTTCATTCTGGGTATTCCCATCATGTCGATCTGGGGACTGTATGGTCCCTCGGCGCAGGGACTGATGACACGCCGCGTGAAGCCGAACGAACAAGGCGCGCTGCAGGGTGCGCTCACCAGCATTGCGGGTCTCACCGGCATCGTTGGACCAGCAATTTTTTCGGAGACGTTTGCCGTGTCGATCAGTTCCGCCCGCGAATGGCACGTACCGGGTGCGCCCTACTTGCTGGCCGCGCTGATCCTGCTGGTGGCCATCGCGGTGGCGTGGCGAGCCACGTCAGCCCGCTCGCCGGCGGCAACTCCAATCGCTGTGTGATCGCATCGAAAAACGTCTGCGCCACCAGTTCGTATCCCGCGTTGGTCAGGTGGACGCCGTCGTCGCCGACGAGCGTCAGATCGCCATTGAACGCGGCGTAGAGATCCACCAGCGGCACGGCGCGCGAGGCCGCCAGCGCTGCCAGCTCACCGTTCATTTCCGGAACCCACTGCGCGCCGTTGGCGCCAGTGCGCTGCGGCTTCTCGGGCGGGAGTGTTGCCAGAAACACACGCACGCCGCGCGCCGTCGCCGAATCGATCATGCGGCGCATCACCTCAATCACGTCGTTGATGGCGTCCTGACCGTCGTCGGCCAGATCGTTGACGCCCTCGAGCAGCAGGACGACCTGTGGAGCGTCCGCGATCAGCACTTGATTGAAGCGGCCCAGCGTGTCGGTCTTCGGCGCGCATGGCGAGGAAGCACCCGTGACTTTCTCACCGCCGCAGCCTTCGTTGATGACCGTCGTCTGCTGGTCCGTGTAGCGCGCGTTCAGCATGTTCTGCAGCTTGATCGTGTACGTCGTCTCCGGGAACACGAAGCCAGGCGCCGCAAACGTCGACAGCTTGCCTTCGGTCAGGCTGTCACCGAACGCAACAAAGCGCGTCACGGACAATTGCGGTGTCGGCGGCACCGGTGCGACGACCACCTTGAAGGAGCACGCTGCCGTTTGCGCGGCCGCATCTGTTGCGGTGCAGGCCACCGGCGTCTCGCCGACGACGAAGGAAGTGCCGGATCCCGGCGTGCAGCTCAAGCCGAATGGCGCCTGACCGCCGCTCGGAATGGGCGCCGGGTAGTGCACGACGACGGTTCCCGACTTGTCGGCTTGCGCGTTGACCGTAGCGGGGCACGTCACGCTCAACGGCTGCGGCGACGGCCCGCCGGAGTTGCCGCCGCAGCCCGCCAGGAGAAGCACGAGGATGGCAGTGAGCGGCTTCACGGCGTCAACGATAGTACTGCGCCGTCGCGCTGCCCGCGCGGTCGCGGTATTCTGCACGGCACCAGACCATGCCACCGCCGTCCAGTGTGAATTGCTGCTTCTGCGGCGTGCCGCTCGCCGAGCGTGACGCCGTGCTCATCGTCATCTACCCCACTGCCGCGCGCGACGATTCTCAGAAGCTCTACGCGCACCGGGGCTGTCTGGTCGAGCGCGTCCGCCGCGAGCTGGTGCTGCATCCCGCGCTGGACGACGAAGATCGGATCTCCGATTTCAGCGGGTGATGGACTACACTGCGCGGTACTTCGCGAGGAGACTCACATGAAGCGCGTGGCCCTTTCGTTGTTGTTGCTCGCCGGCGCACTCGCCGGCGCGATCTCGGCGCAGACGCCGCCAGCCCCCGCGCCGCAAACGCCCGGACGTCAGGCGGGTCCGCCTCCCGCGCCGCCGTCGGGACCATGGCCGGCGCCGCCAGCGCGCACCGTCGAGCGCGATCACACCGCGCTCTTCAACGGCAAGGATCTGACCGGCTGGAAAATCAGCGGACCGGAGACCGGCTTCGGCGTCGAGCAGGGCGCGATCGTCGCGCACGGCCTCAACGGCGCCGGGCATCTCTTCTATGACGGTACGGTCGCGAACCACGTCTTCAGGAACTTCAATCTGCGGCTCGACGTGATGGCGCGCGTCCGCTCCAACGGCGGCGTGTACATCATGACCGAGTTCCAGGACACGGGATTTCCGCAGAAGGGGTTCGAAGTCCAGCTGAACAACAGCCACACCGATCGCGTGCGCACGGCGAGCCTGTACCACGTCGTGGATCTGTCGAACATTCCCGGCAAGGACGACGAGTGGATGCCGATGGAGATCGACGTCCAGAACATGACGATCACGATCTCGCTGAAGGGCGAGCAGCTGATCAAGTGGACGCAGCCCGCCGACTGGACGACGAACTACGACACGCGCGAGCGGCGCATCGGCCCGGGCACGATCGCCTTCCAGGCGCACGATCCGAACAGCGTCTCGGCGTACGCGAACATCCGGATCAAGGTCAACTAGCGCGTCAGTCTGCTGAGCGTGAGGGCCGCGCGCTTCGCCTGCACGGCGAGCGTGGTGAGATCGGCCGTCTCGCTCGGCGAGTGGTCGTCCTTCCCCTTCAGGCCGACCGCATCCAGAATCATCGGCACGTACGCGGCGACGAACGACACGTCCGCCGCGCCGGCACGATCGGGATTCACGGACTCCACAGCGCCCAGCCCGAGATCGCGGCTCGCCTGGTTGTACATGACGAGCAGGCGCTCGTTGCCCGCTGTCGGCGCCAGCGGCGGATAGCCGTCGTCGAACGTGATCTCCGCCTTGGTGTGCGGCAGGTTCGCCGCGACGATGGTCCGCATCGCCGCCTTGGCCTTGTCGAATTGATCGACGGTGAGCGCACGAAGGTCGCCGCTCACGATGACCTGCTGCGCGATGACGTTCGTCTTGCCGGACGCCGTGCCGCGCGACTCGGCCGGGTTCAGATCGGCCGCCGTGCCGCCAAGCATCACGCCGGGGTTGAACGTGAGGTGGGGCTCCGTTGAGAGCTTCTGCCGGAATTGATCGAGGATGCGGCTCGCTTCGTAGATCGCGCCGGGCCCGACGTCTTCCCGGAAGATCTGCGACGAGTGGCCGGTCGATCCGGAGACGGTGAGCTGCCAGGACGAGGTGCCGCGCCGCGCGGTGACGGCATGGGCGACTTCGCCGTCGCCGTCTTCGAAGCCCATCGCCGCCGCCGCACCCTGTGCGGCCGCGACCAGCGCCGCGCGCGCCGCGGTGAGCGGCCGGCCTGACGATTCCTCGTCGCCGGTCATCACAATCGTGATGTTCATGCGATCCAGCTGCCGGGCGTCGCGAAGCGCCCTGAGTGCGAGCAGCATCACGACGTCGCCGCCCTTCATGTCGATCACGCCGGGGCCTTTGGCCGTCTTCGCGTCGATCCGTTCGAACTTCTGAAACGGGCTGTCGCGCTCGAACACGGTATCGAGGTGGCCGATCAGCAGGATCTTCGGACCGCTGGCCGCGTGCGTCGCCACCAGGTGCCCGGCGCGCTGCCACCCGGCGCCGTCCACCCACTCGGTCTTGAATCCGAGCGCGTCCAGCTCCGCGCGAAACACCGCGCCCACTTGACGGACACCCTCGAAGTTCTGTGTCCCGCTGTTGATGTTCACGACGCGTTCGAGCAGCGCGATCGCCTCATCGGTGTGCGCGTCGATGTACGCCGCCATGGCGCGCTCGGTGGCCGAGAGCGGCGCCTGAGCGCTCAGATCAACTGGCCGGATCGCCGGTCCGCACAGCACCGCCGTGGCAGCGAGACCGCCCAGGATCGCCAAACGAAAGTTCTTCATCCGTCAGTCCCTGCCGGTGATCACGAGGTTCGCCGGCGTGTCAGCCCAGAACTCGAGGTACCCACAGCCCAGGCAGACCCACGCGGAAAGCTTCGTGGTGTGCTCGTCCTTGAAGATCCATTTTTCGGGCTTCCCGAACGTCGCCACGATCATGTCACTCTCGTGGTTCCCGTGACCGCGGTCAACCGCCTTCGCATCCGCGATTAGATCCGTGGACCCACACTTCGGACACCGGCCAGTTTTTTTCATAGGACCTCGCCAACTAAGCTCCCACCATATTCGGATTCGCGGTGTTCACGCCGCGCTTGAGCACCACCCGGCCGTTCTGCTTCCAGAACAGGCTGATGTTGCCGTCCTGCGAGATCACGAACGCCGCGGTGTCCTGCGAGACGCCGACACAGCGAAGCGCCGAGCGGTGCCGCATGCCGAAGCTTTCGCTGTCGACGGGCGGCCACTCGCCGCCGCCGCGCGGCTGGGTGGAGATCTCGTAGGCCGCGATGGGCAGCGCGGCGTCGAGCACGATCTCGGCGCCGAACCCGAGCACGCGCAGATCCGATCCGAGCACGAGCGCGCCGTCGACGGCGCTCAGGCGCCCGACGAGATCCGCCGCATCGGCAAGATCTTCCTCCGCCACGAACGTCGCGCTCTCGAGGTGCGACACGGCCGACACGTCCTGCCCTTCGGGCAGGCCTCGCCGGCGTTCGAGCCGCGCGGCGGCCAGTTCGTGCCGCGCGTTGAGAAACTCGACGAACCGATCCGTCAGCATGCTCGTCCGCTCGTCCACGTCGAATTTCGTTCTGATCGGCAGCGATCGCTCCGCGCCGGGCGCGACGAGGAGCACGGTCCCGCCGTGTCCGTGTTCCTTGACGCCGTTGATCGCGCAGAGAATCGTGTTGACGAGCGCGGTCCACTCGAAATCGGACGTCTCGCGCGGCGGTTCGTGCTCCGGCGGACGCAGGCGCGACCGCATCGCATCGGTACCGCGCGCGAGCAGGCTGCTGATCGGCAGGAACTCCAGCGCTGAAAACGCCAGCTGGTCCTGCAGGCTGCCCGACTTCAGCGTCGCGAGCTTGATGCCGCCGCGATACACGTGCAGC
>Ga0111538_10000886_pt1 | contig 41350 bp, 35 predicted proteins | sample SoiMethybrSBSTD1_FD_79669 | JGI IMG/M metagenome (GOLD analysis project Ga0111538, IMG submission 79669) | Bulk soil microbial communities from a Populus tree surrounding site in Tennessee, USA - Soil MetaG P. TD hybrid SBSTD1 (version 2)... | ecosystem: Environmental > Terrestrial > Soil >...
CGGACGGCACCGTGCGTTGGCCAGAGCCGGTGTCGCCGCTGCAACTCGAGACCGTCGTCGTGCAGGCGCCGGGCGCCGCGGCGCTGAGGCTGCGGTGGTTGTTCGGGAACGGCGATCCCGGGCCGGCCGGCGAGCGGTTTCCGGTCCGCGACGGCGAAGTACGCGCGCAGATCGGTGACGACTTCATACTGCTCGCGGGGCTCGTGAACGGCGGCGTTACCGGAGTGCGCGTCGAGCTCGAAGATGCCGACGGCCGCGCGCTCGCCTGCGACGAACGCCTTCACGTCCGCGTCTCGCCGACCCCCGATCGCCTGCCGCCGCCGACGTTGGCGCGCCGCGAACTGACGCTCGCACAGTTCGTCGCCGACGGCCTCGAGGCGCCGCCCGCGAGCGACGCGAATCCGAACATGCGACTCGGGCTCTTGCTGCCGTCGTCGGGCGTGTCGTTCGCAGTGAAGCCGGGCCGGCCCGTCGAGGTGCCGCGCGACGTGCAGCGCTACCTCGAGTGGACGCTGGCCCTCGCGCCGAAGATCACCGTCGTCGCCTGGTTCGAGGAACGGCGCTTGGTCGAGCGTGCTCTGCGACTCGGGGCACGCACGCCCGCGGTGCGCATCGTCGTGACGCGCTGACGCCCGCAGCGCTCGAGGGGTGCGCTGCGACGCGCCGGCGGCGTGGCGCGAGGAGCGCGCCGCCCGGCCTGGGTTCGCCGCGATTTCGTGGTAAGTTGTCGCGGCGCCATTCCACTTTGGGCATGGCACTCCTCATGACGACATCTCCCCGCGTTCCCGTGCTCAGCGCCGGCGACAAGCTCACGCGCGACGAGTTCGAACGGCGCTACGCCGCGATGCCGGACCTGAAGAAGGCCGAGCTCATCGAGGGGGTCGTCTACATGGGATCACCTGTCCGTCACGTGCAGCATGGTCGGCCCGACCGCGTGCTTTCCAGTTGGTTGGGCTTCTACGAAGAGGTAACCCCGGGACTCGACTCGAGCAGCAACGCCACCCTGCTCCTGGACCTCGACAACGAGGCACAGCCCGACCTGCTGCTGCGCCTGCCGGAGCACGCTGGTGGCAGGTCGCGCATCACGCGCGAGGGCTTTCTGGAGGGGCCGCCCGAACTCGTCATCGAGGTCGCCGCGAGCAGCGTCAGCCATGACCTGCACCAGAAGCTCGGCGCGTACCGGCGCAACGGAGTCACCGAGTATCTCGTGCATCGCGTCGACGACGGCGAGGTCGACTGGTTCATGCTCGACCGCGGCGCCTACGTGCGCCAGCAGCCAGAACCCGACGGCATGCTGAAGAGCCGCCAGTTTCCTGGCCTCTGGCTCGATGTCCCGGCCCTGCTGCGCGGGGACCTGCGGGCGCTGCGCACTGCGATCGAACGCGGCCTCGCCGACCCTGCGCACGCGCCGTTCGTGCAGCGTCTCGCGCGCTCGTAGTTGCTTGCAGTTTGGTATCCGTTCGGGCTCGCGATAGGCTGTTCCCAATGGGTGGGTACTTCCACGAGGTCCAGCGATGGACCTGAGCGACTTCGTACGGCGTCTGCGCAGCGGCGGCGACGATGCGCCGGGCACGCTCGACGCGGTCCACACGCAGGCCCCGCGCCCCGCCCAGATGGCCGCGTTCCCGGACTGGCTGCATCCCGCACTCGTCGACGCGCTGCACGCGCGCGGCATCGTCGAGCTCTACAGCCATCAGCGCGAGTGCGCGGACCTGCTGCACGCGGGCCAGCACGCCGTGATCGCGACGTCGACCGCATCGGGCAAGTCGCTCGCATACCACCTGCCGGTGCTCGACGCGGTGCTGCGCGATGGCCTCGACGCGCGCGCGCTCTACCTCTACCCGACGAAAGCGCTCGCGCGCGACCAGATGGCCGACCTCGAACGGCTGCTCGCAGCAACCGGCGTCGGCGGCACGGTGGCCGTCTACGACGGCGACACGCCGCCCGCGGTGCGGCAGGCGCTGCGCGAGCGCGGCGTGATGCTGTTGACCAACCCGCACATGCTGCACCAGGGCATCCTGCCGAACCACACGAAGTGGCAGGGCCTGTTCACGGGTCTGCGCTACGTCGTCGTCGACGAGCTGCACACGCTGTCGGGCATCTACGGCAGCCACGTCGCGAACGTGCTGCGGCGCCTGCAGCGCATCTGCCGGCACTACGGCAGCGATCCCGTGTTCTGCGGCGCGTCGGCGACGATCTGCAACGCGGGTGAGCACGGCCGGCGCCTGTTCGAGCGACCCGTGCACGTCGTCGACCAGGACGGCAGCCCGCGCGGCAGGAAGCACTTCCTGTTCGTGAACCCGAAGGTCGTCTCGGAGGTGTCGGGTTTGCGCGTGCCGGCCAGCGAAGCGGCGCGCCAGCTCGGTGGCGTGCTGCTGCAGAGCGAGCTGCAGTCGATCTTCTTCGCGCGTTCGCGCAACCAGACCGAGGTGCTGCTCAAGTATCTGCGCGACGACGCCAAGGGAAAACACATCGACCAACAGCGTGTCGCGGGTTACCGCGGCGGCTATCTGCCGAACCTGCGCCGCAGCATCGAGAAGGGCCTGCGCGAGGGCACGATCAAGACCGTCGTCTCGACGAACGCGCTCGAGCTCGGCGTCGACATCGGCAGCCTCGACGTCTGCGTGCTCGTCGGTTATCCGGGCACGGTGGCGAGCACGTTCCAGCGCGCGGGCCGCGTCGGGCGGCGTAGCCAGGAGAGCGCCGTCGTGTTCGTCGCGCGCAGTGCTGCGATGGACCAGTTCCTGATGCAGCACCCGGGCTATCTGTTCGATGCGCCGCGCGACGCGGTCAGCATCGACCCGGACAACGCGATCATCTTTACCAATCATGTGCGTTGTGCGGCGTTCGAGCTGCCGTTCGGCGAGGACGAGGACTTCGGGCAGGCGCCGTGCACGCGCGAGGTGCTCGACTTCCTGACGCACGATCTCGAGGTGCTCGTGCATCAGGGTGGGCGCTTCCACTACGCCGACCGCACCTATCCGGCCAGCGGCGTGAGCCTCACGGCGGCCGACATGGACAACGTCACGATCCAGGACGTCGAATCGCGCACGATCCTGGCCGAGATCGACCGGCCGTCGGCGATCACCGAGGTCTACGAGGGCGCGATCTACGGGCACCAGGGCGACACCTGGCTCGTCGAGCGCTTCGACCACGCCGACCGGCGCGCGTTCGTGCGGCGCGTCGATGCGGACTTCTACACCGAGGCGGACACCGAGACCGAGGTCAAGATCCTGCACCTCGACGCGAGACAGGACCACGGCAGCTACACAGCACATCGCGGCGAGGTGCACGTGAGCACGCTCGCGAAGGCGTTCAAGAAGATCAAATACTACACGCGCGAGAACGTCGGCATCGGCGAGATCAACCTGCCGCCCGAGGAGTTCGAGACCGAGGCGTGCGCGCTCGTGCTGGGGCCGGATCTGGTGCAACGGCTCGGTCTGCAGAAAGGCGGCGAGGGCAGCTGTCTGCAGGGCGTCGGCGAGCTGCTGCAGGGACTCGTGCCGCTGTTCCTGCGCGTCGATCCCGGCGACGTCAGGGTGCTCGCAGAAGCGTTGCAACCGCACTTCGAGGCGCCGGCGTTGATCCTCTACGACCGCGTGCCGAACGGCGTCGGCCTCGCGGAGCGCATCTTCGACGTGCATCGCGAGATCCTGCGCGCCGCGCTGGCGCTCGTGCAGAAGTGTGCGTGCCGCAGCGGGTGTCCGTCGTGCATCGGCCCTTCGTCGAGCCTCGGCGCGCGCAGCAAGGGCGTCGCCGTATCGATCCTGCAGGGCCTGCTCGGCGAGGAGCGCTGATGGTAGCTCCCAGTCGCGACGAGCACAGTCGCGACAAACACAGCCGCGACAAGTTGCGGCGCGCGTTCCGCGTGAGCGCCGCGCGCGCGGACGCCGTGGGGCCTGTGCGCGACGGCGACCTGCGTGCCCCCAACCTGAGAGATCGGCTGCTGCGCCGGCTCGGCCAGTTCACGGCGACACCGCGGCCCATGGTCGAGCTGCCACCCGGCGAAGTGACGCAGACGCAGCACGGTCCGATGTGGCGTCGCGAGATGCGTCATTCCCTGGACTTCGTGCACGGCAACGTTGCGCTCGGACGCGCGCGCTCACTCGACGGCGAACGGCTTGCTCTGCTCGCGAAGGACCGCACGTTCGCGACGCTCGACGGCAGCGAGTGCCTGTTCCTCGACACCGAGACGACGGGTCTCGCCGGGGGCGCGGGCACGGTCGTGTTCGCATACGGGCTCGCGTTCTTCCGCGCGCAGGAGTTCGTCGTCGAGCAGTTGTTCCTGCGCGATTTCGGCGAGGAGCAGGCGATCCTGCACCACGTCAAAGCACGGCTGCTGGAGTTCCCGGTGCCGGTCACGTTCGTCGGCAAGAGCTTCGATCGCCACCGCATCGCGGCGCGGCTCGGCGTGCACAAGATCCAGGCGCTCGTGCTGACGCCGCGGCATCTCGACCTGTATCACCTCGTGAAACGCGCCCATGGCAAGGGGCTGCCCGATACGCGGCTGCGCACCGTGGAACAGCGCCTGCTCGGCCTGGAACGCCACGACGACCTGCCGGGCAGCGAAGCGCCGGCGGCCTTCCTCGACTGGATCCGCGATCGCACCGGGCCCGTGGATCGTGTGCTCGAGCACAATCGCCTCGATGTGCTGAGTCTGGCGGCCCTGCTGGGCATGTTGGCGGGCCGGGCTTCTACATAACTGGGACACCAAGGGCGGTGACCGGCAGTATGTTCGCCGCCTTGTCGGCTTCCCGGCCGGCGGCGAACCGGCGCGTTCCGGCAAAAGAGGATCAGGATGACCATGACACGATCCGTACTCGCCGCGCTGCTCCTGGCGGCCGTGGTCCCGGCGCAAGCCGCGGACGCATCGGCACCAAAGCTCGCCGAATACGACACGCTGGTGGCAGATTGGACTGCCGCCCAGAAGGCCAATGCAGACGCGATGAAAGCGCTGATGGCCACGCCAGAGTACAAGGCGGCCGTTGAAGCCAAGGACAACAAGAAGCTGAACGAACTGCGCAACACGATCACGCGCCCCGATGCAAAGGCATTCGGTACCCGCGCGATCGAGCTGGCCGATCAGTACAAGGGCGACGCGAGTATTCGGGTCCTTGCTTATGCGGCGGCGAACTTCGCTGGCAACAAGGACACCGCCAAAGCGATCGCCGAGCGCGTCGAGAAGGACCACCTGAAGAGCGCGAAGCTCAGTGACCTGCTCGAGAACGCGATGGGACTGCATCGCGGGCTCGGCGACGAGGACGGCAACAAGCTGCTCGAAGCCGTGATCGCGGGGAGCCCGCACGCGCTGCCGAAGGCGTGGGCCAAGTACTGGCAGGCCAAGGTCCTCACGAACCAGGCGTCGACCGCTTTGCGGCAAGCCCAGCCCAAGAGGGACGCCACCGACGAGGAGAAGGAAAAGGCCAAGGAAGGCGTTGCCAAAGCCAAGCAGGACATGGCATTGGCCACGGAGAAGGCCGACGCATTGTATGCCGAGGCTGCGAAGCTCGCGGAGGGCACCGAACACTCTGCTCGGATCGGCGCGCCCATCTTCGAGAAGCAACGCCTGCAGGTCGGCATGGAAGCGCCGGACATCGTGGCCGAGGACGTCGACGGGGTCGCGTTCAAGCTCAGCGACTACCGCGGCAAGGTCGTCATGATCGACTACTGGGGATTCTGGTGAGGCCCTTGCCGGGCCATGTTCCCGCACGAGCGGTCGCTCGTGGAACGTCTGAAGGACAAGCCTTTCAACCTGATCGGCGTCAACAGTGACAAGGAGAAGGACACCTACTTCGCCGGGATCAAGGAGCACAACATCTCCTGGCGCTCGTTCTGGAACGGTCCGAAGGGCACCTCTGGCCCGATCTCGACCCAATGGAACGTCAGCGGTTGGCCGACCCTGTACGTGGTCGATCACAAGGGTGTGATCCGCCACAAATGGCTCGGCAACCCGGGCGACGAGAAGCTCGATGAAGCAATCGACGCGCTCGTTGCCGAGGCCGAGAAGGAAGTAAGGAAGGACGTCAAGAAAGGCGACTGAGACTCCTCACCGCCGTTGCCGCCGCGGTTCCCCTGCCGCGGCGGCGCTCAACTCTTCGCCGCTCAGCGTTTTGCCGCCCAGCGTTTTCTTTGGGGCACGGGGTCGAACCCCGCGTCGCAGAACGGATGGCAGCGCAAGAGCCGCCGCACGGTGAGCCACGTGCCGCGCAGTGCGCCGTGTCGCTGCAGCGCCTCGAGCGCGTAGCACGAACAGGTCGGCTGGAAGCGGCACGTGGCCGGCTTCCACGGCCCGACCAGCTTCTGGTAGAGCCAGATCGGCAACATCAGCAGCCACTTCATCGCCGCTCCTCGTCGCGGCGTCGCCGGCCGTCGGCGGGCCCCTTCAAGGCGCGCTGCACGAGCTGTACGAGCTCGCGGCGCAGCTCGGCGAGAGGGAACTTGTCGGCGCGCACCTTGGGGATCAGCACGACGTCGAGCACCTTGGGAAACTGCTGCCGCTCGAGCCGGAACGTCTCGCGCAACAGCCGCTTCAACTTGTTGCGGCGCACGGCGCCGCCATGCTCCTTGCTCACGGACACACCGAGACGAGGACCGACCGGGTTCGCTCCGGCGTCGGTCGAGGCTCGGGCGTGTTGCGGCCGCAACAGCGCTACGACCGTCATCCAGTGGCCGGACGCCCGCCGGCCGCGCTGGTAGACGGCGCGGAAGTGGCGCTGGGTGCGCAGGCGCAGACGCGCCGCAGGCGTGTGCTCGGGGGTGCTTCGCGCCGTCACAGATTCAGACCGAGCGCCCCCAAGGCGTGCTTCTTCTTCTCGTTGGACGCCGGCAGCGTCGTCGTCGCGAGGAATCGCCGGAAGTCGGCCTTGGCGGCTTCGGGCTGGTTCAGCTCGAGCAGCACACAGCCGCGGTTGTAGTAGTCGGCGCTGCGTTGCGGGTTCCGTTCCAGGATCTTGTTCAAGTTCACGAGCTCTTCCTCGCGCAACTTCTTCGCTTCCTCGCCCGTGGTCTTCGCGGCGCGCAGGTGGTAGTGCTCCGCGAGCAGGATGCGCACGTCGACTTCTTCCGCCCACAAGGCACGCAGCGCCTTGAACCGCTCGACCTCGTGCGCGGCGGCCTTCGTGGTCTCCACCCTCGTTTGCTCGACCTGCTGGTCCTTGGCCACCTGCTCCAGGTAGGCCTTGCCGGCTTGCTGGAACGCCGCGTCGTCGCCGAGGTCCTGGGCGATCTGCAGCTGGTGGTTGTGCGCGTATCGCAGCAACTCGCCGCGTTCGATCAGCATGGAGAGCAGATCGCGTGACTTCACCAGGTCCTGGGTCGCGACCTCGCGCTCCGACTTGGCGGTCTCGATCAGCTTCTCGTTCTCTTTGGGATCGGACACGCGTGTGGCCTGCCCCTCGAGCCGCACGGCTTCGCCGAGGTGGCGGCGGCCCTGCTTCTGCAGCGCCAGCGCGTAGTTGAACAGCAGGTAGGGTTCGTGGCGGCTCGGACTGCGGAACTCGTAGATGCGCGCGAGCAGCTCGGTCGCCTGGTCGAGCTGCTTGTGGTCCGTGCCCTGCGAGTCTGCGCTCGTCTTGAGCAGCACGGCGCCCTTCAACGAGTTCAACTTGTAGTCGTCGGGATCGAGCTCGAGGCCTTTCTCGATCTGGCCCATGGCCTGCGCCAGGTTGCCACCTTCGTAGTAGAAGCTGGCGTTGCGCTGATGGCTCTTCAGCATGCTCTCCTCGTCGGAGGAGAGGGACGTGCAGGCGCAGAGACACAGAAGGAATAGAGGACGCATCGGATGCCTATGGAGTCGCGCGGGCGTGCCGAGGGGTTGGCCTGGCCACGGAGCCCCTGGGGGTCGAGAGGGACGCGGAAGGATACGGGCTTTGTGCGGCTGCGCAAAGCTGCCCCCGGCCACGCGCGAGGATTCGGGCCGCAACGCTGCGAGCCCACCGGTCCGACCGGTGCAATCCCGGCCCACGAGCAGCGTTGTCCCTGTCGATGACGGTCGACGCACGCAACCTCGGCGCGGCTCTCCGGGAACACCTGGACGCGAGCGGTCTGCCGCTCGACAGCGGCGTCGCGAAGCGATGGATCTGGGTGCGCTTCCTCGGCATGCCGATCGTGTTCCCGAACTTCGATGCGCGGCGCGCGGTGCTCGTGACGCACGACATACACCACCTGCTCACGGGCTATGCCACCGACTGGCGCGGCGAGGCCGAGATCGGCGGCTTCGAGATCGCCTCGGGCTGCAAGCAGTTCTGGGCCGCGTGGTTCTTCAACCTTGGCGGCTTCCTGTTCGGCCTCGTGATCGCGCCGCGACGCACGTTCGCGGCGTTCGTGCGCGGCCGCCGCTGCACGAACTTCTACGGCGCGGACTCGCGGCGAGTGCTCGAACGCACCGTGGACGCAGCGCGGCGCGAGCTGGGCCTCGACCTCGAGATCGGGCCGGCGACGCCGCGCGACAAGCTCGCGTTTCTCGGTTGGGTCGTGCTCGTGGTGGGTGCGTATGTCGTCACGCCCTCGCTACTGCTCGGCTGGTTGCTCGGCTGGCTGCGCGCTTGCCTGATCTAGCTCGCGAGCGAGCGCTGCGTGCTTGTCGACTCGTCCAGGCCGGCTAGGCTTGCCCGCTCGGAGGTTGCCTGCCCAGGACGCCCATCATGCCGACCATCAAGCCCACGCGTCGTTCGTTCCTGCAGACCGCGTCGTCGTCGCTCGCCGCCGCCGCGGCGGCGGGTTCGCTCGGAGCCTTGCGCGCGGCGACGCCCGTGCATCAGGGTGCGGGCAAACTCAAGATCGGCATCGTGGGCCTCGGTGGCCGCGGTTCGGGTGCTGCGCACGAAGCGCTGATGGCGCATCCCGAGAACGTGCTGCATGCCGCGGGCGACGCGTTCGCCGACCGGCTCGAGAAGGGCCTCGCGGGCATCACGGAGACGATGGTCGAAGCCAAGCGACAGGCACAGATCGACGTGCCGCCGGAGCGCCGCTTCGTCGGGCTCGACGCGATCGACAAGGTGCTCGCGTCGGGCATCGACGTCGTGCTGCTCGCGACGCCGCCGGGGTTCCGGCCGATGCAGATGGAGCGCGCGATCGCGCAGGGAGTGCACGTGTTCTGCGAGAAGCCGGTGGCCACGGATGCGCCGGGAGTCCGCAAGGTGCACGCCGTCTGCGAGCTCGCGAAGAAGAAGAACCTCACGATCGTGAGCGGCCTCTGCTACCGCTACCACGACGGCCGCCGCGCGATCGTGCAACGGCTCCAGGAGGGTGCCATCGGCGACATCCTCGCGATCCAGGGCAACTACATCACGGGCGAGCTCTGGAGCTTCGATCGCGAGCCGCAGTGGAGCGAGCTCGAGTGGCAGCTGCGCAACTGGCTCTACTACCCGTGGCTCTCGGGCGACCTGATCGCCGAGCAGCACATCCACACGCTCGACGTGATGGCTTGGATCAAACGCGACGTCTACCCGAACGCGGCCGTGTCGCTGGGCGGCCGCCAGGTGCGCACGGCCCCGAAGTTCGGCACCGTCTTCGACCACTTCGCGACGATCTACGAGTGGGAGGACGGCACGCGCGGCTACAGCTACTGCCGGCAGCAGAACGACTGCTGGAGGAACACGAACGAGTATGTGATCGGAACCGAGGGCAAGGCGAACGTGTTCCTGCACACGATCACGGGCAAGAACGAGTGGCGCTTCACGGACAAGGAGCGGTCCATGTATCAGAACGAACACGACGCGATGTTCGCCGCGATCCGCTCCGGCAAGCCGATCAACAACGGCGACTACATGTGCAAGAGCACGATGATGGCGCTCATGGGTCGCATGGCCGCCTACACGGGCAAGCGTGTCACCTGGGACGAAGCCTGGAACAGCAAGGAAGTGCTGATGCCGGCGCTGCTGCGCTGGGACGAGGCGCCGCCGAAGAGCGAGGTCGCGTTGCCGGGCAAGACGAAGTTCGCGTGAGAGTTGCAGAGAATTGCCGCCGGTGAACGCGCGCTGTCACCGCGGCCACGCGATCCGCAACGCAGTGCGGGCAACGCATCGGTGCCGCAACCGGTGTAAGCTGCGTCAGCATGCTCGACTCACCATGGGCTGACCCAGGATCGGCCGTTGCAGTCGCACCGGACCCATGGGAGGGGCGTGGTGTATCCGACCGGCGGCGAAGGCCGACGCCGATGCTGAGCCGCTACGTGTTCTGGGGCGGGCGCCGGCGTGACGTGCGCCGCGTGGACCAACGCGAGGGCGCGTTCGTCGACATCCACGGTCACGCGATCATGATCATGGTCATCGCGATCGTGGTGCTGAATCTGCTCGATGCGGCCTTCACGCTGCTGTTCCTGTCGCATGGCGGGCAGGAGTTGAATCCATTCGTGCAAGTGGTGCTCGAGTTCGGCGGACACCCGTGGCCGTTCGTGTTGCTGAAGACGGCCGGCATCGGCATGGCGTGCTCGTTCCTCGTGCTGACGAAGAACTTCCGTCCCGCGCAGGTGGGGCTTTGGGCCGTCCTGATCGGCTACACGGTGTTGCTCGGCTGGCACCTCTATCTGGCGACGCGACTCGACAGCACGGCCTGAACAACCGCATGATGGTCCTGCAATGGTCGCAGGGCTGGCAGCACTATCCCGATCGAGGAGCGGCCGCGCGGTCCCGGGGACGCCGCGTTGCAGCGATGACCTGCCACTCGCGAGGCGTCCGTGCGCCTGATGCGGCTGTTGACGCGGCCGAATCTCGGCGGGCCGACGCGCCAGGCGATCGCGCTGTGGCATGCGCACCGGCAACTCGGCGTGCGCACGCTGCTCGTGACCGGCTGCGTGGACGCGAACGAAGCGCGGCTGTCGCCGGCGGACCTGGGTGTGCCCGCGTTGTCCTGGCGGGCCTGCCTCGAGGCCGGACCTGCGGCCGAAGGCTGGGTGGAGCTGCCGCACCTCGTCCGCGGCATCGCGCCCGTCGCGGATCGGCGGGCCGGGCATCACCTCTTCCAACTGCTGCGCGCCCACCAGCCCGAGGTCGTGCACACGCACACGACCAAGGCCGGCGTGGTGGGGCGGCGTGTCGCGTTCCGCGCCGGCGTGCCGGTCGTGGCCCACACGTTCCACGGCCACGTGCTGCAGGACTACTTCGGCGGACTCGTGTCGAGGTGGCTGCAATACCTCGAGCGGACGCTTGCGCGACAGAGCGACCTGCTCATCGCGGTGAGCCACAGTTGTGCGGACGAGCTGGCGGCTGCTGGCGTCGCGGCGCGCGAGAGGTTCCTCGTCGTGCCTCCTGCCGTCGCGGTGCCGCCGCCGGTCCGCCGCGAGCAGGCGCGCGCCCAACTCGAGATACCGGCGGCACAATGGCGCGTCGTCGCGATCGGACGGCTCGTTCCGATCAAGCGCATGGAGCACTTCGTGCGCATGGTCGCGATGCTGCCCGACTGCCGCGGCGACGTGTTCGGCGACGGGCCCGATCGCACGGCACTCGCTGCGCTCGTGGCACGCCTCGCGCCGGATCGGGTGCGGCTGCGCGGGAACGAGCCGGCGGTCGCGAGCCTGCTGCCCGCCTACGATGCGCTGGTGCTGTCGAGCCTCCGCGAGGGCTGTCCGCTGGTCGCGGTCGAGGCCTTCGCGGCGCGGGTTCCCGTATTGGGCTACGAAGTGCCCGGAGTGCACGACGTCTTGGGAGAGGGTCGCGGGCTGCTCGTTCCGGCGGCGGCGGGGCCGGCAGGTCTCGCCGCTGGCCTCGAGCGCCTGCGCCAGGACCGCGAGCTCGCGGCGGCCTGCGCCGAACGCGGCCTTGCCATGGTCGGGAGGTTCGCGCCGGCGGAAGTGGCCGAGCATTTGCTGGCCGAGTACCGCCGCGCGCTGTCCGCCAAGACGCGTTACCATGGCGTCGGCTCGGGCTAACCCAGCTGTCCATGCGCTACCTGTCGTTCCTCACCTCGTTCGCGCTCGTGATCAGCGCCGCCGGTTGCGACATCGACGTGAAGTCCGTGCGCACCGGCGAGATCATCCCGGCCGATCTCGAGGGCGTCTGGCAAGGGTCCTGGCAGTCCCAGCAAGCGAGCCTGAGCGGCACGCTGACCCTGCAACTCCAGGAGTGGCAGAACAATGCTGTCGTCTCGGTCGCGACCGACAATCCGTGCGTGGAGCCGCACGACTACGATCTTTCCCTGAGTGCGGGAAAGATCGAACTGCGGGACCACGGCGAGATCGTCTTTGCCGCCCAGTTCGGACCGAACCGTACGCTGACGGGCACCTACGTGTGTCATCAGGACTCGGGCCAGTGGGCAGCACAGTGGACCGAGGCGCTGCCTCCCATCGTCGACTTGAGCGGAACGTGGTTCGGTTCGGTGTCGACGGCAGGGTCCCCCGCCCAGGCGTTGTCGATCGAGCTCCTGCAGTCCGTGCGCCACGGGACGATCGTTCTCGACGGCCTGCTCAGGTTGCCCGAACTGTCGGGGGCGCAGGTGCTGCTCACCGGCAGAGCCGTGTTCCGCAAGGACGGGTTCGACGTGCTGCTCGCGACCTTCCCGAGCAGCAACCCGTCGCTCGTGTTGACCGGCTTCGGCTCGACCGAGCCGCTGCGCGTGGACATCGGCGTGATCAGCGTGCTCGCCTCGCAGCCGCCGCTGCCGTTCACGCAGGGTGTCTGGCAGGTCGACTGGCAGGAGCGCTGATCGCGCCGGGCAGTGGAGTAGTGGCTGGGCGTGGTTGCGAGCGCTGGCCTCCTGGCTTCGAATCAACTGCATGACCGACGACTTCCGCGCCGACTTCCTGGGCGCCTTCGCCGTGGTGACGCGCGCGAACCGCTTCCTGATGGTCAGCAACGACCGGGAGATCGGCGCGCGCACGGTGCGCACCTGGGACCTGCCGGGTGGACGCGTCGAGGCGGCCGAGCTGTTGCGCGAGACCTTGATTCGCGAGTTGCGCGAGGAGACGAGCCTGTCGCTGCGCGCAGAGCCGCGCCTGCTGTTCGTACAGGAAGGTCAACGACGTAGGCAGGGGCAGCGGCTCCATGCGTGGCGTTCGTTCTTCTTCGCGGTCGAGGTCGACAGCGGCGAGCCGAAGGCGGGGTACGAAGTGCAGGCAGTTCGCTGGATGGACCGGACCGAGCTGTTCACCGAGCTCACGGCTCCCTACCACGACAGCTTCCGCGAGTGGCTGCAGCGCGGCGGAACGTGGTTCACGAGCGAATGGTCGGACTGAGTTCGCGCAGGCCAGAATCCGTGCAACCGATGCGGCGTGCGCGACACAGTGCGGCATGAGCTTCCTCTCGTTGCTGTGCGTCCCGGCGTTGCCGGGGCTGCTCACCCAGGGCCTGCTGACGGTCGGTCTCGATGGAAAGCCCGTGCGGTTCGGCGTGCCCTTGCCCGCGGCGGCCTTGGCGCAGGGACTCCGGCTGCAGGGGGGCGGCGCGCTGCAATGGCGGCGGCTGCCCGTCGGTGGGGCCCTGGCCGACCCGGTCTGGGTCGAATTGGCGATCGTCGGCGCGACCGGCAGTACGCGCGTGATCGGTGGTGGGGCACCCGAGTCGGCCGACGGGCGTGGACCGGCGTTCGTGCGCGAAGAGGAAGAGGTCCTGCTGCCGCACGGGCGCGAGCGGCGCGTGCGCTGGCGTTGGTCCGAGGGCAGCATCGACGAATGCGCGCGCACCGAAATCTCGGTGGATACCGAGATCGGCGGCGAGGTCTACACCGCCGGCGAGGCGCGCACGGTGTGGACCGGGGCCGCGACGACGCGCGCCGACGTCGTCTGTGCGCTGCCGCGCCGGCTGTTCGAGGTCGTGTCGCTGCTGCCATCCGGGGGACGCAGCGCCGCGGCCGTGCAGAAGCACCTCGCGAGCCTGGTGCCGCTGCTGCGCGAGCTGCCCGGAGCGCGCGGAGCCGGGGACTTCGGGCGCAGTGGCAAGGTCGTCACGAACCTCGAGTTCGACACCACCCTCGCGCTGCTGCGCGCGGCGGTCGCACTGCGCGACGAGAAGGCGTTCGCGATGGCGGGCCGCGCCGCTCAACATCTGCGCGATCGCGACCTCGATCCGCGCAGTGGACTGCCGTTTCCACACGGGCTGGACCATCGCACCGGCGTGCCTGCTCCGGGCCATGCGTGGCTCGAGGGTCTGCTCCATGTCGGCTTGCTGCGCGCCGACGATGGTCATCTCGCGGCCGCGCGCAACATGGGGCTGGCGCTCGCGGCCTGCCCGCCGATGGGCGAAGGGCGGCAGGAACTGGCGCGCGACTACGCCTGGCCGCTGCTCGAGCTGGAGGCACTGCTCGCCATCGACCCGGATCCGGGGATCGCTCGCGCAGCCGACCGGCTCGCGACTGCGATCGCGCGGCGCTACGACGCGCAGGCGCGCACGTTCCGGTTCGGCGAAGGCGAGGTCGGCGACGGTTATCTCGAACGCGGTTGGATCACGGGCGGCATCGTCGTGCCGGCGCTGCAGGCGCACCTGCGCCGCGTGCCGAATACCGAGATCGCCGCATGCGTCGCTGCGGTGCAGCAGGCCCTGCTGGACCAGATCGGCCGCGCACGGCCCGGACTGCCGACGCATTGGCGCTGTGCGGGCGGCCGCACGTTCGCCGAGCATCGGGAGGCACACGCTGCCGAGGCGATGCTCGTGCTCGAAGCCTTCGAACCGGCCGACCTGCGACGTCTCTTGCGCCGCGAGACGATCGGCGACGCCATTGCCGAGGTGCCGGCGCCCGACGACCCCGACCTCGCGACGAAGTTCTCGATGGTCGCGCGTTGTACGTGGGTGTGGCGATGACACCCGGCGGCCGCGATCAGCGGCCCTGGTTGCCGCGCACGTCGATGCTGCCTTCGAGCACCTCGTCGTCACCGCGCAGCACCGCGATCCGCAGCGCCTTGCCGCGATACTGCTCGAGCAGGTGCGCGAGGTCGCTGCGGGACGTCAGCGGAATCTCGCGTTCGCCGAACGCAGACTGCTGCGAGAACGCGAGCAGCACGTCGCCCTTCTTGAGTCCGACGGCTGCGGCCGGGGAGTCGGGAACGATGCTCTTGAAGCGCAGCACACCGGGCAACAGGTAGACGCGGCTCCGGCCGCTGTCGCGGTAGAAGGCCAGCGTGGCCTTGCGCACCAGCGCCTGGTCCGTTGCGGAGTCGATCTCGTCGACGGTGGCTCCGAGCGCGGACAACACGAGGCCTTGTTCGCGCGTGATCGGCAGCGGCGAGACTTCGAGATCGCGTCCGCCGCGGCGCAGCAGCAGCGGCAGCGGCGCCTGCACACGCGCGTTGATGCAGTGGCGCACGTAGTCGATCGAGGAACGGACCTCGCGTTCGCCGATGCGCGCCAAGACGTCGCCGACACGCACACCGGCTGCGGCGGCGGGACTGCCGGGCAGCACCTCCGAGATGACGACCTTGTTGTCGCGATCGGCGACCTCGAGACCGAGCCACGGCGAATCGCCGGCCGTCGCGAATGAGGCGCTCTGGAGCAGCTCCTTCTGGAATTCCTGGCGCACGATGTCCATCGGGATCGCGAAGCCGATGTTCTCGGCGCCCATGGCCATCGCATTGTTGATGCCGATCAGCTTGCCCGTGATGTCGAGCAGGGCGCCGCCGCTGTTGCCCTGGTTGATGGCCGCATCGGTCTGCAGCAGATCCGAGTAGGTGCGCGGCACGCCGTCCGGAGCCCGCACCTGGATCGTGCGGCCCGTCGCAGACAACACGCCGCTCGTGACCGAGTTCGCGTTGCCTTGCGGATTGCCGATCGCGATGACGGTCTCGCCGATCATCAGATCGCTCGAGCGGCCGATCTCCGCGGGCTTTACCGTCTCGTTGGACTCGAGCCGCAACTGCAGCAACGCGAGGTCGCGCGTGGCCGACGAGCTGAGCACCTGCGCTTCGCGAGTGCGGCCGTCGCGCAGCTTGGCGAGGATGCCGCGGCTTCCATCGCGCCGGTCCGCGAGCACGACGGGTGCGATCACGTGCCAGTTCGTGATGACGAGGCCCGCTTCGTCGAGGATGACGCCCGAGCCCTGCCCTTCGGTCACGCTGCCGACGCGCGCGAGGTCGTGCTGCAAGTAGATGCTGACGACACTGTCGGCCGAACGCTGCACCGCGCGAACGACCGGCGTCATGCGCAGCTCGCGTTCGTTCGCGTCGGGCTCGATGACGCGCAGCAGCGGCGAGGAGCGTTCGGCGAGCGGTTTGCCCTGTTGCGCAGCGAGGGCGGCACCGGAGAGCAGGAAGCACGTGAGCAGCGCGGGATGCCGTGGGAACATCGTGGTGGGGGTGGTGGACGAACGAGTCAGGGAATAGCTCCGGCTGGGGATCGAAACCGAGGCCGCACTAGCGCACGATACCCGACATGTTCTACCGCTTCGTCGCGGATGTGCCGTTGCGTTGGTCGGACTTCGACTCCGCCGGTGTGGTCAACAACTCGATCTATCTCACCCTGATGGAGCAGGCCCGGTTCCTGTATTTCCAGCACCTCGGATTCTTGAGCGACCACAAGGTTCCATTCGTGCTTGCCGAAGCCACCGTGAAATTCCTGAGGCCGGGGCACCTCGGCATGCGCATCGAAGTCGCGGCTCGCACCCGGTCGTTCGGCAACACGAGTTTCCAGATGGATTACGAGGTGCGTGTGGCCAACGACGTGCTGGCCACCGGGACATCGGCGCTCGTGTTCGTCGATGACCACATGCGGCCTCGCCCCGTGCCCGACGACGTGCGGGCTGCCGTCGAGCAGTTCGAGGAGATGGGTTCCTAGATCGTGAGCACGAGCTGCGCGAATCACGCCACCACTCGGACGGCTGTCGCGGTATCCTGCGCCGCGATGACTGGTTCGCGGTTCTGCTGCCGTGTGGGTGTGCGCGTGCTCGGCGCGCTTCTGGCGGGCGGCCTGCTCGGGGTCTTGCCGGCGCAAGGCAAGGACGACGAATACGCGAACATGCTGCAGGCCGCCCAGCGCAAGCTGCAGAAGGGCGAGCTGTCCGCGGCCGAGGCCGCGTTCCAGGAGCTGCTCGACGCCTTCGCGGAGGAGGCCCAAACGGATCGCCCGAAGCAGGCGGTCGTCGACGAGGCGCAGGTCGGCCTGCTGCAGATCGATCTGTGCCGCGGGCAGTACGAGAAGGTTCGCGACACCGTGGCCGGTGCCACGCCGGCGTTCAAGGCCAGGACCGACGCCGCGCTGTTGCACGAGAAGGCTCTCGCGAGCATCGGCGACTACAAGGGGGCGCTCGAGATCCTCGTGAAGCTCGTCACCGCGTCGCCAGAGGACCGCATGGTGCGGCACGAGCTCGGGGAGTTGTGTGCCCGCGACGGCCAGCGGGCGCGCGCGCGCGAGCTGTGGCAGCAGAACGCGGCGTTGCCGGCGCCGAAGGATCCCGTGCAGCTCGCGTACTACGGGCGTTCGCTGTGGCGGCTCGGCGGGCGTGCGAACTTCGAAGCAGCGAGTCGGGCCTTCGTCGACAGCATGGCCATGGCACCCGATCGCAAGGAAGCGCGCACGACGCTCGGCGTGCTGAAGTTCGAGGCCTACGGCGAGACAGCGGGGTTCCCGAGCGGTGAGAAGGACCTCAACAAGGTGCTCGAGAACAACGGCGACGACGAAGAGGCCCTGCTCGCGCTCTACAGGATCCGCAGCGCCAATCCGTCGCTCGACGCGGCCAAGACCGAGCATTTCCTGGATCGCGTGATCGAGCGCAACGAACGCTGCGTCGAAGCGATCGTGCTGCGCGCGGCCAACATCCTCGACGATCGCCGCTACCGCGACGCGGCGCGCATGCTCGACATCGCGCTCGGCATCGATGGCAACGACCGCACGGCACTCTGCCATCGCGCCGCAGCGGCCTGGCTGCTGCACGAGCGAGCCGAGTACGAAGCGTTCCGCACGCGCGCGCTCGAGGGTGACCCGAATTGGCCCGAGCCGGACCGGATCCTCGGCGACCACCTGGTCGCGCTCTACCGGTTCGCCGATGCGCTGCCGTTCTACGAGGCCGCGCACACCGTGGCGCCCGACGACGTGCCGACGATGCACGGCCTCGCCAAGGCACTCGTCTACACGGGCGAGGGCAAGAAGGCCAAGGAGCTGCTCGAACGCAGCAAGGCTCTCGAACCCGGTTTCGTGAATCCGTGGCGCAACAACGCGCTGGCAGTACAGCAACTGCTCGACACCGAGTACACGGTGGCCGAGCACGGGAACTTCGTGGTGCAGATGCACCGCGCCGACGCCGAGGTGCTGCGCGCGTATCTGCTGCCGATCCAGCTCGAAGCCGCCGAGGTCCTCGGTGCCAAGTATGCGTATCGACCCGGGTACAACACGAAGGTCGAGGTGCTGCACACGTGGGACGACTTCTCGGTTCGCACGATCGGCTTCCGCGGCTTCACGGCGCTGGGCGCTTGTTTCGGCCGACTCATCACCCTGGTCTCGCCCGTGGACGCGAATCTGCGCAAGCAGGACTTCATGTGGGAGGCGACGGCCTGGCACGAGTACACGCACGTGCTGACGCTCGGCCTCTCGAATCACCGAGTGCCGCGTTGGCTCACCGAGGGATTCTCGGTCTACGAAGAGAGGGTGCGCGACCCGTCGTGGGAGCGCGGCATGGACCGCGAACTGCTCGACGCGTTCACGAACCAGGACATCCCGCCCGTGCGCCTGCTGAACCGCTTGTTCCGCGGACCGCGGATCCTGTTCGGCTACTACCAGGGTGGGCTGATCGTCGAGCTGATCGCGAAGGAGTATGGCTTTCCGAAGGCGCTCGAGCTGCTGCGCGCGTTCGGCGAGGACCTCGACACCGAGGAGGCGTTCCAGAAGGCGCTCGGTGTGCCGTCGGCAAAGATCGATCAGCAGCTGCTCGCGTTCGTGCAGAACGAGAAGCTGCGCGGCATGCGCGTGGTGCCACACTACGACGACTCGGCGATCGGACGGTTGCTCGTGAAAGCGGGGCAGGACGCCACGAATCTGCAGGTTCGCGTCGATCTCGCGTGGGCCTGTCTGCAGCGCGAGAACCCGGTCGACACCGGTCGCTGGCTCGCCGAGATCCTGCGCGCCGATCCCGATCACGGACAGGCCTTGCTCGTGCGCGCCGCGCTGCTGAATGCGCGCAAGGAGACCGACGCGGCACTCGAGTGCTGGCGCAAGGGTTTCAGCGCGGGGGCGGACGACTTCGACTCCCGCATCGCCTACGGCGACGCGTTGTTGGCCCATGGCGACCAGGACGAGGCCGCGGCCCAGTGGCAGCGCGCGAAAGCCTGCTGGCCGAACTGCACCGAGCAGCAGACGTCTCCGGAGCTGCGGTTGGCGCGGCTCTACCGCGACCTGGGCGACCGCACGCGCGCGCAGATGGAGATGAAGACGTATTGCCGGCGTACGGCGCGCGCGTTCGTGCCGCGCTACACGCTCGCGGAGTTCGAGCAGGAGGCGGGCAACATCAACGAGCAGGTGCGTTACCTCGTCGAGTGCAACCGCATCGATCCGTTCCATCGCGAGCTGCACGTGCGGCTCGGCGAAGCGTACGAAAAGCTCGAGAAGCCGGCGCAGGCCGCGCGCGAATACGAGGTGGCAGCTGCGGTGCTGCCCGACTTCGACCGCCGCTACCTCGTGCGCGGCGCCCAGAAACCCGAAGCCGACGCGCCGGCCGAGCTCGAAGAGCGCGGTGGTTTGTGGCTGCGCGCGGCGCGCATCCGGCACAAGCTCGGCGACCTCGCTGCTGCGCGCGAACTGCTGCAACGGCTGCAGAAAGAGGCACCGCGCACGCAAGCCGCGGCAGAGGCGACGGAGTGGCAGCAGGAGTGGCACGGGCGCTGAAGAACTGCTAGCGTTTGCTCCCCGCCCTGTCTTGCCGTCGACACCGCTGCGCGCGACGCTCTCACACCCGACCATGTTGCCTGTGCTCGAGGAAAGCTGGACCCGTGTCCAGAAGGTGCTGCGCGAGCGCGTCGGCGAAGCCGTGCACTCGGCATGGATCGCCGGCCTGCGGCCGGTCCTCATGGAGCGCGGCACGGTGTATCTCGAGGCGCAGAACCGCCTCACGGCCGACCGCGTGCGGGCGATGTTCCGCCCCGTGCTCGAGGAGGTCTTGTCGGACGACTTCGGCACGCCACTCGCCGTGGAGCTGCAGTCGCGCGAGTCGTTGCCGTTCGACGCGCTCGAGGTCTCGCCGCAGCATCCCGTCGTGGACGACGCGAACAGCACGGCTCACCTCGTGCTCAAGAGCCTGAGCGACGGACGGCGGCTGCCCGCGAACCTCTTCTACTTCTACGGGCCGAGCGGCGTCGGCAAGACGTTTCTGCTGCGGTGGTGGCGCGAACGCAGCACGCCGCGCCCGCTCTGGTTCGAGCTGATGGACCTGCTCAAGGCCTTCCAGGCCGCGCACTACGAGCGTCGCGTCGACGGACTGCGCGACGAACTCGTGCAGGACAAACCGCTCGTGATCGACGAGCTGCACCGCGTCGCCGGCAAGCCGAAGCTGCAGCAGTTCCTGATCCAGGTGCTGCGCGCGCGCGAGCACTTGCAGAGTCCTACGCTGTTGGCGTCGCGGTGGCAGCCCAAGGACGTACGCGATCTCGACCCGACGCTGCAGACCCTGTGCCTTGCCGGTTTCGTCGCCGGAATCGATCGGCCGGGACCGAGCGCGAGGTTGCGGTTCCTGCGCGCGCTCGACGGCACGGCGTCGCGCAACGGGCGCGCGAAGGTCGTCGAGTCGATCGCGCAGCAGTGCATCGGCAGCTATCCAGAGCTGCGCGCGGCGTGGGCCAGTTCGCGCGGCGCACCGATGCCTCCCCGGTATCTCGAGTTGATCGACCCGGGCCGCGTGTTCGCTCGGTTGCGCGACGAGGTGGCGCGGCGTCTCGGCGTCGCGGTCCAAGACCTGCTCGGCAACGGCCAAGGGCGCGCCGTGAGCCGCGCGCGCAAGGTGCTCGCGATGTTGTGCCGCCAACACGGCCTCAGCGGCAGTGAGGTCGGTCGCTTCTTGAATGGCAGGACGCGCGCCGCGATCAGCTACATGGTGAAGTCGCTCGAGAAGGAACTCGAGCGTTCGCCCGAGCTGCGGGCTCAGGTCGAGGGGCTGCGATGACCGCCTACGTCGTGGTCGACGGACCCGACGGATGCGGCAAGAGCTCCCAAGCAGCAGCACTCTGCACCTGGCTCGGCGAGCGGGGCCGTTCGGTGTTGCACGTGCGCGAGCCAGGTTCGACACCCGTCGGCGAGGCGCTGCGGCAGTTGCTGCTGTCGCCGTCGACCGGCGAGCTGCGTCCGATGACCGAGGCTCTGCTGTTCTCGGCCGCGCGTTCCGAGCTCGTCGCGAACGTGATCGCGCCGGCGCTGCAGCGCGGCACCGTCGTCGTCGCGGAACGCTGTTACCTCTCGACGATCGTCTACCAGTCGTTCGCCGCGGAGAAGGGGCTGGACCTCGACTGGTTGCTCGATCTGACGCGCCGTGTGCACGGCGCCTTCTTGCCCGATGCGATCTTCGTGCTCGACGTTCCCGCGGCAGTCGGGCGCGCGCGCCGGCGTGCGCGCGCCGACGATCGCATCGAAGCGCGCGGCGCTGCCTACCACGAACGCGTGCGCGACGGCTTTCTGCAGGCGGCGCGACTCGAAGTGCGCGCCCACGTGCTCGACGCCGCGTTGCCGTTCGCAGCCGTACAGAACGAGCTTCGCAATCGGGTCGCGAGGTTGCTGCCGTGACGGAGTGGACGCGCGAGGGACGGGGCCAGATACCGGCGGCTCCGGCCGGGCCGGTGCGGCTGCAGCTCCCGCTCGGACAGGGCGAGGCGCTCGCGTACTGGCAGCGTCGTGCGCGCAGCCTGCTGCTGCCGCACGCGATGGTCGTCGAGGGTGCTCGAGGCATCGGCAAGACCACGGTCATGCGGTGGCTCACCGCGGCGCTGCTCTGCCCCTCCGAGCTCGATGCGGATGGTCCGTGTGGCGTGTGCCGCGCGTGCACGCGCGTTGCGTCGGACCTGCATCCCGACGTGCACCTGGTCGAGCGTGCGCGTGACGAGAAGGACGCGGAGGAGAACGACAAGAGCTTCTACGTGATCAAGGTCGATCAAGTCCGGCAGGCGCAACAAGCCCTGTCGCTCCATGCGGTCGAAGGCCGCGCGCGCGTGCTGCGGATCGCCGATGCCGACTCCATGGAAGAGGAGGCCCAGAACGCGTTGCTGAAGACGCTCGAAGAACCGGGCGTGGCGACGTTCCTGCTGCTCGAGGCGAGACGGCCCGAGCAGCTGCTGCCGACGGTGCGGTCGCGGGTCCAGCGCCTTCGGGTCCGGCCACTCGACGATGCGGCGCTCGCCCGCGGGTTGTCCGAGAAACTTCCGAACCAGGGGCCGCGCCTCCCGGACGCGCTGAGCCTGGCCCACGGCAGCCTCGGCCTTGCCGAGCTGGCCTGCACCGAACGGGCGGTACAAGTCCACGATCTCGTGCGTGCCCTGCTGGCAGGAAACAAGGGCTTGCGGCCCGTCGCCATCGCCCGGGCCGTGCTCGAAGGCAAGCGCAACCTCCGTCAGGACATGGCCGCGGCGCGAATGTTCCTCTGGTTGTTGCGGTCCGAGCTGCGCCGGCGCCGCGACACCCTTGCCAGCGAGGGCCGACCTTCCTACCGTTCTTCGCCTGCGGAACCCTGTACCACATGGCTCGAACTCACCTTGGCTGCCGAACGGGATCTCGATTTGCTGATCCCGGCCGAGCAGGTGCTGACCGCTTGCCTGGTCGGCTTCACGGTGAACTGACGCGCGTGGTGTTCGAGGTTTCGCTGGGGAGAGCACGCGTGAGCGGTCACTCTGCGGTGCTCAAGGGCGGTTCCAGATCGGTCGATAGCAGCGTCGCTCTGACGCCGCTATGGCCCCGGAGGAACCGTTTCGATGGCTGCACCTGAACAGGACCTGCTCGAAGACAAGATCCAGTGCGTGCGGAGACGAGATCGTCGCTTCTCGCGCCACGCCTACTACTTCGTCCTCGATGCACTCGACTACACGATGTCGCGCCTGGGGCGCGAGCAACTGACCGGTGAGGATCGCCACGTCGGCGGGCGCGAGCTGCTCGCCGGCATCAAGGAGTACGCGGCGGACCAATTCGGCCCGATGGCCGCGATGGTGTTCGAACGGTGGGGCATTCGCACGCCTTCGGACTTCGGCGAGATCGTCTTCAATCTGATCGATGCCGAGCTGCTGAGCCGGCGGCCCAGCGACTGCCGACTCGACTTCATGGACGGCTTCGACTTCCGCGAGACCTTCGCCGCGAAGCACCGCGAGTCGCTCGATCGCATCGCCACTCGCTGAGCCAACGACCCGCCTGCGGCGTACGCGGTTTTTACAGCCTCCGGCGTGCAGGGGGACTCCAGCAGCGGTAGAGCACACCTGCGGCAACACCGCAGGAGTGCCCCATGAACGCCGAGTCCCGTTGCGTCGCGCCCGCTCTCGTCCGTCTCTCGCTGTTGGCCCTCACGCTGCCCCCCGTGGCGCTCGCCCAGGGACTCGGCAGCGGCGGCTACGCTCGTCCGCCCGAAGTGATCAGTCGGCTCGTCGAGGCGCCGCCGCCGCCCGACACCTCGGTGTCGCCGCGCGCGAACTGGCTCGTGCTGACCACGCGCGAGCCGATGCCAGGCATCGACGTCGTCGCACGGCCTTACGAGAAGCTCGCTGGCTTGCGGATCGATCCGCAGGTCCATGGACCGCAGCTCGGCGCACGCGTCATTGCGATCGTGCTGCGCTCGCTGGCCGACGGGACCGAGAAGGTCGTGCAGGTTCCGGCTGGCCACTGGTCGGGGCCCTATTGGAGCGCCGACGATCGCGCGTTCGCATTGCTGCAAGCCGATGAGGGCGGTAGCCAGTTGTGGATCGCCGATCCGGCGACGGCGCCGCCGCGGCGCATTGACGGCGTGCGGCTCGACCCGGTGCTCGGCCAACCCCTGCAGTGGTTGCCCGACCAGCAGCGCCTGCTCGTCAAGCTCGTCACCAAGGCGCAAACCCCGGTACGACCGCGCACGCCGACCGGCCCGCAGGTGCAGGCCACGCAGCAGGGCACGAAGGCGCAGGTGCGCACCTACCAGGACCTGCTGCAGGACACGTTCGACGAACTGCTGTTCGAGCACTTCGCGACGTGCCAGCTCGCAATCGTCGACGCGGCCGGCGTGGTCAAGCCGTTCGGCGAGCCCGCGATGTACGACCGCGTCGAAGCCTCGCCCGACGGCACGCTGCTGCTCGCCGAACGCGTCGAGCGGCCGTTCTCGTATGTCGTGCCCTTCAACGCCTTCCCGCGCAGCGTCGACGTCGTCGACTGGAACGGCAAGGTGGTGCGCGCGATCGCGAAGTTGCCGCTGCGCGACGCCGTGCCGATCGGTGGCGTGACGACGGGCCCGCGCGGCATCGATTGGCTGCCCGTGGCGCCGCACACGCTCGTGTGGACCGAGGCGCAGGACCGCGGCGATCCGAAGGTCGAAGTGCCGCATCGCGATCACGTGATGGTGCTCGCGAACTGCCAGGGCGACGCACAGCTGTGGTTCAAGACCGAGCACCGTGCCGCGGGCATCGGCTACGGCGCGGATGGCAAGCTCGCGCTCGCGACCGAGATGGACCGCAAGACGCGCCGGCAGCGGGTGCACCGCTACGACGCTTCCGATCCGTCGCGGCCCGGCACCGTGCTCTACGAACGCTCGACGCAGGATGCCTACGGCGATCCGGGGCAGCCGATCTCGGAACGGCTGCAGGACGGCCGCAGCCTGCTGCGCATGCGCGACGGCCGCGTGTTCCTGACGGGCGCAGGCGCTTCGGAGAAGGGCAGCCGGCCGTTCGTCGACGCGTGGAACCTCGCCGACAACACGAAGGATCGGCTGTTCCGCGCGGCCGAGGGGCGACACGAGACGTTCGTCGGCTTCCTCGACGACGCCGGCAGCAAGATGCTCGTGCGCAGCGAGTCGCCGACCGAGCCGCCGTCGCTCGTCGTGGTCGAGCGCGGCAGCGACACGCGCAAGCCGCTGCTCGACTTCCCCGACCCGGCCGCCGAGTTCATTCGCGGCATCGAGAAGCGCCTGCTGCGTTACCAACGCGAGGACGGCGTCCCGCTCTCGGGCACGCTGTATCTGCCGCAGGGGCACAAAACCGGCGTGAAGTACCCGACGTTGGTCTGGGCCTACCCGCTCGAATACAACGATGCGAGCGACGCGGGCCAGGTGCGCGCGACACCGAACCGCTACCTGCGGCTCTCGGGCGCGTCGCATCTGTTCCTGCTGCTGCACGGCTACGCGGTCTTCGACGATGCGGCCATGCCGATCGTCGGGCCCGTCAAGACGGCGAACGACACGTTCGTACAGCAGGTGCAGATGAATGCGCGCGCCGCGGTGAAGGTGCTCGAGGAGCAGGGATGCGTCGACTGCAAGCGCCTCGCCGTCTCAGGCCACAGCTACGGCGCGTTCATGACCGCCAATCTGCTCGCGCACACGGACCTGTTCGCGACCGGCATTGCGCGCTCGGGCGCCTACAACCGCACGTTGACGCCGTTCGGTTTCCAGAACGAGGAGCGCACCTTCTGGGAGGCGCCGGAGGTCTACCAGGCGATGTCGCCGTTCTCGCACGCCGACAAGATCAACGAACCGATCCTGCTGATCCACGGCGCCGACGACAACAACCCCGGCACGTTCCCGATGCAGTCGCAGCGGCTGTTCGTCGCGATCAAGGGACACGCCGGCAATGCGCGGTTGTGCATGCTGCCGCACGAGGCTCACGGCTATCGCGCGCGCGAGAGCGTGCTGCATTGCCTCGCCGAGATGTGCGCGTGGCTCGACACGTATTGCACGGGCGGCGGGTAGCGGCGCCGTGCGCCCACGCCGCGTCTACTTCTTCGTCTTCTGACCCGGCTCGCAGCCGTGCGTGATGATCTTCCACTTGTCCAGGTAGAGGAAGTCCGGTGACTGCTCGAAGTCGTGACACTGCGTGCAGAGCACGGAGGCCTGGACTCCACCGAGGATGCCGAGTTGCTTCTTGCCCTGGCTCGCGACGTGCTCGCTCGCGGGACCGTGGCAGCGTTCGCAGCCGACTGCCGCGAGGTCGGGCGTCTCTGCGAACGAGGCGAAGCCGCTCTGCTCGCGGAAGCCGACGACGTGGCAGCTGACGCAGTCCGGGTAGGCAGTGACCGGCCAGCCGTAGCGCTTGGGATCGGCTTCGGCCTTGACCAGGGTGTTCCACGCCTCGTGGTGCCTCGACTTCTCCCAGGCCGCGGCGGCCGAAGCGTGGCAGCCCTTGCAGTTGGTGCTGCCTACATAGATCGCGCCGTTCTGGGTCGGCAGCTGGCGCATCATGTGGGCCAGCACCTCCTTTTCCTTGACGTCGCGCCGGTGGAGGAGCAGCGCCTCCTTCACGTTGGGGTCGCCACCGCCGCCCGGCAGCGTCTTGCTGCCTGCCAGAGGCACGAGCTCGCAAGCAACACGCGGATGTCCATCCTGGCGTGAGAGCCTCACGTCGCACAACACGCGGCCGCGGGTGCCGGAGAACAGCAGCGGCACACCCTCGACGAGCGAGGCGTTCGGACTCGGCTCGATGTAGCCAGGGTCCATGCACACGGCGAGATCGGGCGCCGGCTTCAGTTTGCCAACGAGCGCGCGTGCCGTGACGTCCGAGCAGTGCAGCATCAGCACGCGCAGCGTCGAGGCGTCGGCGTCCTTCAGCGCCGTTGCCCAGGCTTCGGCGGGTGGCAGCAGGCGCAGCGTCTCGTCGGGGGCTGCAAGGCTCAGCGTCAACGATGCGATGCGCACCTTCTTGCCGCGCACCTCCTTCTCGACGAACGGTCTGGCCGGCCAGTCTGGCGCCGTGCTGACGAGGTCCGAGGCCACGAGTGGAACCGAGTCCGAACTGGTCCGCAGCGCGCCGACGAATTCACTCCATTCCGCGCGCGGCATCAGCAGGTCCTTCTGGCCGACGCCGAGCACGTCGTAGGGGTGCTCCATCTGGAACAGGATCGAGGTCGCGGTGTAGAGCTTCATCACGTCGAGCTCGGTCGCGCCGTCGACGAGGTCGCCACCTTCGAGCAGGATGTCGTAGTTGCGCTGTTCGCCGATGTGCTGCATGCGGCGCGCCAGTCCGCCGAGCTGGCCGCTTGCACAACCACAGGGCTCGAGCCTGCCATGCATCGATCCGGACACGAGTAGCCGCACACTGTCGGCTGGCAACGGCGCCGCCGCCGCGGGCGGATCCTGAGCGGGCGGGATCGCGGCCACGGCCTGGCCGCCACACTGGGCAAGAGTCGCGACGAGCGTGGACAGTAGCAGGCCCGCAGTGGCCAGCAGCGGAAGGGCGTTCATGAGTTCTTGGGGAAGACCACGAGATCGACCGGGAGGAACGGTCCTCGCGCACCGTCCTTGGTCAACACGACGGTGCCGCGCACGGCTTCGGTCAGGCCGCCAACGTATCGCACGAGCAGGCGATGTTGACGCTCCTGGCCAGGGATCGGCGTGATCTCGACCTCGAACGACTTCGTCAAGTCACGGCCATCCACCGCGACGATCTGGTGCACGGCGAACTCCGGCGTGCGCCTTTGATCGTGGTCGGTGACCAGCACGAACTGGCCCGCGGCTTCGGCCGCGTTCTGGGCGCGCTTCAGGTCGGCGAGGAACGAGATCTTCGACACCGGCGTCGCTTCGAGGTCGGGCACGGTCTTCCACGTCGCGAGGATGTGGACGCTGTATCCGGTGGCGAGGTTCGTGGCGATGCTGACGATCGCGCGGTGGTTGCCCAGGTCGCCTGGCTGGCAGCGCGCGCGCAGCACGACGCCGTCGTCGGCTGGTTCGATCGCGACCGAGACCCGCGGATCGTCCGTAGTGACGGGACCGAACTTCAGGCCCGGATGGGCTTCGTCACCACGCAGCTCGGTGATCAGCTCGCCGGTTCCGGAGAGCGGAACCTTGACGAAATCGAACGCGGCAAACGGACGCAGCACGACCGGGGCGTCGATGCCGAAGGTGACCTTGATCGGCCAGTTCACACGCAGGTTGCCGGTCAGATCGCAGGTCGGTTGGAGCACGATGAAGCCGTGGCTCGGTGTGTTCGGCAGGTCGACGGCTTCCTTGCCATTCGTGTCGATGACGAGGCGGACGATCAGCGTTTCGTCGGGGCTCGCCGCCTGGTCGGCGCTCGGATTCCCGTCCACCTTGCGCTCGCGCCCGTCGCGGTGGCGCAGCTTCATCTCCGCGAGACCGCAAGAGCAATCGAAGTGGACCCGCAGCGGCACGATCGGTTCGCCGAGCTTGCGCAGGTCGAGCTCGAACTCGTGCTCGCGCTTTTCCCCGTGCGGAATGATGCCGAAGTCGTGCTCGAGGGCCGGCAAGGTCGGCCGCTTCGCAGGCCCTTGCGGTACCGGGCCGGGGCCGGAGTCGGAGCAGGCCGCTACGAGGCCCGCACAGACGGCGGCAAGGATGACAGCGCGCATGCGGCCAATAGTAGGGCCAAAGGGCGCTGCAACACCCGCGCGGAACCACAAGTGAGCAGCCGCGGGCCTGTCTGCCCGGGTGGCCAGGACTCATCGCCGCAGCGGCCGGCTCGTGGTTGTCATGCCCCCGTACAGACTCGCGGCCGCACCAGGTGAAGGGCGCGGCCGCGAGGGTTGCCGTGATGTCCGAAGGTATCATCGCAACGGACGGGCCAAGGTACCACCCGGGCCGCGGGACCCTTGGCATGGGCGCTGCCCGCGGGCCCCCGGAGGCTCCACCTGCATGGCTCTGGCGCCAACGCCATGGCAGCCGTGCCATGCCCTGGCCGCGGCAACACGGCCGCGACGGGGCTCAGCCCGAGATGCCGTGCCGCTTCAGCTTCCGGTGCAGGGTCGTGTAGTCGATGCGCAGCGAGCGTGCGGCAGCCGCCTTGTTGCCGCCGCAGGCCGCGAGCGTCGACGACAGGATCTGGGCTTCGAGCGCATCGGTCGCGAGGCGCACGCGTTCGGCCAGCGATACGGCGCTGTCGGCTTCCGCGACGAGCACCGACTCCGGCACGGCATTGGGACCGAGGCGCAGGTCGCAGGCGTCGAGCTCGAGCGAGCTGCCGACCAGCACCATGCGGCGCACGGCGTTGCGCAGCTCGCGCAGGTTGCCGGGCCAGGGGCACTGCCTGAGAGCCTGCTCGCCGGCCGTCGTGAAGCCGCGCACGTTGCGACCCATCTCGAGGTTGGCTTCGGCGAGGAACAGGCGCGCGAAGTGCACGATGTCCTCCGGGCGTTCGCGCAGCGGCGGCAGAAACACGACGAACTCGGCGATGCGGTGGTAGAGGTCGACGCGGAAGCGTCCGGCGCGGACCTCGTTGCCGAGATCCGAATTGGTCGCGCAGAGCAGCCGGGCGTGGAACGGAACGGGCTCGCTGCCGCCGACGGGCATGACGGCGCGTTCCTGGAGCGCGCGCAACAACTTCGCCTGCAGGCTGAGCGGCAGGTTGCCGAGCTCGTCGAGAAACAGCGTGCCGCCGTCGGCCATCTGGAACAGGCCGGGGCGCGGGCGATCGGCACCCGTGAACGCACCCTTCTCGTGACCGAACAGGTGGCTCTCGAGCAGGTGTTCGGGCAGGGCGCCGCAATCGACGGCGACGAAGGGACCCGAGGCGAGCGGCGACAAGCCGTGGATCGCGCGCGCCACGACCTCCTTGCCGGTGCCGGACTCGCCCGTCAGCAACACGGAGAGCTTCGTCTGCGGCGCCACGAGCTCGATCGTGCGGCGCAGCTCCTGGGCGCTGCGGCTCGACCCGAAGTCGGGTTCGGCGCCCGGCAGGTTGCTGCGCAGCTGGTGGACCTCGCGCCGCAGCGCGTGCTGTTCGGCGGCGCGCCGCACCGACAACAACAGCCGCGGCGCGTCGAACGGCTTGGCCTGGTAGTCGAAAGCGCCTTCCTTGATCGCTTCGACCGCGGTCGCGAGGTCTTCCACGGCACTGAGCAGGATCACGGGCAGGTCCGGTGTCTGCCGGCGCAGGGCTCGCAGCAGCTCGATGCCGGGCAGCTTGGGCATGCGCATGTCGCTGAGCACGACGTCGGGCAGATGGTTGCTCACGTGCACCAGCGCGGCGTCGCCGTCACCGGCTTCGTGCACCTCGAAGCCCTCCTCTTCGAAGAGACCGCGCAGGACCCAACGCAGGTCGGGTTCGTCGTCGACGATCAGGAGCTGTTGAGCAGGCATGCTGGTGCTTCATCGGCAGGAACGGCCGCTCTTGGCGAAGTGTTCGTGACGCCACGGGGCAGCAGCAGCAGCGCCCGCGTGCCGCCGCGGAGTCGCGGATACAGGCCCAGGCGGCCGCCCAGCTCGCCGGCGATGCGGCGGCAACTCAGCAAGCCGAGCCCCGTCCCGTTCTGCTTGGTCGTGAAGAACGGCGTGAACAGCTTCTTGCGCAGCTCGGGAGGGAGGCCGGAGCCCCGGTCCTCGACGCAGATCACGGCCACGCTCTGCGCGCTCTTGCCCATCGCGCGAACGCGCAGCAGCACGCTGCCGCCGTTGCCCGACGCCTGGACCGCGTTGAGCACCAGGTTCAACAGCGCTTGCGTGAGCAGCGCGCGGTCGACGCGCACGGTGGTGTCTTGCTCGGCAGCCGAACGCTCCACGGCGATCGTGGTCTTGTGACGCGCGACCTGCAGCAGATCCACGATCTCGTCGAGCACGTCGTGCACGCGCACGTCCGCTGCGACGCTGGCGCGCGGGCGGGCCAGATCGATCAAGGACGCGATCGTGCGATCCGCCTTCTCGATGTTGCGGCAGATGATGTTCGTGTGCTCGGCGATCTCGGCGCTCGTGCGCTCGCGGCGGCACAGCGACTCCGCGGTGCCCTTGACGATCGTCAGCGGGTTGCGCAGGTCGTGGGCGATGCTCGCGGCCAGCTCGCCGAGCATGCCGTGGCGATCGGCATCGACGAGGCGCTGTTCGAGTTGCGAGCGCGCCGTGGCGGCAACCTGCAGCTCCGAGCTCTGGCGGGCCATGTTCGCGCCGAGCAGTCGATGGCTCGCGAGCACGCTCGGGATCCACAGCATGAGGCCGTAGGAGAGCAGCGTCGTGCCGAGCAGGAACAGCGCGCCGCGTTCGCAGGCTTCGCGCAGATAGGCGAAGCCGTCGTGCGCGTGCTCGAGCCCGGCGAAGTGGATGATCGCACTCAGCGTGAAGCCCACACACAGCACGAGGAAGCCACTGCGCACGAGCCGCATCGGCTGCCCCTGCAGTTCGGGGCTGTCTCGCGCGGTCTGCCAGAAGAACCAGGCCAGCAGCGCGAAGTAGCCGGGGCGCACGACCACGGCGAGCTCGAACGGTGGCGATGGCCATGCCAGCAGGATCGTGAAGACGGTCAGCAGCGCACAACTCGTCCTGGCGCCGGGCAGTCCACGCCCCGAGGTGGAGGGCTTGGTTCGATGCCTCGTTGCCGTGCGCGCGCCTCTTGCCGCGTCGTGGCCACCCGGCATGTCCGGGACCGGATCCGTGCGCGCCCCGGGCAGCAGCGAGCCATGTCTTTCGCGGGCGTCGGGCATTGCTGCCCTATCGGCATAGGGGCGCCGCCGCGTTGTGGCGATGACCAACTACTGGGAATCGCCGCGATCGGGCGGCTGGATGCGACGTTCCGCTGGTTCGTGGGTCGCCCCGCGGCGATGGGAACTACTGGGAATCGCCGCGTTGCGGCGATGACCAAACTAGTGACCTGCTGCTGCTGCTGCCGCGATGCGTCCTCCGGCTTGCTGCTGGAGGGTGCGCACGAGCTGCGCGACGACTGGTTCCATCAGCGGACCGGGGCACTCGGTCGCCTTGAAGTCGCTGTGACAGCGGATCGAATCGGGACCGAAGCGATAGCGATTCATGAGGCTGACCACGAGCCTCTGCAGGGACTCGACCTGCGCCGCGGTGGGGCCTTGTCCCTCGCGACCACGCAGGAAGTTGCCGAGCACGCAGACGCCGATGTTCTGGATGTTGTTGGTGTCGCCGCAGTGGGCGCCCTGCCAGCGCATCTCGCGCCCTTCCCAGATCCGACCCGAGGGATCGATCAGGAAGTGATACCCGATGTCGCCGTAGCCGCGGTTCTCCATGTGGTCCTTCTGGATCCGCGCGACCTGTGCTGCGCACGCCGTCTGCTTCGTATCGCGGAAATACATGGCGGAGTGATGGACCGTGAGGCGCTTTGGAGTCCCCATGGCCTCGAGGTGGTTGCGGTCAGGTGGACGCGGCGACCACGCCGAACGAGGCATCACCTGCAGAGCCTGCACGTCTGGCGACGGGGCCGAGACCGGCGTCGGGTCGACGTGGCTCGTCTTGGGCACGGCCCCGAGCCGTCGCTGCAGCTCGCTGTCCATGGCGAGCACGCGCGCCCGTTCGCGGTCCTGCTGCGCGCGGTCCTGCTTGCCGAGCTGGTCGAACGCCTCGGCGCGCAAGTAACGCGCGAAGGCCTCCTCGTTCGCGGTCGGCTTGGCGTTGCCGTAGACCACCTCGGCCGCAGTGTCGATCGCTGCCTCGTAGTGCCCGAGCCTCAGTTCCAGGAACGAACGCCGCAGCATGGCCGCGGTCGAATCGCTCTTCCGGAGCGCTTCGAGCTCGACCAGCGGATCGATGGTCGGCTCGCTCAGGATCGACTCGGCCGTCACGCCGATCGGCGGCGCGATGACCGGAGCGACGCGGGGTGGCGCGCTGGCGCAACTGCCGCAAAAAGCGACAGCGAGCCAGAGCGCGGTCGACGTCGCCGAGAAAACAGAACGCGGACCGAGCCCGCGCGGCCAAAGTGTAGACACCAGGAACACCCTCCCTGCAACGGATGGACTCAGAAGCGAGGCCGATCCCACCGCAAGTTGGGCGGGAAGTTACCAGGGTCAGAGCCCCGCTGCCATGGGGTCATCGAACAGAAGTCGCGACGAACTTTTGGCGCACGTGGCTTGCCTGCGCGGAGGGCTCGCGGCATCGCGGGTTCGGTCGGAGATCAGGTCTCATTCAGCAGCTGCCTGTGCTGGGCCGATGGACCAGCAGTCATCGGAGGAGCCATGTTCGCCCAGGTCGTCGTGAAACTCACTGGTCCCATGGACCACCTTCGCCTGATCTGGCAGGTCGGAGAGACGCTGCTCGATGCGGTCGGGTTCGACGAGGATCCCGAGGGCAACCGGTACAACGTCCTTCTGGCCCTCCAGGAGATGGTGACCAACGTGCTTCGGCACGGCTACAAGCTCGACGAGAGCCTGCCGATCGAGGTGACCTTCGAGCTGCGCGAGGATCAGCTCGACATCACGCTGCGCGATCAGGGGCCGCCGTTCGATCCGAGCAGCATCGACGCGCCGAGGAGCGATCTCGGCACGTCGATGCCGCCGGAAGCCGGTGGCCACGGGATCCGGATCGCGCGCATGGTCATGGATCGCTTCGAGTACTCGCGTGAGAAGGGCTGGAACTCGTTGCGGATGTCCAAGTCGGTCCGCGTGATCGCGCACACCTGAACGCACGTGTCCATGCAACCAAGTTCCCTCGAGTTGCTCGAGTCCATCGCGCACGTCTTCGATGACGTCGCGGTGCAAGTCGTCGACGAGGCGGGCCGGCCGACCGCTCGCTTCGGTCCGGCTGTTGCTCCGGACGGGGGTGAGGTGCGTTGTGCGTTGCCGAGTGGTTCCATCGTGGCGACCTATCCGAAGGTGGACGCCGTCGTGGCGAACCTGATCGGTTCGCTGCTGGCCGTGGTGGCCGACCGCGAACGGCTCGACAGCGACATGGAGAGCATGAACACGAATTCATCGCGTCTCCTCGAACAGGTCTCCATGTTCCTCGAGACCCTGCCGCAGCTGTCGGCCGGCGGCGACGACGTCGAGGTAGCCACTCTCGGGGCGCGCGCGTGCCAGCGCGCGGCCGAGGTCGAACAGGTCGTCTACCTGAGCTGTATGCCCGTGAAGGGGTGCTGCGAAGTCCTCGTGCACCATGTCGACGCCTCGGCGCGACGCCGTCTGCCGGCGCACCCGCTCGACGACGTCGTGTCGTCGAGCGAAGGTCTGCTCGCCGACGTGCTCACGGGTTCGGATGGCGTCGTGCTGCGGACCGCGGCGCTGCCAGGGCGGTTGGGTGAGCCCGGTTCGCCCGAGCACCTGGCCAACCGACAGATCATCGGCGTGCCGGTGACCTATGGCGACGGCGACAAGCCTGTCGTGCTCGGCGCCCTGCTGCTGATCGACAAGATGAACACGGTGCAGAGGCACGGGGACTCGCAGCAGGACGCGGAGTTGGGCAGCGAAGAGGTGCAGGTCGCGGAGTCGATCGCGGCCATGCTCGGCGCGGTGTTCGGCGCGCGAAAGACGGCGGCCATGGAGAAGGAGTTCGACATGGCGCAGGCCATTCAGCTGCAGATCCTGCCCGAGAAGCCGCCCGTCGTGCGCGGTTTCCAGATCGCGGCGCAATACAAAGCCTGTCTCGCAGTCGGCGGTGACTACTTCGACTACGTACCGCTGGCGGACGGACGCACGCTCGCCGTCATCGCGGACGTGTCGGGGCACAACCTCGCCTCGGGCATGATGATGGTCAGTGCGCGCGCGATGCTGCGCACGCTCGCCGCCGTGCACAGCGAGCCGACGCAGATCTTCGGCGCCCTCGCGGCGAGCATGTTCAAGGACCTGACACGCACCGAACGGTATCTGAGCGCCGCTGGTCTCGCGCTGCGCGACAACGGTCGCATCGTCGAGTACGTGAACGCCGGTCACGGCGACCTGCTCGTCTATCGGGCCGCCACCGGCAGGGTCGAGCGCCACAGCAGCGAGGGCACGATCCTCGGTTTCGTGCCGAGCCCACGCTACGCCTCGCTATCGATCGAAATGTCGCCGGGCGACTGCATCTTGCTCTGCACCGACGGTGTCACGGAGGCGACCGGGCTCAACGAGGAGTTGTTCGGCGACGACCGCCTCGAAGCTCTGCTCGCGCGGCTCGCGCCGAACCGGGCGCCCCAGCGCATCGTCGATGGCATCGTACAGGCCCTCGACATCTTCCGGCGCGGTCGAGCGCTCACCGACGACGTGACTGCGGTCGTGATCCAATGCACAGCCGACGAGGGGACGCGATGACACAGCGAACCATCCTGGTGGTCGACGACGAACCGTTCATCTGCCGCTCCTTGACGTTCATCCTGCGCAAGGACAACTACCGCGTCATCGAGGCGCGCAACGGCGAAGAGGCGCTCGCGGCGATCCGCACGCACAAGCCGGACCTCGTCTTCCTCGACGTGATGATGCCGAAGATGACGGGGTTCCAGGTCACGGAGCAGGTGCGCGCGGACGCGAGTCTCAGCGGGGTCAAGATCATCCTGCTGACCGCCAAGGGGCAGGAGTGCGACCGCGAAGTCGGACGGATCGCGGGCGCGAACGACTACATGACGAAGCCGTTCAGCCCGGCCAAGATCCTCGACCGGACGCGAGAAATCCTGGGCTCGTAGTGGCTCGCCGCGGCGCCCGCCGAGCTACGCTGGCGGGCGGTGTCTGTTTCCGTTGGCGAGGCCAGGATCGAGGATCCGCTGCTTGCCCGCACGCCTGCCGGCGCGGTGCTGCGCCTCGGATTCCCATTGGCGCTGGGCCTGGCGTCACACGCGCTGATCAACCTCGTCGACCTGCTGCTGGTCGGCCGGCTCGGCGGCGAGGCGATCCAGGCGGCGCACGTGGCGACGACCTGGAACTTCCTGCCGATGATCGTCGGCAACTGCGTCTCGATGGCGCTGCTCGCACAGCTGTCGCGGTGCCTCGGCAGATCCGAGATCGAGGCGGCGCGCCAACTGCACCACCGGGCGCAGTGGTTCATGTTGTGGTTGAGTCTCGCCGTGGCGCTGGTCTCGACGGCACCCGCGGGGCCGATGGTCGACGTGACGGGGCTCGCCGGGAAGACGCGCGAGCAGGCCGTGCACTACCTCGTCGTGAGCAACCTCGGCTGCGTGCCGATGTTCGTGCTCATGCAGACGACGGCCGCAATGCGCGCGGCCGGCGAAGCGATGGCGCCGCTGGCGCTGCTGTTGCTGGCAAACCTGCTGAACCTCGCGCTCGACATCGTCCTGCTGTTCGGCTGGGACGCGTTGGGCATACCTTCGTTCGGTGTCGTCGGCGCGGCCTATGCGACCGTGACGGCGCGCACGATCGCGGCCGCGTTGGCCGTCCTGTGGCTGCTGCGGCGGAACCACCCGCTGTCGCTGCGCGCGGTGCGGCCTGCAGCCATACCGGTCATGGGGCCGCTGTTGCAGGACGCCTGGCCGATGATCCTCCAGATCGGCCTGCGCGCCGGCCTCGTGGTCCTGCTGACGATCGTCGTGCAGCACCGATTCGGCGACAGCGCCACGGTGGCGCTCGGGATCACGACGCGTCTCGACACCTTGATCTTGTTCGGGTCCCTCGGCTTCGCCAACGCGGCGACTGCCTACGCCGCGCGAGCCGTCGTCTCGGGTCTGCCCGGGCGCGCGCGCTCCGCGGGATTGTGGGGTGCTGGCGCTGCGGGCCTGTTCGGCACCGCGATCGTGCTTTGCCTGCAGCATTGGGCCCAGGCAGTGGTCACCCTGTTCTTGCCACAACCCGCACCCGCGGTCAGCGCCGCGTGCGAGCTCTACCTGAACACGGCCGCGTGGGCCCACGTGCTCGGCGCGATCGCCTTCGGCGCGATCGGCGCCGTGCACGGAGCCGGGCGCATGATCGCGCCGCTCGTCGTGGACCTCGCTGCGTTCGCCGTTGCGACGGTTTTGCTCTGCGGTGCGTACTGGATCGGCGTGGAGATGCGTGGCGTCTACCTGACCCTCGTGCTCGGTCTCGGCTGCGTCGCGGTGTTGCAGGTCGCGCACGTGCTCTGGGGTCGTTGGGTCCACCCCCGCGGCGCGTGATCGCTGCCAATGTGGCACTCAGAAACGTGCCTTGCCCTGCCAGTTTGGCGTCGGCGCGTAGGGCGCCACGTCCGCAAATGGTTCCCAGAGAGCAAGTAGCGCGGAGGAACAGGTGGGCACGACATTTGTCTTGGGGCGCGACTCGCAGCACCGGCTCTCCCACAGGGGCCGGCGCTTTCGTTTTCATAGCGGTTTCTTGTTTCGGCCCCTGCGGGTGGCCGGCACATCAGGAGTGACCATGTCGAAGATCGTCGGTATCGACCTCGGAACAACCAACTCGGTCGTCTCGGTCATGGAGGGTGGTGAGCCCAAGGTCATCGCCAACATGGAAGGCGCGCGCACGACCCCTTCCGTCGTCGCCTACACGCAGAGCGGCGACCGCCTCGTCGGTGCGCCGGCCAAGCGCCAGGCCGTCACGAACCCGGCGAACACGATCTACTCGATCAAGCGCTTCATGGGGCGCCGGCACCACGAGGTCGGCGACGAAGAGAGGATGGTGCCCTACAAGGTCGTCGGCGGCCCCGAGGAGCTCGTGAAGGTCGAAGTGGGGGGCAAGCAGTTCACTCCTCCGGAGATCTCGGCGCAGATCCTGCGCGCTTTGAAGGAGGCAGCCGAGAGCTACCTCGGCGAGACCGTCGACCGCGCCGTGATCACGGTGCCGGCCTACTTCAACGACAGCCAGCGCCAGGCGACCAAGGACGCGGGCCAGATCGCCGGCCTCAAGGTCGAGCGCATCATCAACGAGCCTACCGCCGCCGCGCTCGCGTTCGGTCTCGACAAGAAGGCCAAGGGCAAGAACATGAAGATCGCCGTCTACGACCTCGGCGGCGGCACCTTCGACATCTCGGTGCTCGACATCGGCGAGGGCGTCTTCGAGGTCAAGGCGACCAACGGCGACACGCACCTCGGCGGCGACGACTTCGACGAGTGCATCATCCAGTGGCTCTGCGACAGCTTCAAGAAGCAGACGGCGATCGACCTGCGCAAGGACCAGATGGCGCTGCAGCGGCTCAAGGAAGCCGCCGAGAAGGCCAAGATCGAGCTCAGCTCGGCCGCGCAGACCGCGATCAACCTGCCGTTCATCACGATGGACGCGACAGGACCCAAACACCTGACCGAGAACCTGACGCGCGCCCACTTCGAGAAACTCTGTGAGCACCTGTTCGAGCGCTGTCGCGGCCCCGTGTTGCGCTGCCTCGAAGACGCGAAGATGAAGCCCTCCGACATCGACGAGTGCATCCTCGTCGGCGGCAGCACGCGCATTCCGCGCGTGCAGGCGATGGTCAAGGAGATCTTCGGCAAGGAGCCGAACCGTTCGGTCAATCCCGACGAGGTCGTCAGCCTCGGCGCCGCGATCCAGGGTGGTGTGCTCGGCGGCGAGGTCGGCGACGTCTTGCTGCTCGACGTGACGCCGCTCTCGCTCGGCATCGAGACGCTCGGCGGCGTGATGACGAAGCTGATCGAACGCAACACGACGATCCCGACCAGCCGTTCGCAGGTCTTCTCGACCGCTGCGGACAGTCAGCCGGGCGTCGACATCCACGTGTTGCAGGGCGAGCGCGAGTTCGCGCAGAACAACCGCACGCTCGGCCGCTTCAAGCTCGACGGCATCCCGCCCGCACCGCGCGGCACGCCGCAGATCGAGGTCACGTTCGACATCGACGCGAACGGCATCCTGTCGGTCACCGCGAAGGACAAAGGCACCGGCAAGGAGCAGAAGGTGAAGATCGAGGTCGGTTCGGGCCTCAGCAAGGAGGAGGTCGAGAACATGGCGCGCGACGCGCACGCGCACGCGGCCGAGGACAAGAAGCGGCGCGAGGTCGTCGATCTGAAGAACCAGGCCGACTCGATGGTCTACCAGGCCGAGAAGCAGCTCAAGGAGCACGGCCAGAAGCTCGATGCCGCGCAGAAGGGCAAGGTGGACTCGGCCCTGCAGGCGCTCAAGAAGGCGGCGAGCGGCGAGGACGCCGAGCAGATCAAGCGCGCGATCGCGGCCTTCGAGCAGGCGATGTCGGGTGCCGCCGCTGGCATGGCGGGACCGGGCTCCGCGGGTGCAGGCGCGGCAGCCGGCGCCGCCGCGGGCGGCAAGCGGCAGGGCGGCGACGAGGACATCAAGGACGCCGATTTCGAGGTCAAGTAGCAGAGCGCCGGCGGTCGCGGCGACCCCAGATCCAGCCAGCGACCGCGATCGCGAGCACGGCGAGGCCGATCGCGACGAAGCGCTCGGGGTGCTCCGGGATCACGGTGCGGATCAGCGCAGACGCGGGGTCGGGCTGGTTCGCCATGAATGCTCCCAAGAGCCACCCGAACAACGACGGAGACATCGCGAGCACGACACCGCTGACCGCACCGAGGCCCGCGAAGATCCACGCGCCGCGGCGACGCTTCACGAGCTCGATGCCGGCGAGCCAGATCGGGATCAGCGCGTAGGCGACGAAGCGGAATACGTCGAGCGCGATGCAGCACAGCGCGAACATCGACGCGAGGAACAGGGCGATGCCGAACCCGGTCACTCGCCGCCGGTCGACCGCTGCGTGCCACGCCAGCAGCGCCGGCAGCACGCCGAACGCGATCAGCAGCATCACGACCGTGACGACCGTCATGCCGAGCACGACGAGCGGCGGCTGCTGGATCCAGCCGATGTAGTTCGCGGGCGTGTAGAGCTGCGCCGGCGCGTGCTGATCGACGAGCCAGCGGAACAGCGCGTAGAGACCCGCGACGGCCGCGGCGCCGACGGCGTCCGCGCGCCAGCTGCCGCCCGCGAGCCGCCGCTGCAGCAGCAGCCACGGCCAGAAGAACAGGATCTGCTCGTGGTTCAGCAGGCTCAGCAGCTGGATCGACCAGAACCATACTGGTCGGTTCACGGCGGCGAGGCTCGAGACGAGCAGCAGCAGCGACAGCGGCTCCGTGTATCCGACGAACCCCTTGAACAACGCCGGGCCACGCGTCAGCGACAGCGTCGCGACGAGCAGCGAGGCGCCGGCCCAGCTCGTTCCGGTCCTGACCGCCTGGCCCGCGAGCGCCGCGAACAGCAGCACGAGCACGACATGCGAGAAGAGCCAGTAGTGCGCGCTGCCGAAGCCCAGCACGTGCGCGAGCAGCGGGCCGAGGATGCGGTGCGGGAAGGTGCTGTCGCACGCGAACGGAGCGTCGGCCATGCGCGCGTAACCCTCGCCGAAGAACCACGTCTTGGTCTGCGCCGGCTCGAACAGGTCCGAGAACAAGAACGCCGCGGCGCCGATCCCGAGCGATGCGAGCACGAACCACACGCGCTGCCCGAGCCTGTTGAGCGCCATCGCGCGCATGTTGGAGCGACTGACCGCGAGCCCGTCAACGAAGAACGCCGCTCGAGCACGGGGCTTGCATGCCGGGACCATCCGGATGGGTGCTCGACAGGGCCCCGCTGGAGGGGCTCGGTCTGCGAACGCGTCTCCGAATGGGGCCGGAGTCACCGGACGCATCGGACGTTCTGCTGGCTGCGCGCTGGCCTTTGCAGCGCGACCCTCTACCCTACTTCGCGCGTCTGCGCACTGTTACTTGGCTCACCGGAGGCGCTAACGCCTTAGCTGATGATCCGCGTCTCCCTGCTGACGAAGCGTTTTGGCCCGACGGTGGCCGTCGACGGCATCTCCTTCCACGTGTCACGTGGTGAAGTGGTCGGCTTCCTCGGTCCGAACGGGGCCGGCAAGACCACGACCATCCGCGTGCTGACGGGTTACCACGCTGCGACCGACGGTTCGGCCAGCATCGCGGGTCACGACGTCGCCACGGCATCGCTGGAAGCGCGCCGGCAGGTCGGCTACCTGCCCGAGAACGTGCCGATCTATCCGGACCTGCGCGTGACCGAGTACTTGCGCTACCGCGCCGCCTTGAAGGGCGTGCCGGCCCGCGAGCTCAAGGTGGCCGTCGACCGCGCGATGGACAAGGCCGGCATCGTCGAAGTTGCGCGCAAGCTGTGTGGCCACGTGTCACGCGGCTATCGCCAGCGCGTGGGCCTCGCCGACGCGCTCGTCGCGAACCCGCCGATCCTGATCCTCGACGAACCGACGTCGGGCCTCGATCCGAACCAGCGCCGCCGCATCAAGCAGGTCGTGCGCGACCTCGCGGCCGACCACACGATCCTGTTCTCGAGCCACATCCTCGCCGAGGTGCAGGACGTCAGCTCGCGCATCCTCGTGATCCACCGCGGCCGGCTGCGCGCCGACGGCGCGCCGCAGGAGCTCGTCGCGGCGAGCGCCCAATACCACGTGCGTGTCGTCGCGAAGTGCAGCGCCGCCGAGCTCACCGCAGCGACGACGGGCATCGCGGGCCTCGAGGTTGGTGCCACAGCGACGGGAGGCGACGGCACGACGTCGATGCGCTGTGCCGTCGAGCGCGGCGTCGATCCACGCGCCGAGCTCGGAGCGCGCCTGTTGCGCGCCGGCATCGCCGTGCACGAGCTGAAGGTCGAACAGCCGACGCTCGAGGAGTTCTTCTACGCGGTGACGGAAGGCACCGACCGGTCCGAGGAGGCAGCGTTGGCCGCAGCTGCCGCGCCGGCCGAGGTTGCGCCGGGCGAGGTCGAGAGGGACGAGCCATGAGGGGCGCCTTCGTCACGTTCAAGAAGGAGCTGCTCTCGTA
>Ga0111538_10000888_pt1 | contig 41340 bp, 34 predicted proteins | sample SoiMethybrSBSTD1_FD_79669 | JGI IMG/M metagenome (GOLD analysis project Ga0111538, IMG submission 79669) | Bulk soil microbial communities from a Populus tree surrounding site in Tennessee, USA - Soil MetaG P. TD hybrid SBSTD1 (version 2)... | ecosystem: Environmental > Terrestrial > Soil >...
CGCGCTCGACGCCAGCGCCACGGTCTCGAGCGTCTCGGTGAGCGTGCCGATCTGGTTGACCTTCACGAGGATGCTGTTGGCCACGCCGGCGTCGATGCCCCGCTGGAGCCGCTCGACGTTGGTGACGAACAGGTCGTCGCCGACCAGCTGCACGCGGTCGCCGAGGGCCGCGGTCAGCTCGGACCAGCCGTCCCAGTCCTCCTCGCTGCACCCGTCCTCGATCGACACGATCGGGTACTTCCCCGCCAGCTCGCCGAGCAGCCCGACCATCTCGGACGGCGACAGCTCGCGCCCGTCGGCGGCCAGCGAGTACCGGCCGTCGCCGAAGAACTCGGTCGACGCCACGTCCATGGCCAGGGCCATGTCGTCGCCCGGGGTGAACCCGGCCTTCTCGATCGCCTCGACGAGCAGGGTCAGCGCCTCCTCGTTCGAGGCGAGGTCGGGCGCGAACCCGCCCTCGTCGCCGACGGCGGTGGACATCCCGCGCTCGTGGAGCACGCCCTTGAGCACGTGGTAGGTCTCGCACCCCCACCGCAGCGCCTCGCGGAAGCTGGCGGCGCCCACGGGCATGATCATGAACTCCTGGAAGTCCACGTTGTTGTCGGCGTGCGCACCCCCGTTGAGCACGTTCATCATCGGCACCGGCAGCACGTGGGCGTTGGTGCCGCCGACGTAGCGGAACAGCGGCAGCCCCACCTCGTCGGCCCCCGCCCTGGCCACGGCCAGCGACACGCCGAGGATGGCGTTGGCGCCGAGCCGGGCCTTGTTGTCGGTGCCGTCGAGGTCGAGCATCTGGCCGTCGACGTCGCGCTGGTCGAGCGCGTCGAAGCCCAGCAGCGCCTCGCGGATCTCGCCGTTCACGTGGTCGACCGCGCCCTCGACGCCCTTGCCGCCGAAGCGCTCGCCCCCGTCGCGGAGCTCGACGGCCTCGAACTGCCCGGTCGAGGCGCCCGACGGCACCATGGCGCGACCTTCGGCGCCCGAGGCCAGGAAGACCTCGACCTCGACGGTCGGGTTGCCCCGGGAATCGATGACCTCACGGCCGAGGACATGCTCGATGCTGGACATCGCTGGTGTGGCTCCTGTTGCGAGTGTTGGTCACGTTACTTGCGGTGGTCGGTGGAACGGGGTTCATCAGTACCTTCTGGCGTCTCTCACCGCGGGATGACGCGGTGAGAGACGCCAGAAGGGGGTTCCTGGGCCCGGAAGCGGTCGCGGACCTGCTCGGCCGCGAGGCGCAGCTCGGTCTCGGGGTCGTCGCCGGTGAGGCGGACCTCGTCGACCACCTCGAGCAGGCGCCGCCCGGCCTCGCGCACGGCGCCGTCGCCGCCGCTGTGGTCGCCATCGCCGTCGCCGCCGCCGTCGAGCAGGCGGCGCCAGTCGACGCCCTGCGACTCGGCCTTCTTCTGGACCTTGGACGCGAACAGCAGGGCGGGCAGGGCGGTCGGGATGCCGTCCATCACGCTGGCCCGGCCCTTCTCGGCCTTCTTGAGCTGCTCCCAGCGGGCCGCCACCTCGTCGGCGTCGGCCGCGGTGGCGTCGCCGAACACGTGGGGATGGCGACCGACGAGCTTGGCGCTGATGCCGCGGGCCACGTCGGCCAGCGTGAACCGCCCCTCCTCGGCGGCCAGGGCGGCGTGGAACACGACCTGGAACAGCAGGTCGCCCAGCTCCTCCTCGAGGTCGTCGAACCCCTCCCCCGCCTCGACGTCGAGGTGGTCGATGGCCTCGAGCACCTCGTACGCCTCCTCGATCAGGTGGCGCCGCAGGCTCTCGTGGGTCTGCTCGCGGTCCCACGGGCACTCGGCCCGCAGGCGCCGCACGACCTCGGCAAAGGCCGCCACCTCGCCGGCGATCGGTGCCGCGAGGATGGGCACGTACACCGACGTGAGGTGGTCGGGCTCGACGGCGCGGTCGAGCTCGTGCCACGGCACCGCGACGATGCGCTCGTCGGGCAGCCCGAGGCGCTGGAGCACGGTGACGGTCGGGCTGTCGGGGCTCGCCCCGGGGCCGGTCGGACGGGTGTCGGGGCCGACGTCGCCGGCCCGGCCGGCGGCCGCGGGACCGGCGGCGGGGGCAGCCGTCGGGTCGGCGGCGGCGATCGCGTCGACCACCTCGCCGACGGCCAGCTTGATCTCGGCGAGCACGTCGGGCGTGTCGCACTGGCCGACCAGCAGCGGACCCCGCTGCCCCGCAGCCGCGCTGGCGAAGCGGTGGCCGTCGACCAGGCGCACGCCGCGCTCCACCGGGTCGACGGCGAGCCGCACCCACGCCAGGTCGACGAACGACAGGGCGGCCAGCAGCTCGACGTCCACCCGCTCGTCGGCGACGAGCAGCTCGACCGTGTGCTCGGCGACGACGGGCGAGCCGGGGACGGCGTACAGCACCTCGCCGTGGTCGGCCGCCGCGGCCACGAGGGCCTCGACGATGCCCGCGTAGACGTCGTCGATGCGGTCGGCGGCGTCGTAGAGCCCGTCGAAGCTCGTGGCGTCTCCCATGACCGCCGCCGACGGGTGCCGCGCCGTGCGGACGAACCGGTGCGGGATGCGCTCGACCGCCGCCGTCACGATCGGCGTGACGAGGTCGGGACCACCGGGCCCGAGCCCGCACACGACGACGCGCGGGCGGGCGCCGTCGACGGGCGGCCCGGCGGGAGGGGGATCGGGAGCGGTCACGGCCCGACGCCGCGACGGGGGAGGCCGGCGACCGGCGTCACCCCGCCGGGAGCTCCGAGCCGGGAGCACCCGTGCCCGCGTCGCCCCCGGTGCCGGGTGCGGGCCGCGGGCCGGCCGGCGGGACGATCCGGAACGTGTCCTCGTCCCAGCTGCCGTAGCGGGAGCTGACCGACACGTCGCCGTCACCACTGACGAGGTCGAGCGCCTGCGCGTTCAGCTCGTCGGGCTCGAGCTGGTCCTGCACGACGTTCAATGCCGCGAAGCCGTCGAGGTAGATGTCGCGAAGGTCGGCGGGGATCCCCTTGGTGCCTCCCTCGAGTTGCTCGTCCAGCTCGCTCGTGATCGCCCGGCGAGCCGCGGAGATCGACAGGTCGTTGTCGGCGACGAGCTGCTGACTCAACAGGAGGTTGAAGTGGATGCCGCCCATCACGCCGGCGTACTCCTGCGAGAACGCGCCGCGGGGGGTGCCCTCGGGCCGGAGCTGGTCGGCCGTCACGTCCTGGTCCGGGAACAGGAAGGCGCGCATCCCCTCGTTCTCGTAGACGAAGTCGAGGCTCGCCTCGAAGTCGCTCTCGCTGATCGACTGGTCGCCGACGGCGATCGCAGACGAGCTGCTGCCGCACCCGGACGCGGCCAGGCCCACGACGGCGACGAGGGCGAGCAGGGAAGCGAGGCGGCGCGTCAGCACGGGCCCGATCGTAGGGACTGGCGCCGGCGGGAACGAACCAGCCCCCTGCCGCGATCCGCCCCGGCAGGCACGCTAGGCCGCTTCCTTGACCGGGAAGAGGGTCGACAGCAGGTCGACGAGGTCGGCGGCGACCTGGCGACCGCCCTTGGTGGGCACCACGAGCTGGCCCATGTCGGCCTTGTACAGGCCCTTCGGCACCAGCCGCTTGAGCCGCACCTCCTCCGACACCTTGAGCTTCACGGGGCTCATGCGGGCGGTCCACACCGCCGCGCCGATGCCGGTGACCTTGACGACGTTGAGCTCGCGGATGCCGAGGCGGGCGGCCTCGGCCCGCAGGCGGGCGACCTCGAGCAGGGCGACGGCCTCGTCGGGCACGGGGCCGTAGCGGTCCTCCCACTCGGCGCGGATGTCGGCGACCTCGGCCTCGGTGGTGACCGCGGCCAGGCGCCGGTACGCCTCGAGCCGCAGCTCCTCCTTCTCGACGTAGGTCGTGGGCAGGTTGGCGTCGAGCGGCAGGTCGAGCTTGATCTCGGCCGGCTCGCGCACCTCCTCGCCCTTGAGCTCGGCCACGACCTCGCTGACCATCTGGCAGTACAGGTCGTAGCCGACCGCGGCGACGTGGCCCGACTGGCCGGTGCCCAGCAGGTTGCCGGCACCGCGGATCTCGAGGTCGCGCATGGCGATCTTGAACCCGGAGCCCAGCTCGGTGGCCTCGCCGATCGTCTTGAGGCGTTCGTAGGCCTCTTCGGTGAGCGTGCGGTCGCGGGGGTGGAACAGGTAGGCGTAGGCCCGCTGGCCCGACCGCCCGACCCGGCCCCGGATCTGGTGGAGCTGGCCCAGGCCGAGCAGGTCGGCCCGGTCGACGACCAGGGTGTTGACGGTCGGCATGTCGATGCCCGACTCGATGATCGTGGTGCAGACGAGCACGTCGTACTCGCCCTCCCAGAAGTCGATCACCACCTTCTCGAGCGAGCCCTCGTCCATCTGCCCGTGGGCGATGGCGACGCGGGCCTCGGGCACGAGGTCGCGGATGTGCGCGGCCACGTGGTCGATGTCCTGCACGCGGTTGTGCACGTAGAAGACCTGGCCCTCGCGCAGCAGCTCGCGGCGGATGGCCTCGGCGATCGCCCGGTCGTCCTGCTCGCCCACGTAGGTGAGGATCGGCTGGCGCTCGGCCGGCGGGGTGTTGAGCAGCGTCAGGTCGCGGATGCCGGTCAGGCTCATCTCGAGCGTGCGCGGGATCGGCGTGGCGCTGAGCGTCAGCACGTCGACGCCGGTCTTGAACTGCTTGATCTGCTCCTTGTGGCTGACGCCGAAGCGCTGCTCCTCGTCGACGACGAGCAGGCCGAGGTCCTTGAACGTGATGTCGCCCGAGAGCAGCCGGTGGGTGCCGATGACGATGTCGACCTCGCCGGCCTCGACGCCCTTGGCCACCTTCCGGGACTGGCCCGGGGTGAGGAAACGCGACAGCACCTCGACGCGCACGGGGTAGGCGGCGAAGCGCTCGCTGAAGGTCTGGAAGTGCTGCTGGGCCAGCAGCGTGGTGGGCACGAGCACGGCGACCTGCTTGCCGTCCTGCACCGCCTTGAACGCGGCGCGGATGGCGACCTCGGTCTTGCCGAACCCCACGTCGCCGCAGACCAGGCGGTCCATGGGCGTGGGGTCCTCCATGTCGGACTTCACGTCGGCGATGGCCGTGAGCTGGTCGGGGGTCTCCTGGTAGGGGAACCCGTCCTCGAACTCCTTCTGCCACGGCGTGTCGGGCGGGAAGGCCGTGCCGCCCTCCTGGAGGCGCTTCTGGTAGAGCACCACCAGCTCCTGGGCGATCTCGGCCACCGCGGCCCGCACCTTGGCCTTGGTGCGCTGCCAGCCGTCGCCGCCCAGCCGGCTGAGGCTCGGGCTGTCGCCGCCGGTGTAGTGGCGCACGGCGTCGATCTGGTCGGAGGGGACGTAGAGCTTGTCGTCGCCCTTGTACTCGAGCAGCAGGTAGTCGCGGTCGACGCCGCCGATGGCCCGCTTGACCATGCCGCCGTAGCGGGCCACGCCGTGCTGGTGGTGGACGACGTAGTCGCCCTTCTTGAGGTCGTCGAAGAAGCCCTCGGCGTCGCGGCGGCGCGGCCGGGCCCGCCGGTGGGCGCGGCGGCGGCCCGTGAGGTCGGACTCGGCCAGCAGCGCCAGCTTGACGCCGCGCAGGACCGCACCCCGCTCGAGCGGGGCCACGTGGACCTCGGCGGTGACGCCCTCGGACGCGAGCAGGTCGCGCAACCGGTCGGCCGAGCCCTGGCCGTCGGCACCGACGACCACGCGGTAGCCCTCACTGCGCAGCGTCTGGAGGCGGGACATCAGGCCGCTGCCGTCGCCGATCACCGGATCCCACCCCGAGCCCTGCACCTGCGGGGTGTCGGGACCGTCGGGCACGCTGACGACGTGCCAGGCGGCGGCCCTGGTGTGGGCGAGCAGGCGGTCGAACTCGAGGTGCAGCCGGGGGAACCCGTGGGCGGCGCTGCGGTCGTCGCGTCGATACAGAGACCGCCCCGAGTCGGTCGTGGTGCGTCGAGGCAGGGCGCCGTCTGCATCGATCGCCCCCCACGTCACGGCCAGGGTCGACGCCAGGTCGGCCTCCTCGGCCAGCAGGTCGGCGGCCCGGTCGCGCATGCGGCGGGGCTCGCACAGCAGCACCTGGGCGTCGTCGCCGACGACGTCGAGCAGGGCGCGCTCGTCGCGCGTGAGCCACGGCAGCCACGACTCCATGCCGTCGAACACCAGGCCCTGGGCCAAGCGCTCCCACTGCTCGCGGCCCCACGGCTCGAGGCCGATCAACCGCTCGGCCCGCGCCCGCACCTCGTCGGTGGGCAGCAGCTCGCGGCAGGGGAACAGCAGCACCTCGGCGAGGTCGTCGGTCGAACGCTGGTCGGACACCGAGAACTCGGTGAGGCGGTCGACCTCGTCGCCCCACAGGTCGATGCGCACGGGCCGGTCGCCGGTCGACGGGAACACGTCGACGATCGAGCCGCGCACCGCCAGCTCGCCGCGGTGCTCGACCATCTCCTCGCGCCGGTAGCCGGCGGCCACGAGGTCGCCCACCAGGTCGTCGCGGTCGATCTGCTGGCCGGGCGCGAGCCGGATCGGCTCGACGTCGTCGACGTGCGGGCCCAGGCGCTGCACGAGCCCCCGCACCGAGGCGACGACGACGGCGGGCCGGTGCTCGGCGTGCCGCAGGCGCCACAGCACCCGCAGGCGGCGACCCATCGTCTCGACACCGGGGCTGACCCGCTCGAACGGCAGCGTCTCCCAGGCCGGGAACAGCTCGACCGCGTCGTCGCCCAGGTAGGCGGCGACGTCGTGGGCCAGGCGCTCGGCCTCGGTCGACGTGGGCACGGCCAGCACGACCGGCCGGCGCTTGGTCAGGTCGGCGAGGCCGGCGGTGACGAGGGCGCGCGCGGCCTCGGGAACGGCGATCGTGGCCGAGGCGCGGCCGAGCACCTGGGCCAGCGCCGGCTCGTCGCGCAGGGCGGCCGGCAGGTCGGCCAGGGGCGCGCGAGTGCGCGCCCCCGAAGCTGTGGGGGCGGGTGTCATAAGCGGTTCAACGCTACCGGCTGGGCGGGGCGGAGGGACCCGCCGAGCGCCGGGTGGAGACATGCGCCGGCCCGTCCATCGGCTTCTGGCGTCTGTCACCGCGCGATGGCGCGGTGACAGACGCCGGAACCGGGGAACGTCCCGCGGTGTCCCCATCCGTTCCCGGACCGGGCGCGATGACTCCCGCCGGTCCGGGTCGTCTACACCGGTCCGACGAGGAGGCACCGTGACCGCTCCCGATGACACCACCGCCCCGACCGCCGAGCTCGACACCCGCTTCAGCGCCCCGGGGGCCACCGCCCGCCCGTGGGCCGACGTCCTCGAGGTGATCGAACGCGCCGAGATCTTCTGGCTGTCCACGGTCCGCCCGGACGGCCGCCCCCACGTGACGCCGCTGCCGGCGGTGTGGCTCGACGGCCGGCTGCACTTCGCCACGGGCCCGCGCGAGCAGAAGGCCCGGAACCTGGCGCGCAACCCGCAGTGCGCGCTCACGACCGGCACCGACCGGGCCCAGACCGGACTCGACGTCGTGACCGAGGGTCGCGCCGAGCGGGTCACCGACGAGGCCCTGCTGCGCCGCCTGGCCGATCGATGGCGGACGAAGCTCGACTGGCGGTTCGAGGTGGTCGACGGCGGCTTCCACGATCCGCAGCCGCCCGGGACCGACGGCGCCGGCGGCGACCCGGTCGACGACGCCCTCGTGTTCCGCGTCGAGCCGACCAAGGTGCTGGCGTTCGGCAAGGGCCAGCCGTACACCCAGACCCGCTACCGCTTCGCCTGACACCCGCGCGATCCGGTTCTGGCGTCTGTCACCGCGCCATCGCGCGGTGAGGGACGCCAGAAGGTCCATCCCCCCGCCGGGAGGGCAGGCTGGCGGGATGGGACGGCCGCCGGAGACGCCGCTGGAGCTGCCGACGAACCTGGCGGCCGCCGCGCGGCGCGAGGGGCGCGACGGCTGGCTCGCACTGCTCCCCCGCCTGGTCGACGAGGCGACCGACCGGTGGTCGCTGTCGCTGGCGCCGCCGTTCCAGCCCGGCGGCGTGACCGCGTGGGTGGCGCCGGCCCGGGACGCGACGGGGCGCGACCTCGTGGTGAAGCTGGTCTGGCCCCACGAGGACGCTGCCCACGAGGCGGCCGGGCTGCGGGCGTGGGACGGCCACGGCGCCGTCCGCCTGCACGACGCAGCTCGGCTGGACGGCGCCGAAGCGCTGCTGCTCGAGCGCTGCCGGCCCGGCCACGCGCTGTCGGCCCGCCCGGAGCCCGAGCAGGACGTCGTGGTCGCCGACGTGCTGCGGCGGCTCTGGCGGGCGCCGGTCGCCAACGTCGACCGCGGCGGTGCCGACGGCGACGGTGGTCGCGGCGGTGGTGGATGCGGCGACGGGGCCGGCAGCCGGAGCGGCACAAGCTTCGACAACGACGACGCCGAACGCGACCGCGGCGCAGGAGCAGACTGCAGCGCGAGCTTCCCGACGTTGGGCGCCATGTGCGCCCGCTGGGCCGACGAGTTCGACGCCCACATGGCGGCCGGCCGCTGCCCGCTCGACCCCGGGCTCGCCCGCGCGGGCATCGCCCTGTACCGCGAGCTGCCCGCGACCGCCGACCGCCGCGTCCTGCTCGCCACGGACCTCCACGCCGGCAACGTGCTCGCGGCCGGGCGCTCGCCATGGCTGGCCATCGACCCGAAGCCCCACGTCGGAGACCCGACGTACGACGCCGTCCAGCACATCCTCAACTGCGACGAGCGGCTCCACGCCGATCCGACGGCGCTGTGCGACCGCATGGCGGACCTGCTCGACCTCGACGCCCACCGCCTGCGGCTGTGGGTGTTCGCCCGGTGCGTGCAGGAGTCTCCCGAGTGGCCCGGGCTCGCGGAGGTGGCGCCCCGCCTCGCCCCGTGAGGCGCCGGTACGTCACTCTGGCGTCTCTCACCGCGCTATTGCGCGGTGAGAGACGCCAGAACGACGGGGTGGTCAGCCCGCGTCGGCGGCGCCGGTGCGGATGGCCCAGGCGGCCACCTCGGTGCGGCTGGACATGCCCAGCTTGGCCAGCACGTTCGACACGTGGACGGCGGCGGTGCGGGGCGAGATGTACAGGCGCTCGGCGAGCTGGCTGTTGGTCAGGCCCTCGGCCAGCAGAGCCACCACCTCGCGCTCGCGGGGCGTGAGCGCGCCGGGGCCGCCGGGCTCGTCGCCGAGGCCCAGCCGGCGCTCGACCGCCAGCAGCTGGTCGACCCGCCAGCCCCTCCACCGGTCGAGGTGGCGCCGCGCCTCGCGGGCGTGGGCGCGGGCCTCGTCGAGGCGGTCGGCGCGCGCGAGGTTGGCCGCCGCGCCGACGTGGGCGGTGCCCCAGTGCCCGGCGATCATGTCGGGCGCGGCGTCCATGTGCGCGGCCGCCGCCGTGTACCCGGCGATGGCCGCGTCGACGTCGCCGCGGGCCTCGGCCACCTGGGCGTCGATGAGCTGGCGCCACGGGCTGTCGGCCTCGAGCCGGTGCCCGACGAAGTGGCCGAGGCGGTCGATCATCGGCTGCAGCTCGTCGACCGACAGGCCGGCGCCCAGGGCGGCGGCCGCCACGTCGTGGACCTGTGACGGCGAGGCGTACCCCTCGGCGTCCATGGCGGCCACCAGGTCGGGGAGCAGCCGCCGGGCCGTCGCCAGGTCGCCGCGCCGCAGGGCGACGTGCAGGTCGAGCCCGACGATCGCCACGCGGGTGCGGGCGGTGGGCGGGCGCACCATGTCGGTGAACCGCGCCGCGGCGTCGAGGTCGCCCGCCTCGAGCGAGAGGCCCGCCCGGAACACCGCCGTCCAGCTGATCTTGGGCTGCGGCCGGGGCTCGGCGGACGAGAGCCCGGCGTCGAGGTGGGTGATGGCGGCGTCGAGGTCGCCGTCCACCGCGGACAGGTGGGCCAGCCACCCGGCCGTGTCGTCGACGCCGAGGGCGTCGAAGCCCGCGGCGTCGGCCTGGATGCGCATCCGGTCGATCAGCGCCCGCACGCCCTCGACGTCGCACCAGCGGCGGGCGTGCCACACCAGGTTGTTGATCGTGCGGGCCGCGATGAGCGGCTCACCGGCGCGCTCGGCCTCGGCCGCGGCCTCCTCGAGCAGCTCGCGGCCCTCGGTCTCGTGGGCCGGGTCGAGGATCAGCATCGACCCCTTCTCGGCCATCGCCGCCAGGCGCACCGCCGTGTGTCCGCCGGCCTCGGCGAGGGCGTACGCCTTGTCGGCCCACTCGAACGTCTGCTCGGCCTGCTCCCGGAGCATGTACGACTGAGCGATGGCCGCCATCGCGCTCGCCCGCTGCTCGTCGGTGGGCAGGCGGTCGACGACGTCGATCAGCGCCTCGGTGTGGGTGGCCATGGCGTCGATGTCGCCCCGCTCGAAGGCCACGCGCACCCGCAGCGCCAGCGCGTCGCCCTCGGCGGCGACGTCGCCGGCGCGGCGCGCCAGCACGAGCCACCGCTCGGCGTGCACCAGGGCGTCGTCGAGCGCGCCGGCGAGCCACGCCGCCCGGGTCGCCACCGCCAGCAGCTCGAGGTCGTCGGGCGCCTCGGCCAGACCGGTCTCGGCCAGCTGCAGCGCCTGGTAGCTCGACCCGAGCGCCAGCGTCTCGAGCGCGCCCAGCCGGGCCTCGTCGACCATGTCGTCGAAGCGACCGGCGCCCCGGGCGTGGTGGGCCAGCGCCACGTGGTCGCGGCGGGGGCCCGCCCGCAGCGCCTCGAGCGCGGCCTCGTGCAGGCGTCGGCGCTCGCGCCCCAGCAGGCCCGCCTCGATCGCCTCGCGGGCCAGCTCGTGGTGGAACCCGAACACGTCGGGGTCGCCCTCGACGAGCAGGCCCCGGTCGACCGCCACCCGCAGGCGGGCGATCAGGTCGGCCTCGGAGGCGCCGGTCACCGCGGCCAGCAGGTCGAACGACACCCGCCGCCCCAACACCGCCGCAGCGCTCACCATCTCGCGGACGTCGGGGTCGAGGTCGTCGAGCTCGGACCGCACGAGCTCGGACACGGTCCACGGCAGCGGGGCGTCGCCGTCGGCACCGGGCATCTGGCCGGCCGACGCCATCAGCTCCTCGAGGAAGAACGGGTTGCCCCCGGTGCGGGTGTGCAGGGCGTCGACCGTGCGGAACGACGGCTCCTCGTCGAACACGGCGGCCAGCAACCCGCTGACGTCGGCCGGGCTGAGCCGGTCGAGGTGCACGTGGGTGACCCGGTGCCGGCGGTCGAGGCGGGGCAGCGCCTCGGCGGCGGGATGCCGGCGGGACAGGCCGTCGGGCCGGTACGTCCCCACGAGCACCAGTCCGTGGGGCGCCTCGGTGCCGGGGGGCGTGGGCTCGGCGAGCCGCTCGAAGGCGGTGATGCTCTCGGAGTCGGCCCAGTGCAGGTCCTCGAAGACGACCAGCGTCGTCGCCCGGCCCGCCCGGCGGCCCAGCTCGCGGACCAGCTCGACGCCGGCGCGCACCCGCTCCTCGGCGGGGCGGTCGGGGTCGCGCACGCTGGCGTCGAGGTCGGCGATGACGTCGTGGCGCCGGTCGGCGGCACCACCGGCGGCGGCACCACCCGCGGCGGCACCACCCGTGCCGGAGCCGGCCCCGAGCTCGGCGGACACCGAGGCGGCGTCGACGGCGTCGAGGAACAGCTCCATCGGCCGCCCGACGGTGCCGGGGTCGGCCTGCCCGGCCAGCACGAGCGTGCCCTCGGGGACGGCCCGGACGAGCTCCTGCACGAGCCGGGTCTTGCCGATGCCGGCCTCGCCCGACACGAGTGCGACCGACGGGTCGCGGCGGGCGTCGAGGAGCCCGGCCAGGCGGTCGAGCTCGGCCGCCCGGCCGACCATCACGGGTGAGAGACCGGTTCGGCCCACGAGCACACGGTGATGGTACGGCCGGACGGCCCTCGGACGACCGGGACGGCCCGGACCAAGGCCGTGCCGGATGTCACGAACGGTGGGTGTTGCGCTGGTCGGCGGACCGGCGGGCCCGGCGGAACAGCGGGCGGCCGGCGGAACGACGCAGGCTGCGGGTGTGGTCGTCCGCCAGGATGCGGGCGGTCGAGTAGTCGGTGATCTGGAGCATGCGGCCATCGTGCGCCCCTGAGGTGGGCCGCCACATCGGGCAACGTGCGCATCTTCCGGGCCGTCGACCGACGTAGGTACCTCAGTCGCGCGCCTACGCACGTGCGGCGGTACGGAGGCCGCAGGCCGGGGACCGCGTCGATCCCGGCGACCGGCGCTGTGATCGGCGCTGGTGATGGGCGCGACGTGGACCACCGAGCGGAGTCCCTGCGCTACGGTCGCCCCGTGCGCCCTCCCCCCGCCGCGCGGCGCGTGGTCGCCGTCGCGGTCGCCGCCCTCGCCGCTGCGGGGTGCGACCTGCCCGGGTTCGGCGCACCCGACCCCAAGTCCGAGCAGGGCGAGAGCATCTTCTCGCTGTGGCAGGGCTTCTTCGTGGTGGCGATCTGCGTCGGGTTGCTGGTGTGGGGGCTGCTGATCTTCGTGATGCTGCGGTACCGCCGCCGCGACGAGCAGATCCCGCACCAGAACCCCTACAACATCCCGGTCGAGATCCTGTACACGGTGGCTCCCATCGTCCTGGTGGGCGTGCTGTTCGGGTTCAGCGTGGCCGCCGAGAACGACGTCACCGAGCTCGATCCCGACCCCGTCGCGCACGTCGACGTCATCGGGTTCCAGTGGTCCTGGCAGTTCGTGTACACCGACGACGACATCACGATCACCGGCGAGCCGGGCGAGGGGCCCGAGATGGTGCTGCCGGTCGGCGAACCGGTGCAGCTGCGCCTCGTCAGCGCCGACGTGAACCACTCGTTCTGGGTGCCCGACTTCCTCTCGAAGCGCGACCTCATCCCGGGGGTCGACAACGAGATCACGGTCACGCCCACCGAGACCGGCGAGTACGTGGGCCGGTGCGCCGAGTTCTGCGGGCTCGACCACTGGCGCATGAACTACACGGTGCGCGTCGTGTCGGCCGACGACTACGAGGCCTGGCTCGACGACCAGCCCCGCGGCGGCGAGGCCGTCGCGGTCGACGAGAGCGAGGACACCGCCGGCTCGGGCGGCGCCGCGGCCGGCGACGGGCCGGGCGGGCCGACCGGAGGGGGAGGCACGTGACCACCGTCGACGAGCGGCCGGTGACGGCGCCCGAGCCGCCCGAGCCCGAGCTGCCGCGGGCTCGCGGCCTGCTGGCCTTCCTCACCACCACCGACCACAAGCGCATCGGCATCTCGTACATGGCGACCGCGTTCGCGTTCTACCTGATCGGCGGGGCGCTGGCGATGGTCATCCGCACCGAGCTCGCGGAGCCCGGCACGCAGGTGGTCTCGCAGGGCCGGTACAACGAGATGTTCACGATGCACGGCAGCATCATGCTGTTCCTGTTCCTCGGGCCGTTCGCCTTCGGCCTCGGCAACTACATCGTGCCGCTGCAGGTCGGCGCCCGCGACATGGCGTTCCCCCGGCTCAACGCCCTGTCGTACTGGTTCTACCTGTTCGGCGGCATCACGATGCTGACCGGGTTCCTGACGGCCGACGGCCCCGCCGACTTCGGCTGGACCGGCTACACGCCCCTGTCCTCGATCGTGCGCTCGCCCAACATCGGCGGCGACCTGTGGCTGATGGCCGTGGTGCTCACCGGCCTGTCGGGGGTGCTCACCGCCGTGAACATCGTCGCCACCGTGGTCGCCATGCGCGCGCCCGGCATGCGCATGTTCCGGCTCCCGATCTTCACCTGGAACATGCTGGTCACGAGCGTGCTCGTGCTCATCGCGTTCCCGGTGGTGACGAGCGCCGGCGTGATGCTGTTCGCCGACCGCCAGTTCGGAGCCCACATCTACGACGCCACCGCGCACGACGGGGTGGTGGGCTCGCCGATCCTGTGGCAGCACCTGTTCTGGTTCTTCGGCCACCCCGAGGTGTACATCCTCGTGCTGCCGTACTTCGGCATCGTCACCGAGGTCCTGCCGGTGTTCTCCCGCCGCCCGGTGTTCGGGTACGCCGGCCTGGTCTTCGCCACCATCGCCATCGCCGCGCTGTCGGTCGGCGTGTGGGCCCACCACATGTTCGTGACGGGGGCGGTGCTGCTGCCGTTCTTCACCGGGTTCTCGATGCTCATCGCGGTGCCCACCGGCGTGAAGTTCTTCAACTGGATCGGCACGATGTGGGGCGGTTCGCTGGTGTTCCCCACGCCGATGCTGTTCGCCGTCGGGTTCCTGTTCACGTTCCTGCTCGGCGGGCTGACCGGCGTGATGCTGGCGGCGGCGCCCATCGACTTCCACGTGTCCGACAGCTACTTCGTCGTGGCCCACATGCACTACGTGCTGTTCGGCGGCTCGGTGTTCGCCCTGTACGCGGGCATCTACTACTGGTGGCCGAAGGTCACCGGGCGCAGGCTCGACGAGCGCTGGGGCAAGGTCCACTTCTGGATGACCCTCGTCGGGTTCCACCTCACGTTCATGGTGCAGCACGTGCTCGGCCTCGAGGGCATGCCCCGCCGGGTGGCCGACTACTTCGACAGCGACGGCTTCACCGGCCTGAACCAGATCTCGACCGTCGGCGCCTTCCTGCTGGGGGCATCGACCCTGCCGTTCCTGTGGAACGCGGCGCAGACGTTGCGCGGGCGCCTGGGCGCGCCGGCGGGCGACGATCCGTGGGGCGGGCACACGCTCGAGTGGGCCACCACCTCTCCCCCGGCCGCCGAGAACTTCGAGGGCACGCTGCCCCCGATCCGCTCGCAGCGCCCGGTCTGGGACCTCCACCACCCCGACCACACCACGATCGGGCTCGCCCACGGGCGGGAGCGGGCGGGCGCAGCCCGACGGGCGGGGGCGACCGCCGCGATCGGAGGCGACCCGGGCGACGCAGGACGCCTCGGCGACGGCGCAGGCGACGGCGGGGCCGACCGCCCACCCCACGGCGACTCCGACGGCGACGACCGCGGGGGCGACGGCTCGTGAGCGAGCGCACCGTCCCCGGCACCGAGGGGCCCGAGGGCCACGAGCTGCCGGCCCCGGTCGACGACGGCAAGGTGCCGTGGCGGGTCTTCCTGGTGATCGGCCTGTTCGTCTTCGCGATCGGCGCCGTCTACTGGGCCACCGCCTACGAGGAGAGCGGCACGGTGATGCTGCTGCTCGCCGGCGCGCTGTCCCTGTGGATCGCGACCTACCTGTGGCTGCGCCAGCGCGCGGCGACCGGGCCCGAGGTCGGGGCCGCCCGCACCGCGGCCGAGGCCGAGGCGGCCGAGGGCCACGCCCTCCCCGGCACGGGCACGGCCGAGGAGGGCGAGCACTACCTGCCCCACGCCAGCGCCTGGCCGTTCGCCATCGGGCTGGGCGCGGCCACCATCGCCAACGGGCTGGTGCTCGGGCTGTGGGTGATCGTGCCGGGGGTGGCGCTGCTGGCCCTGGGCATCGGCGGCTTCGTGCGCCAGACCCGACGCCGCGACTGACCTCTCGGGACGTGCGGCCCCGGGTGGGCACGGCGCCCGTCGGTCGGGGCCCCGAGGGTCCGGGGTGGCGCCGAGCCGCCCGGTCTGTGACCGCGCCCGGGCTTGTTATTTCTAGTCTGTGCTAGAACTATTGGCGTCGGCGACCAGGAGGACCACGACATGCACGACGCCCCGCGACCGGCGCCGACCCGAGACCTCGACACCCCCGAGGAGATCGCCGAGATGGTGCGGCGCTTCTACGCCGACGTCGCCCAGGACGACCTGCTGGGGCCGGTGTTCGAGGACGTGGCGCAGGTCGACTGGGCGCAGCACCTGCCGAAGCTCGCGGCGTTCTGGTGTCGGGTCCTGCTCGGCGTTCCCGGCTATGCCGGGAACCCCTTCCGCGCCCACGCGCTCGTGCACCGCCAGCGCCCCTTCACCGCCGCGCACTTCGAGCGCTGGCTCTCGCTGTTCCACGAGACCCTCGAGCTGGGCTGGGTCGGCCCCAACGCCCGACGCGCCGCCGACCTGGCCGACCACGTGGCGCGGGTGCACCGCCGCCAGCTCGAGGGCCTGGCGGTGGCCCTCGACGAACCGGCGGTGCGGTGATGCCCCGGGTTTCCCACCCGCGGAGGCCGGCGCCGTCGCACCCCGAGCTGCTGGCCGTCGCCCGGGCGGTGCGGCGCGCCGCGGTCGCCGACGACACCGAGCGCGTACACGTCGAGCTGTGCCGCTTGCGGTCCGACCTGCTGGTCCACGTGCACGCCGAGCGGGAGGAGCTGTCGTCGCTGCCGGCTGCGGCGGGCGCGGTCGTCGCCGAGGGGCAGCGGCGCCTCCTCGGGCTGCTCGACGACCTGCTGTGCCTCGGCGACGACGGCCGGGCCGAGGGCTGTGGCTGCCTCGTCCGCGCCGCCGAGGTCGAGGTCGAGCTGCGCCGGCAGGCCATGCTCGAAGGCCTCCTCCGTCGCCACGGGACGCCGGCAGGAACGGAGCGCGGCTGATGGGCGCGCCCGCCGCCTCGGATCACGCCGTCCCCTCGCCGACCGGGGGCACCGTCGGCGACCTCGACCGCCGGGGTGCCATCCACGATCTCGTCGTCCACTTCTACCGCGAGATCGCCTTCGACGACATCCTCGCCCCGGTGTTCGACGAGGTGGCCGAGGTCGACTGGGCCGTCCACATCCCCCGGCTCGTCGACTACTGGTGCCGGGTGCTGCTCGGCGAGCGGGGCTACGACGGCGCCGTCCTCGCCGCCCATCGCCACGTCCACGACCTCGAACCGCTCCGGCTCGAGCACTTCGACCGCTGGTACGAGCTGTGGGTCCGCAGCATCGACGCCCGCTGGGCCGGGCCCCACGCCCGGCGGGCGAAGCGGCACGCCGAACGGATCGCGTCGACCCTCGCCCGCCGCCTCCTCGACGCCACCTGGCCGGCTCCGGGTCCATGATGGGCGCCACGATCCCGCTCCCCCGCCCCGCTGCGCACCCCGGCCGGACGACCCCGGTCGGACCGGCCGCGGGTCGGCCGCGCCCTCGACGCGCCCGATGACCACGACGACGCTGCAGGAGCAGGCCCGGGCGCTCGGCGACCCGACGCGCCACGCCATCTTCCGTCACGTCGCGGAGGCCGGTCGGCCGATCGGCGTCGCCGAGCTCAACGAGGAGTTCGCGTTCAACCACAACGCGATCCGCCAGCACCTCGCCAAGCTCGTCGCCTCCGGGCTCGTCGTCGAGTCCCGCAGCGTCGGCGGCGGTCGGGGCCGCCCGCGGCTCCTCTACGAGGTCGACCCGGCGGTCGACGGTCGCTGGGGCACGACGGGGCCCTACGAGCGACTCAGCCGGCTGCTCGTCGAGGTCATCCGCACGGGCGTCGACGCCGAGGAGGTCGGTCGCCGCGCCGCCGACAGGTTCCGCGCGCCGTCCCCCTCGGGCGACGCCGTCGCCGACATCCGCGCCGCCATGGCGCGCCAGGGCTTCGCCCCCGAGGTGCGGCCGGTGGGCGACGGCGCGGAGATGGTCCTGCGGAGCTGCCCGTTCGCCACCGCCGCGCTGGCCGACCGCGCCACCGTCTGCGCCCTCCACCTCGGCATCGCCGAGGGGCTCGCCGACGGCACTGCGGCCGCCGTGACCGAGCTCGTGGCGCACGACCCCCGCACGGCCGGCTGCCGACTCCGGCTCCGCGTCCGCGGCGACGACCGCCACGACCCCGAGGGTGGGGGCGCACGGGCGACGTTGTCGCTGCGGGGCGGCAGGCGGACCCGGTGACGAGGCCCCCGGTGCGGCGCGACGAGGGCGGCGAGGCGCCGTGCTTCGCCCACCTGCTCGACGAGTCGTCGGAGATCCCGGACGCCCTCCTCGCCGACCGGACAGACGCTCCCCGCCTGCCGCCCGCCGACCCGACCGGGGCCACCGACCCCCCGCCCGCCGATCCGCCCGGGGCCACCGACCCCCCGCCCGCCGATCCGCCCGCCGATCCGACCGCGACCCCCGACCGCCGCCCGACCCACCGGCGGTGATCCCCGACGGCACCGGGCGACCGCGGGCGGGTGGTCCCGGACGGCGTCACGACCGGGGGGCGTCGGCCACCCCCACCCGGAAGGTGGCGGTGAACGGAGCTCCCGGCGGGGCGAGGGCGTAGCCGCCGTCCACGAGGGCGTTGCCGGGCGCCGTCATCGGCTCGAGGCACACGGTCTCGGCCCCCGGCGGGGCGAACACCTGGGCGTAGCGGTAGCCGTCTCCGAGCTCGACACCCACCCGGCGCCCGCCCCCCGTGAGGGCGAGCTCGCGGTCCTCGCCCAGCTCGTAGAGGTCGTCGAAGGTCCGGTCGCCGATCGGCGAGTCCTCGGCCTCCTCGGCGTGCACCGCCCCCGTCGGGAGCTGGCGGTCGTCGAGGGCCAGGTGGCCCCGGGCCGGCAGGCGCAGGCGGACGTCGGACCGGGCCACGCCGGGGAGGCGCAGGTAGGGGTGGTAGCCGAACGCCACCGGCACCGCCCCGTCGCCCGTCGACGCCACCGTGGTCGTCATCGTCAGCCCCTCAGGGTCGAGCGAGGCGGCGATCCGCAGCTCGTGGGGGAAGGGGAAGGCGGCGAGCAGGTCGGGCCGGGCCCCGTAGTCGAACCGCGCCTCGAGCGACCGCTCGTCCCGGGCCACGACCTCCCAGCCGGGCTGGGCGGTCATCGTGCCGTGGATGGCCAGCCCCCGGCCGTCCGTGGGCAGGTCGAGGCCCGTCGTGTCGACCTCCACGTCCCCGACCGCGTAGCGGCGCTCCCCGAGGCGGTTCGCCCAGGGGGCCAGCAGCGGCAGGCCGGTCACGTGCCCGGCGCGGTAGCCGGCGAGCCCGCCGGGCAGCGCGAGCAGGTCGTCGCCGCGGTGTCGCAGCGCCACGCCGAGCATCCCCACGTCGGGGAGGAAGGCGACCTCGAGCGGTCCGGAGACCAGCGTCACCCCCGCGGGGTCGTCAGCCTTCGCCATCCTGGCCTCCTCGTCGGGTGATCGTCGCGGATTTCACCCACATCAGGTGACGCCGCACGCGCAGAGCGACCGTACCGTCGGCGCGGGAACGACGACGGGGGTCAGCGGGTGACATCCCAACGCCAGTCCACACCGAACGCGGACGCCGGACCGCCAGCGGCCCGCGCCCGGGTGCTGATCCTGGGCGGCGGCTTCGGGGGCGTCGGCGCCGCCCGCGAGCTGAAGGACGCCGACGTCGACGTCGTGCTCGTCGACCGGCACGACTACCACACGTTCCAGCCGCTGCTCTACCAGGTGGCGACGGACCTGCTGGAGACCTCGGCGTGCGGCCACCCGCTGCGCGACCTGTTCCACGACCAGCCCAACGCCGTCGTGCACGAGGCCACCGTGTCCGAGATCGACCTCGACCGCCGTGAGGTGCGGTTCGAGGACATGGGCCCCCTCGGCTACGACCACCTGGTCGTCGCGCTCGGCGCGGGCGTGAACTTCTTCGGGGTCGAGGGCGCCGACCAGCACAGCTTCCCGATGTACACGCTGCCCGACGCGCTCCGGCTCCGCGACCACGTGCTCCGGCGCTGGGACGCCGCCGACCGCGACCCGGCGCTGATCGCCGACGGTGCGCTCAACGTGGTCGTGGTGGGTGGCGGTCCGACGGGCATCGAGACGGCCGGCGCCCTGGCCGAGCTGTACCGCAGCAACTTCTCCGAGGACTACCCGGCGATCTCCCAGGACGACGCCCGCATCGTGCTGGTCGAGGCGGGGCCCTCGCTGCTGCCGATGTTCGTCCCGTCGATCCGGACCTACACCAGGAAGGCGCTCGAGAAGCGGGGCGTCGAGGTGATGCTGGGCGAGGTCGTCTCGGCGGTGGAGCCGACGCGGGTCACGCTCAAGTCCGGCACCGTGATCCCCGCCCACACGCTGGTGTGGGGAGCCGGGCTCGAGGCCAGCCCGATCTCCGCCGGGCTCGGCGTCGACCTGCAGCGCGGGGGACGCGTGGCCACCGAGCCCGACCTCCGCCTGACGGGCCACCCCGAGGTGTTCGTCCTGGGCGACATGGCCTGGACCACCGACACGGGCACCGGCGACGTGCTGCCCCAGCTCGGCTCGGTCGCGCTGCAGGCCGGCAGGCACGCGGGGAGGAACATCGCCCGGCTCACGCAGGGCGAGGAGACGGAGCCGTTCGCCTACCACGACAAGGGCACGATGGCGACGATCGGCCGCTACACCGCCGTCGTGCAGACCGCGGGCGGGCGCACGCTCAAGGGTCGGGGCGCGTCCCTGGCGTGGGGCGCCGTCCACCTCGCCCTGCTGTCGACGGGCGAGGACCGCGCCAAGGCGGTCGTCGACTGGGCCTGGGCCGGGTTCACCCACGAGCGCTCCGGGCGGATCTCGGTGCGCACCGACGCCGACTAGCACCCCAACGATCAGCGGAGAAGACGACATGGCGACACCCGCACCCGCCGACGTGCTCGTGATCTTCGGGATCACCGGCGACCTGGCCAAGGTCATGACCTTCCGGTCGCTCTACCGGCTCGAGCGGCGCGGCCTGCTGAGCTGTCCCATCGTCGGCGTGGCCGTCGACGACTGGACCGACGACCAGCTCCGCGACCACGCCCGCGCCTGCATCGCCGGCACCGGCGAGCCGGTCGACGACGCGGTGTTCGCCCGCCTCGCGGCCCGCCTGTCGTACGTCGCCGGCGACTTCGGGGAGCCGGCCACCTACGGGCGGGTGGCCGAGGCGATCAAGGGCGCCGAGCAGCCCGTGTTCTACCTGGAGATCCCCCCGTTCCTGTTCGGCACCGTGGTGGCGGGCCTGTCCGACGCGGGCCTGACGACGGGCGCCCGGGTGGTGGTCGAGAAGCCGTTCGGACACGACCTGGCGTCGGCGCAGGCGCTCGCCGCCGAGCTGCACACCTACCTCGACGAGTCGCAGATCTACCGGATCGACCACTTCCTCGGGAAGATGGGGATCGAGGAGGTGCTCTACCTCCGGTTCGCCAACTCGCTGCTCGAGCCCGTCTGGAACCGCAACAGCCTCGAGTGCGTGCAGATCACCATGGCCGAGAGCTTCGGCGTCGAGGACCGCGGCCACTTCTACGACCCGGTCGGGGCGCTGCGCGACGTCGTCGTCAACCACCTCATGCAGCTCGTGTCGGCCACGGCCATGGAGGCCCCCGCCGGCGGCGACCCGGCCACCATCAAGGACGCCCAGCTCGCCGTCTTCCGCGCCGTGGCCACGGCCGACCCCGCCCACTACGTGCGCGGCCAGTACGACGGCTACCTCGACACCCCCGGCGTCGCCGCCGGGTCGACCACCGAGACCTACGCCGCCCTGCGCCTCGACGTCGACAACTGGCGGTGGTCGGGCGTGCCGTTCTTCATCCGCACCGGCAAGCACCTCCCCGTGACCCAGACGGAGGTCCGCCTCGTGTTCAAGCGACCGCCCCGGCTGGGGTTCGGGCTCGTCGGCGACCGGCCGCCCGAGCCGAGCCAGCTCGTCGTCAAGCTCGACCCGTCGACCGGCATCCGGCTCGTCATCGACGCCCGCCGCGCCCACGCCCCCGCCCCCGAGACCGTCGCCCTCGACGTCGAGTTCGCCGACGCCGGCGGCGAGGGCGCCACGCCCTACGAGGTGCTCCTCGAGGCCGCCATGCTGGGGAACGGCGTGCGCTTCACCCGCCAGGACGGGGTCGAGGAGACCTGGCGGATCATGCAGCCGCTGCTGGACGAGCCGCCACCCGTCCACCCCTACGCCCAGGGGAGCTGGGGCCCCGAGGCGGCCGACCACCTGGTCGCCGGGCACGCGCACTGGCACGAGCCGTGGGTGGCGTCGTGACCGTCCCCGAGGAGGCGCCGGCCCAGAGCGCGTCGATGCCGTCGCCGTTCCCGCCCATCGAGGACTTCGCGTTCCTGTCCGACTGCCACACCGGCGCCCTGGTCGCCCCGGACGGCGCGGTGGGGTGGCTGTGCGTGCCCTGCTTCGACGCGCCCAGCGTGTTCGGCACGATCCTCGACCGCGAGGCCGGCTACTTCCGGATGGGGCCCTTCGGCATCAACGTGCCGACGGCCCGCGCCTACGAGCCCGGCACCAACATCCTGACCACCACCTGGAACTCGTCGGGCGGCTGGGCCGTCGTCCGCGACGCCCTCACCCTGGGGCCCCGGCGCGGCGAGGACACGGTCACGCCCCACACGCGGCCGCCGTCCGACAACGACACCGACCACGTGCTCGTGCGCACGGTCGAGTGCTTCGCAGGCGAGATCGAGATCGAGATCGTGTGCGAGCCGGTGTTCGACTACGGGCGCACCGCCGCCACCTGGGAGCTCGTGGGCGACGACCGGCACGCCGCCGACGCCGCGGGGGCCGGGCGCACGGTGCGGCTGCGGACCGACCTGGCGCTCGGCGTCGAAGGCGGTCGGGTCCGCGCCCGCCACGTCCTCCGCGCCGGCGAGCGGGCGTACTGCGCGCTGTCGTGGGCCGAGGGCCTGGCCGCCCCCACCGACGTCGACGAGGCGGAGGCCGCCATGGAGGCGACCCGGGAGGTGTGGCGGACCTGGCTGGGGAAGATGCGCACGATCGACCACCCCTACCGCCAGGCGGTCGAGCGGTCGGCGCTCACCATCAAGGGCCTCACCTACATGCCCACCGGGGCCACCGTCGCCGCGCTCACCACGTCGCTGCCCGAGACCCCGGGCGGCGAGCGCAACTGGGACTACCGCTACACGTGGATGCGCGACTCCACGTTCACCCTCCAGGCGCTCCACTGGCTCAACCTCGACTGGGAGGCCGACGAGTTCATGCAGTTCGTCGGCGAGCTCGAACCGGTCGACGACGGCGGCCTGCAGATCATGTACGGCATCGACGGGCGCCGCGACCTCACGGAGACGACCCGCGACGACCTGTCCGGCTACGCCGGCGCCCGCCCGGTCCGCATCGGCAACGGGGCGTGGAACCAGCGTCAGAACGACGTGTACGGCGCCGTGCTCGACTCGATCCTCCTGCACACCCGGCGCAGCCAGCGCCTGCCCCGCGGCCTGTGGCCGCTGGTCCAGTCGCAGGCCGCGTGCGCCACCGCGGTGTGGCGCCATCCCGACCAGGGCATCTGGGAGGCCCGGGGCGAGCCGCAGCACTACGTCTCGTCGAAGCTGATGTGCTGGGTGGCGCTCGACCGGGCGGCCCTGCTCGCCGGCATCCGGGGCGACGCCGACGCCGAGGCGACGTGGCGGTCGACGGCCGACGAGATCCGGGCCGACATCCTCGAGCACGGGGTCGACGGCCGGGGTGTCCTGTGCCAGCACTACGACACCGACGCCCTCGACGCCTCCACCCTGCTGGCGGCGATCTTCGGGTTCCTCCCGACCGACGACGACCGGCTGCGGGCCACGGTGCTCGCCATCGCCGACGAGCTCACCGAGAACAACTTCGTCCTGCGCTACCGCACCGACGAGACCGACGACGGCCTGAGCGGCAAGGAGGGCACGTTCCTCATCTGCTCGTTCTGGCTCGTGTCGGCCCTGGCGATCATCGGCGAGGAGCAGCGAGCGCGCGACCTCATGGACCGCCTGCTGCGGATCGCGTCGCCGCTCGGCCTGTACGCCGAGGAGTTCGACACCGACACGGCCCACCACCTCGGCAACTTCCCGCAGGCGTTCTCGCACCTGGCGCTCATCGAGGCGGCCGGCCGGATCATCCTCCTCGAGCGCCTCCGGGAGTACACGTGACCCCGAGCACCGACCACGACGTCATCATCATCGGCACCGGGGCCGGCGGCGGCACGCTCGCCCGCCACCTGGCACCCTCGGGCCACCGCATCCTGCTGCTCGAGCGCGGCGGGTGGCTGCCCCGCGAGCCGGCCAACTGGTCGACCGGCGACGTCTTCGTCGACGGCCGCTACATCTCGCCGGACACCTGGTACGACGGGGCCGGCCGGGCGTTCCAGCCACAGGTCCACTACTTCGTCGGGGGCGCCACGAAGCTCTACGGGGCCGCCCTGTACCGGCTGCGGGCCGAGGACTTCGAGGACCTCCACCACGTCGACGGCCTGTCGCCGGCGTGGCCCGTCTCGTACACCGACATGGAGCCCTACTACACGCTGGCCGAGCAGCTCTACCAGGTGCACGGCGCCCGCGGCGAGGACCCGACCGAGCCGCCGGCGAGCGCCGACTACCCCTTCCCCGCGCTGCACCACGAGCCCCGCATCCAGCAGCTCGCCGACGACCTCGCCGCCGCGGGCCACCACCCGTTCCACGCGCCCTGCGGGGTGCTGCTCGACGAGGCCAACATGCCCTACAGCACCTGCGTGCGGTGCGGGCAGTGCGACGGCTTCCCCTGTCCCCTGCACGCCAAGTCCGACGCCGAGGTGCTCGGCGTGCGCCCGGCGCTGGAGCATCCGAACGTCACGCTCGTCACCGGCGCCACCGCCCGCCGGCTGGTCACCGACCCGTCCGGTCGCACGGTCACCGGCGTCGAGGTCGAGCGCGACGGCGAGGTCGAGACCCACACCGCCGGCATCGTCGTGGTGTCGTGCGGGGCGGCCAACACCGCCAAGCTGCTGCTCGCCTCGGCGAACGACCGGCACCCGAACGGGCTGGCCAACGGGTCCGACCAGGTCGGCCGCAATTACATGTTCCACAACAGCCAGGCGGTGCTGGCGCTGTCGCGCGAGCCCAACCCGACGGTGTTCCAGAAGACGTTGGGGCTCAACGACTTCTACCTCGCCTCCGACGAGTTCGACCACCCGCTCGGCAACATCCAGATGGTCGGCAAGTCGCAAGCCGAGATGTACCGCGGCGAGAAGCCGATCGAGACGAAGCTGGCCCCCACGTTCGCGCTGCGTGACATCGCCGAGCACGCGGTCGACTTCTGGCTGTCGACCGAGGACCTGCCCCGCCCCGGGAACCGCGTCACCCTGACGGCGGACGGGAGCGTCCAGCTGGAGTACCGGGAGTCCAACCACGAGGCGAGCCAGCAGCTGTACCACAAGCTCCGCTCGATGCTCGGGCACCTGGGCATGCACCCCGACCACCTCGTGCCCCGGCACGCCTACCTGAAGACCGCGATCCCGGTGGCCGGGGTCGCCCACCAGGCCGGCACCTGCCGGTTCGGCGCCGACCCGGCGACGTCGGTGCTCGACACCGACTGCCGGGCCCACGAGGTCGACAACCTCTACGTCGTCGACACCAGCATCTTCCCCAGCATCGGCGCGGTGAACCCGGCGCTCACCGCCATGGCCAACGCCCTGCGGGTCGGCGACCACCTGCTCGACCGGCTCGGCGCGGGATGAGCCCGCTGTCGGTCGGTGGGGTGCACGTGCTCGCGGTCGACCCGGTGCCGTGGGCGCGGGCCCAGATGGCGTTCACGCTCGCCAGCCACATCATCCTGGTCCCGCTGGGCGTGTCGTGGGCCTGCATGACCCTGGCGGCCAACTGGCGGGCGATCCGTCGCGACGACGCGGACGCGCTCCGCCTCGCCCAGCGCTGGTCGAAGTACATGGCCGTGACCTTCGCCGTCGGGGCGGTCACGGGCACCGTGCTGACGTTCGAGTTCGGGCTGCTGTGGCCCCGGTTCATGGGCCGGTGGGGCGCGGCGTTCGGCATCCCGTTCTCGGTGGAGGGGCTGTTCTTCTTCATCGAGGCGATCTTCATCGCCCTCTACATCTTCGGCTGGACGCGCCTCCGCCCCTGGGCGCACTTCTGGACCGGCGTGCCGATCGTGCTGGCCGGCATCGGGGGCACGCTCTCGGTGGTCGCGGCCAACGCCTGGATGAACGAGCCCGCCGGGTTCACCCTGAACAAGGCGGGCGACGTCGTGGACGTCGATCCGCTGAAGGTGTTCTTCAACGAGGCGTGGCCCTACGAGGCCTCGCACATGCTGGTCGCCGCCTACCTCGTCGGCGGCTTCATGGTCGCGTCGGTCTACGCCGTCGGCATGCTGCGGGGCCGCCGCGACCGCTACCACCGGCTCGGCTTCCTCATCCCCTTCACCGTCGCCGCGGCCGCCACCCCCGTGCAGATGCTGGTGGGCGACACGCTGGCGCGCTGGGTGTACGAGAACGAGCCGACCAAGTTCGCGGCGATCGAGCTCGTGCCCGAGACCGAGAGCGACGTCCCGGAGACGCTGCTCGGCCGCATCGACTCCGACGGGGACGTGAGCGGGGGGATCGAGATCCCCGGGCTGGCCTCGTGGCTGTCCGACCCCGGCACCGGCACGAGCACCGAGATCCAGGGCCTCGACTCGTTCCCGGCCGACGAGCGGCCGACGACGCGCCAGGTCAACACCGTCCACCTCGCCTGGGACGTCATGGTCGGCCTCGGCACCGCCCTGTTCCTGCTGTCGGCCTGGTACTGGGTGTCGTGGATCTTCCGGCGCGACATGCCGCGGTCGAAGCTGTTCCTGCGCCTCGCCTCGATCGCCGGCGTCGCGGCCGTGCTGGCCATGGAGGCGGGGTGGGTCGTCACCGAGGTCGGCCGGCAACCGTGGATCGTCCGCGGCCACATGAGGGTCGACCAGGCGGCCACCACCAACGGCGGCGTGTGGATCACCTTCATCGTCGTGGTCTGCGTCTACCTGGCGCTGGCCACGGCCGTGGTGCTCGTGCTGCGGAGCATGAGCCGGCGGTTCCGGCGGCAGGACGCGCTCGTCGACGGTGACGTCCCCTACGGGCCGCGGGAACCCGCGGCGGAGGCGCCGCACGAGGAGGAGCCCGTCGGTGGCTGACGCCGTCGCCGTCGTCCTGTTCGTGGCGGTGTCGGCCTACGCCGTCTTCGGCGGGGCCGACTTCGGCGCCGGCTTCTGGGACCTCGTCGCCGGCGGGGCGGCGCGAGGGGCGCGACCGCGTGCGGTCATCGACCACTCGGTCGGCCCGGTGTGGGAGGCCAACCACGTGTGGCTGATCTTCGCCCTGGTCGTGCTGTGGACCGGCTTCCCCGAGGCGTTCGCGTCGATCACGCTCACGCTGTTCGTGCCCCTCACCCTGGTCGCCCTGGGCATCGTGCTGCGCGGCGCCAGCTTCGCGTTCCGCAAGAGCCTGTTCCGCACGGCGGAGAGGCGGGTCCTCGGGGCGATCTTCGCCGTGTCGTCGATCCTGGTGCCCTACTGCATGGGGGCCGTGGCGGGGGCGATCGCCTCGGGCCGGGTCCCCGCCGGCGGCAAGGCGGGCGATCCCTGGTCGAGCTGGGTCAACCCCGTGTCGATCATGGGCGGGGTGCTGGCGGTGACCGTCGGTGCGTACCTGGCCTCCGTGTACCTGATCTGGGACGCCGACCGGCTGGCCGACGACGCCATGGTCGACTACTTCCGGCGGCGGGCGCTCGTGGCCGCGGTCGTGGCCGGGGTGGTCGCCCTCGCCGGCATCTTCGTGCTGCGGGACGACGCCCGCCACGTCTTCGACGGGTTGACCTCGCGTGCCCTCCCGCTCGTCGTCCTGTCGGCGGTGTGCGGCGCGGGGTCGCTCGTGCTGCTGCTGCGCAGCTCGCACCGCGGCGCCCGGCTGGCGGCCGTCGGGGCGGTGGCCGGCATCGTGTGGGCATGGGGCGTGGCCCAGTGGCCGTACGTCCTGCCGACGAGCCTGAAGGTCTCGGCGGCGGCCGCGCCGTCGGCGACGCTGGCGACCCTCCTGGTCGTCTTCGGCGTCGCCGCGGTGGTCATCGTGCCGTCGATCGCCCTCCTCTTCACGCTCGACCAGCGCAGCCTCCTGCCGGAGGAGGGCGTCGACGCCCGGGCCGGCTCCCGGGGGCGCGGCCGCACGGCCTGACCGCCCGGCGCTCGCCCTCAGGAGCCGCCGGGCGTGGCGGCGGGGGGCTCCTGCATGGAGTCCAGCAGGCTCTCGAGGGTCGTCGCCGGCACGGTGATCAGGCCCCGGGTGGGCCGGTCGAGGTCGAACGTGACGAACAGCAGCACGCCCACGAGGGCCGCGGCCAGCAGGCTGACCAGGGCCCCACGGCCGAGGACGGCGAGGTGCAGCCCGAGCAGCGCGAGCGCCAGCACCGCGCCCGCGAGCTCGACCAGCAGCACCGTCGTGGGCACCCGGTTGGCCAGCCCGGCCACGCGGGCGACGCGGTCGTCGAACGACTCGTTCAGCGACTCGACGTACAGCCGGGGGGCGCTGTCCTGGGGCGCGCGGTCGAGGGCCTGGCCCGCCAGGGCCCACAGCTGGCGCTCGACGTCGTCGCTGTCCGCCATGGCGGCCCGCGCCGCGGCGCTGTCGGGGACCGCGTCCGAGATGCGGAGGCCCAGCTCGGTGTACCGCTCGAGCAGTGCGATCGACTCGGACCGCATCGGCTCGGCCAGGGTCTGGGCCCGCAGGTAGGTGGTTCCCAGCGCCGTGGCCTCCGCCACCGTCGCCGCCCGCCGGCTCTCGTAGCGGCCGACGGCGAGGCTGAGGCCGAACGCGAGCACGAGGGCCATGAAACCCAGCAGGGCGCCCTGCAGCACGCCGAACGAGTCCTGCGGCTCGTCGGATCGGGCGCGGATCGACCGCCCGATGGCCAGGCCGACGGCCGTCGCCCCGACGACGATCCCGAGCACGACCACGGCGAGCACGTCGGTGCGGAGGGTGAAGAACATCGCTGGATCGTCCACCGTCCCGACCGCCGACGGGTCATCCCGCCCGGGTGAACCGGGGCCGGCCGGTCGGTGATCCCCGCGGGCACGATGGTCCCCAGCGGCACGATGCCGTCAGCCGCTCGACGCGGGCACGAGCTCGGCGAGCGGCACGTCGGGGTCGGCCATCCGGTCGACGTCGATCGGGGCGCGGGACGCGACCAGCGCCGTGAGGTCGTCGACGACGTCCCACACGTTCGCGTGCATCGCCGCGGTGACGATGCCGTCGCGGTGCCAGAGCGCCACGAAGCTGCGGGCGTCCAGCTCGCCCCGGACGACCAGGGTGTCTCCCGGCTCCGCGAGGCCGACGTACTCCATCCCCAGGTCGTACTGGTCGGAGAAGAAGTAGGGGAGGCGCCCGTAGACGTCGTGGCGCCCGCCGGCGTTGCCGCCCGCGGCGACGCCCTGGTGCAGGGCGTTGGCCCAGTGCTCGACGCGGACGTGCCGGGCGAAGTGCGGGTGCCAGGCGTCGGCGACGTCGCCGGCGGCGAAGACACCGGGGACGGTCGTCTCGAGGTGCTCGTCCACGAGGATGCCGTCGTCGACGCGCAGGCCGGGGGACGAGGTGGCGATCTCGGTCCGCGGCACCGCACCGATCCCCACGACGACGACGTCGGCCTCCTCGACGCGCCCGTCGTCGAGCACCACCTCGCGGACGGCGTCGGGGCCGCGCAGCTCGCTCACCCCGACCCCGAGGCGCAGGCTGACGCCGTTGTCCGCGTGGAGCCGGCGGAACATCGCCCCGATCTCGGGACCCAGCACACGGTGGAGCGGCACCGGCCCGGGGGCGACGAGCACGACGTCGGCTCCCATCTGACGGGCGGACGCGGCGACCTCGGTGCCGATCCAGCCGGCGCCGATCACCGCGACCCGGGCGCTGGCGCGTATCGCGCCCCCGAGGGCGACGGCGTCGGCGGCGGTGCGCAGGTGGTGCACCCCCTCCAGGTCGTGGCCCGGCACGCCCAGCCGGCGGGGTGCGGCCCCGGTGGCCAGGACCGCGCGGTCGAAGGCGATCGCCGCGCCGTCGTCGAGCTCGATCCGGCGGTCGGCGGCGTCGAGCGCGACGGCGTGGCCGGTCACCAGCTCGACGTCGTGTTCGGCGTAGAAGCCGTCGGGGTGGACGCGGGTGGAGTCGAGATCGGCCTCGCCGCGCAGCACGGCCTTGGACAGCGGCGGGCGCTCGTACGGTGCGGTCGGCTCGTCGCCGAGGAGGACGACGCGGCCGTCGTAGCCGGCGGCGCGGGCGCCCTCGGCGGCCTTGGCGCCGGCGAGGGCGGCGCCGACGATGACGAGCGTGTCTCGAGTGGTCACGGTCGACCTCCGATGTCGTGGGTGTGGGTGAGTGGTGCGCCCTCCGCAGGAGGGCACGGCTCCGCGGCCCGACCGGGCGACGTTGGCCGGCCGGGCCGCGGCGGCAGGGTCAGGTGGTGCGGCGGGCGGCGCGGGCGTCGACGGGTCGGGCGCGGTGGTCGGGGAGCGGGGCGACCCGGCTCATCGGGCCGCCTCCGGCGGCGCCGGCTCCCGGCGCTCGTCGGCGGTCGCCAGGCGGGCGAGGGCCAGCGCCGCGAGCAGGAGACCGAAGTCGCGGAGGGCGACGTCGGCGTGACCGCCCAGCAGGAGGAGGTTGACGATGATCCCGCCGAGCCACGCCGCGACGAGGTACCCGCCGATCTTCGGGCGCACCGCGACCACGAGGCCGGCGACGATCTCGACCACACCGACGGCGAGCATCGCCTGGTGCGCGTTGCCGGGGATCAGGTCGTCGATCTCGGGGGCCAGGTAGATGGGCCAATCGACGAGCCAGTCGAGGAACTTGTCGAGCCCGAAGAGGATGGGGGCGACGACGAAGCCGATCCGCAGCAGGAGGTACCCCTGGTAGGCGGGATCGGCGAGTGCGCCGTGGGACAGGTGGTGCTGCCGGGGCGGGTGCAGCCAGGTGGTGGCCATCGGCTCACCTCCGTTTCTATAGGTGAATACTTTTGACAATAGAGGCCCGAGCCTGTTGCGTCAAGGATTCTTTGTTTTAGAATCGGCGTGTGCCCATCCCCCCCGACCTGGAACGCCGCATCGCCGGCATCGCCGCCCTCGACCAGCCGTTGCGGCGCGACCTCTACCGCCACCTCGCCGCGACCGAGGGATGGACCTCCCGCGACGAGGCCGCCGCCGCGGTGGGCGTCGCCCGCTCGGTCGCCGCCTTCCACCTGGACAAGCTCGCCGACGCCGGCGTCGTCGACGTGCGCTTCGAGCGCACCAGCGGACGGCAGGGGCCGGGCGCGGGGCGGCCCGCCAAGCTCTACCGCCCCCGCCAGGACGAGGTCTCGGCGTCGATCCCCGACCGGCGCTACGACCTCGCCGGGTCGCTCCTCGCCGACGCCGTCGCCGAGTCGTCCCGCACGGGAGCCCCCGTCCGCGACTGCCTGCGCGCCGCGGCGCACGCGGCCGGACGGGCGATCGGCGAGGAGGCCGGCGGGCAGGCCGGACGGGCGATCGGCGAGGCCGCCGGCCCGGGCCCGGCCGCCGAGCGCCGCCGCACGGTCGTGGACGTCCTCGCCCGCCACGGCTACGAGCCCACGGTGGGCCCCGAGGAGATCGCCCTCGCCAACTGCCCGTTCCACCGGCTCGCCCAGGAGAACCGCGAGCTCGTGTGCGGGATGAACCTCGACTTCCTCGAGGGCGTGCTCGACGGCATGGCCCCCGCGGGCGGCCTCACCGCTCGGCTCGACCCCGTGCCCGGCTCGTGCTGCGTGCGCATCGCCGCCTGACGGTCCCGTACGCTCGCCGGCACGGTCCGGAGACCCGGGCGGACGATGGGTGACACGCCGGAATAGTTGCGCGTACAATTTGTTCAGTTCGGCGGACCCGGAGGTACGCACAATGCCCGCCATCACCGTCGACGACGTCCTGACCCTGCCGGCCGTGGCCGAGCCCGACATCGGGGCCTCGGTCGAGCGCCCGGTCGTGTCGGTGACCACCGCCCCGTCGGGCTTCGAGGGCGAGGGCTTCCCGGTGCGCCGGGCCTTCGCCGGCGTGCCCCAGCACCTGCTCGACCCGTTCATCCACATGGACCAGATGGGTGAGGTCGAGTACGCCCCCGGCGAGCCCAAGGGCACGCCGTGGCACCCCCACCGCGGCTTCGAGACCGTCACCTACATGATCGACGGCACGTTCCAGCACGAGGACTCGACCGGCGGCGGCGGCCTGATCACCGACGGCGACACCCAGTGGATGACCGCCGGGTCGGGCCTGCTGCACATCGAGCGCCCGCCCGACGAGCTCGTGGCCAGCGGCGGCCTGTTCCACGGCGTGCAGCTGTGGGTGAACCTGCCGGCGGCCGACAAGTTCGTCGACCCCCGCTACCAGGACATCCGCGGGGGCGAGGTGCGGCTGCTGCGCTCGGCCGACGGCGGCGCGCTGCTGCGGGTGATCGCCGGCGGCATCGACGGCCACGACGGCCCGGGCATCACGCACACCCCGATCACCTACGTGCACGCCACCGTGGCCCCCGGTGCCCGCCTGACCGTGCCGTGGTCGCCGACGTACAACGCCCTCGCCTACGTGCTGGCGGGCCGCGGCACCGTCGGTTCGGACGGCCGGCCCGTGCGCACCGGCCAGTTGGCGGCGTTCGGCCCGGGCGACCACCTGACGCTGACCGCGGACACCGCTCAGGACGGCAACGCCCCCGACCTCGACGTCCTGCTGCTCGGAGGGCGCCCCATCGGCGAGCCCGTGGCGCAGTACGGTCCGTTCGTGATGAACACGAGGGCCGAGCTCGTGCAGGCAGTGGAGGACTTCCAGGCCGGGCGCATGGGGCACATCCCCGCGGGGCACGCTCAGGACTGAGCCTCGGCGGACGTCGAGCACCACCGCAGCCCCGGGCCGCGGCGCCGCTCGCACCGTTCGCCCCACGATCGCCGGACCTGCCGGCGGGCCACTCCGCCGCCGGCCCGCTGGCAGGCCGGCACCTTCGCCGCCCCTCGGTGAGCGGCCGGCAGGCGGGCCTCACCCAGCGATCAGGGTGAGGTGACCCCGACGGATCACCCGGGGCTCGTCGTCGATGCCGCCGGCGTGGTCGGTGCCCTCGATGCGCTCGATGTCGTCGGCGCCGTCGGCGGGGACGACGTCGTCGCCCGGGACGTGGCTGCGAGGCCCGGCCGGCACGGCCGACTCGTCGGGGGGCCACTCGTCCCACCGGGGGTGGGCCGGCGGCTCCTCGAACCAGACGGGGGCGACCACGTCGGGCAGGCGCGCGCGCCACAGGGCCGTGCGCACCGGGCACGGCCGGAACTGGCCGACGCCCTTGCCCCGCGGGGTGGCGATGAACTTGTAGGTCTGACCGGTGGCGTCGACGCACACCGAGCCGCCGTTCTCGTGGTGGTCGTAGATCCAGATGTCGGGCCGACCCTGGCGGTTGACCCGACCCGCGAGCCGGAACTCGTCGAGGTGCACGGGCCACGGGAACCGGTCGAGGCGGGCGCGGCGGCTGACCAGGAGCAGCGGACGCCACCACTCGAGCAGGTGGGGGGCATCGTGGGGCGGGGACCAGAGATCCATGGGGCCCAACGTAAGAACGGGGTGTGACACTTTGGGCCCGCCCGACCCGCACCGGGGCACCCGGATCGCCGGGGACGGGCCGCTCGCCCACCCCCGGACGGGTCGCCGCGTCCGCGGCGGCGAGGTCGCCGCGTGGCCCGGACGATCAGCGCCGGGGACCGCCGCCGGCGTGCCGGATGGCGGCGACGACCTCGTCGAGGGCCGCCACCGAGTGGCCGCTGACGAACGCGTCGACGTGCGGGAGGGCGGCGGCCATGCCGGCGACCAGCGGCTGGTAGGCCGCGCCCGCGCTCCGGGGGTTGACCCACACGATGCGGTGGGCGAGCCGCGCCAGGCGGGCCATCTGCTCGCCGAGCACCCCGGCGTCGCCGGTCTCCCACCCGTCCGACACGATGACCACGATCGCGCCCCGGGCCATGCCCCGGCGGCCGTGGTCGTCGGTGAAGGTCTTGAGCGCCGCACCGATGCGGGTGCCGCCCGACCAGTCCGGCGCCGACGCCGTCGCCCGCCGCAGCGCCAGGTCGGGATCCGACGTCGCCAGCGTCCGGGTGAGACGGGTCAGCCGGGTGGCGAAGACGAACGCGTCGGCCCGCGCCGCCCGCACCGCACCGTGGAGGAGGTGCAGGTAGGCCCGGGCGTACGGCTCCATCGACCCCGACACGTCGGCGATCAGGACGAGGTGGCGGGGCCGCTCCGTGGGCTGGCGGAACGTGCGCCGCACGGGGTCGCCGCCGGTCGTGCGCGCCCGGCGCAACGTGGCCCGCAGGTCGAGCGGCCGGCCGCGCCGGTGGCGCACCGTGCGCCGGCTCACCCGCCGCGGCGTCGCCCACCGCAGCGACGCCATCGTGTGCCGCAGCGTCGCCAGCTCCTCGTCGGTGAGCACCGCCAGGTCGACGTGGCCCAAGCGCTCCTCGGCGCTCGCCGCCGCCAGCAGGTCGCTCGCCTCGGCCGCGCCCCGCTCGCGGTCGGGCGGTACGGCCGCCGGCCGCGGCAGGCGCGGGGCGACCCGGCCCCGGCCCTCGTGCTCCGGAGCGGCGGCGCCCCGCTCGGGCGGGCGGGCGCGACCCGTCGGCGGCGGGGGCGCGAGGGCCGACGGTTCCTGGCCGCGCCAGTCGGCCACGTCCGCCACGCCCCGGAACACCTGGTCGAACACGCGGTCGTACACCGCGATCTCGTCGTGCCCGCTCAGCAGCGTGACCCGGCCGGCCCAGTAGAGCTCGTCGACGGTCGCCGGGCGGGCGAGCGTGACGGTCGACGCGAACCGTCCGCTGCGCTCGGGCGTCACCGGCACGCCCGCCGCGTGCAGCAGCTGGCCGAACGCCGCCACGACCTCGGCGAGGTCGACGGAGCCCAACCGGTCGCTCACGGCCCGGTCAGGTCCCGGACCGCCGGGGCCTCAGGCGCCACCGGCCACCCACACGGACCCCCGCTCGCGGGCGAGCTCGAGGTCCTCGCGGTACTTGAGCACGCTGCCGAGCGTGGTGTCGGCGGCCGCGGGGTCGAGCCGGTCGAGGCCCAGCAGGTCGAGCGTGGCCACCCAGTTGATGGCCTCGGCCAGGCCGGGCGGCTTCTGCACGTCGAGCGACCGCAGCCGGGCCACCGCCGCGGCCACCTGCTCGGCGATCGTCGCCGACGCCGCCGGCACGCGCCGCCGGATCACGGCCACCGCCCGGTCGAGGTCGGGATAGTCGATCCAGTGGTAGAGGCAGCGCCGCTTCAGCGCGTCGTGCAGGTCACGGGTGCGGTTGGAGGTGAGCACCACCACCGGGGGCACCGCGGCCCGCACGGTGCCCAGCTCGGGGATGGTCACGGCCGCCTCGGCCAGCATCTCGAGCAGGAACGCCTCGAACTCGTCGTCGGCCCGGTCGATCTCGTCGACCAGCAGGACGACCGGGCGGGGCCCGGGATGGCGGATCGCGTGCAGCAGGGGGCGCTCGACGAGGTAGTCCGGCCCGAACAGGTCGTGCTCCGTCACCTCGCGCCCCGTGGCCTCGGCCACGCGGATGCCGAGGAGCTGCCGGGGGTAGTTCCACTCGTACAGGGCCTCGCCCGCATCGATGCCCTCGTAGCACTGGAGGCGGACGAGCGGGGTGTCGAGCACCGTGGCCAGCGCCTTGGCGGCCTCGGTCTTGCCCACGCCGGCCTCGCCCTCGAGCAGCAGCGGCTGGGGCAGCCGCACGGCGCAGAACAGGGCGGTGGCCAGGCCGGTGTCGGACAGGTAGTCGGCCCCGTCGAGCAGGCGCTGCATCGTGTCGACGTCGGTGACGTCGCCGGGTGCGGCCATCGTCAGCCGGTGGGGCCCGGCAGGTAGACGCCCGGGTCGGCGGCGAAGGCGCGCAGGCACCCCGAACCGCAGAACCAGTAGCGGGTGCCGTCGTGGTCGAGGTGGAGCGCGGCCTCGTCGGCCACGACCGACATCCCGCACACCAGGTCGGTGGCCACCGGCGGCCGCTCGCCCGCGTGGGCGGCGTCCGGCGGCGGGGCGACCCCGTCGCCGGTCGTCGCCGCGGTCGCCGGTGGGGACGCCACGCCCGAGGCGCGGGGCCGCAGGGCCACGATCTCGGCCAGGATCGACAGGGCCACCTCGCTCGGCGTCCGGGCCCCGATGTCGAGGCCCGCCGGGCTGTGCACCGCCGCCTTCTGGGCGGCGTCGAGGTCGAGCGCGGCGATGACCGCCTCGCCCCGCTTGCGGCTGGCCACCAGGCCGACGTACGGCACGCCCGTCCGCACCGCCGCCTCGATCGCCGGCTCCTCGCCACGCCCGTGGGACGCCACGACCACGGCGCTGACGCCACCGGGCCCGGAGGGCGGGCCGGCGCCGGCGACCACGTCGGCCGTCACCTGGAACCCGAGGCCGGGCGCCAGGGCGACCAACGCCCGGGCGATCGGCGACTCGCCGTGCACCACCAGCGCCGGCGCCGGGATGGCCGGTTCGAGGAAGATCTCGATCGTCCCGCCCGACAGGCAGGGGTTCACCACGGTGAGCGCCCCGTCCTCGCCCGAGTCGCCGCGTTCGCCGGCGGCGCCGTCGGCCTCGCCCTCGGGCGAGATGCGCAGGAGCAGCGACTCGCCCGAGTCGAGCAGCGACAGGCTCTGCGCCCGCACCGTCGACTCGGCGCAGGCCCCGCCGACGAACCCCTCGACGGTGCCGTCGGGCAGGACGAGCGCCTCGTCCCCCGGCGTGGCCGACGTGGGCCGCAGGGCCCGCACGACCCGGGCGTGCACGAAGGGCACGCGGTCGCGCCGCAGCGCGGCGGCGCGCTCGCCGACCTCGGGGTTCACCGGCCGCCCGTCATGTCGTCGCCAGGTCGGTCCTGGCCGGACGGCCCTGCATCGCCAGCCACACCTGGGCGGGCGTGAGCGGCATGTCGGCGTGGCGCACGCCGAAGGGCTCGAGGGCGTCGATGACCGCGTTGACCACGGCCGCCGGCGACCCGACGGTCGCCGACTCGCCCACGCCCTTGACGCCGAGCGGGTGGTGCGGTGAGGGCGTGACCGTCGCGCCCAGCTCCCAGGCGGGACACTCCATCGACGTCGGCAGCAGGTAGTCCATGAACGACCCGCCGAGGCAGTTGCCGTCCTCGTCGAAGGCGATGGCCTGCATGAGCGCCATGCCGACGCCCTCGGCCAGGCCGCCGTGGATCTGACCCTCGACGATCATCGGGTTGATGCGCGGCCCGCAGTCGTCCACCGCCACGAACCGGCGCACCCGCACCTGCCCGGTGCCCGGGTCGACGTCGACCACGCACACGTACGCCCCGAACGGGTAGGTCAGGTTGGGCGGGTTGTAGACGGCGCTGGCGTCGAGGTGCCCCTCGACGCCCTCGGGCAGCTCGAGGGCGCTGTGCGACAGCATGGCGATCTCCTGGATCGTCCTGCCCTGGGTGGGATCGCCCTTCACGAACCAGCGACCGTGCTCCCACTCGAGGTCGTCGGGGCTGCACTCGAGGGCGGCGGCGGCGACGATGCGGGCCTTGTCGCGCACCCGCTGGGCCACCACGGCCGCGGCCGCACCCGAGACCGGCGTGGAGCGCGAGCCGTAGGTGCCGAGGCCGAACGGGGTCTGGTCGGTGTCGCCGTGGACGACCTCGATGTCCTCCGGGGGGATGCCGAGCTGGCTGGACACGATCTGGGCGAAGGTGGTCTCGTGGCCCTGCCCCTGGGTCTGGACGCTGAGGCGCACCACGGCCTTGCCGGTGGGGTGCACCCGCAGCTCGCAGCCGTCGGCCATGCCCAGGCCGAGGATGTCCATGTGCTTGCGGGGCCCGGCGCCGACGCCCTCGGTGAAGAAGCTGAGCCCGATGCCCATCAGCTCGCCCCGCTCGCGCTTGGCCGCCTGCTCGCGGCGCAGCTCGTCGTAGCCGGCCAGGTCGAGGGCGAGGCGGAGCGCGCGCGGGTACTCGCCCGAGTCGTACTCCCACCCCGTCTGGGTCGTGTAGGGGAACTGCTCGGGGCGCAGCAGGTTGCGCATGCGCAGCTCGGCCGGGTCGATGCCCAGCTCGTCGGCCAGCACGTCGACGATGCGCTCGACCAGGTAGACGGCCTCGGTGATGCGGAACGAGCAGGCGTAGGCCACACCGCCGGGCGCCTTGTTGGAGTACACGCCGGTGACCTTGCAGTGGGCCGCCCGGAGGTCGTAGCTGCCGGTGAAGATGTTGAAGAACCCGGCCGGGTACTTGGTGGGATTGGCGCTGGCGTTGAACGCCCCGTGGTCGGCGATGACGTCGACCCGCAGGCCCAGGATCTCGCCGTCGCGGGTGGCGGCGATCTCGCCGTGCATGTGGTAGTCGCGGGCGAACCCCGTCGACATCAGGTTCTCGGACCGGTCCTCCACCCACTTCACCGGCTTGCCCGTCACGATCGAGCCGACCACCGCCAGCACGTAGCCCGGGTAGATCGGCACCTTGTTGCCGAAGCCGCCGCCGATGTCGGGCGAGATCACCTGGATCTTGTGCTCGGGCAGGCCGGCGACCAGGGCGTACACGGTGCGGTGGGCGTGCGGTGCCTGGCTGGTGATCCAGGCGGTGAGCTTGCCGGTCACCTTGTCCATGTGGGCCACCGACCCGCAGGTCTCGAGCGGAGCCGGGTGCGACCGGGGGTAGAGCATGTCCTGCGCCACCACGACGTCCGCCGATGCGAACACCTCGTCGCACCGGGCGGCGTCGCCCGACTCCCAGTCGAAGATGTGGTTGTCGGCCTTGCCCTCGACGTCGTCGCGGATCACGGGGGCGCCCTCGTCGAGGGCACGGCGGGCGTCGATCACCGGGGCGAGCGGGTCGTACTCGACGTCGATCAGCTCGAGCGCGTCGCGGGCGGCGTAGCGGTCGTCGGCGACGACGAACGCCACCTCCTGGCCCTGGAACCGCACCTTGTCGGTGGCGAGCACCGCCTGGACGTCGTTCGACAGCGTGGGCATCCACGCCAGCCCGAGGGTCTCGAGCGTGGCGCCGGTGATGACGGCCCTGACCCCGGGGAGCGCCTCGGCCGCGGTCGTGTCGATCGACACGATGCGGGCGTGCGCCAGCGGGCTGCGGAGGATGGCGCCGTGCAGCATGCCGGGGAGCTGGATGTCGTCGATGTAGTGGCCCTGGCCCCGCAGGAACCGGGCGTCCTCCTTGCGCAGCATCCGGCCGAAGCCGATCGGGTTGCCGGCCTCGCTGAGCGGGGCGGTGGCGCCGGCGTCGACGTCGGCGGCGGTCATGCCGGGACCTCCTGGTCGGAATCCGCCTGGCCGGCGGTGGCGGGCGACGACTCGCTCATGGCGTCGGCATCGGCCCCGGCCGATCCGCCCGGGTGTTCGGCCGCCCAGCGGACGGCGTGCACGATGTTCTCGTAGCCGGTGCACCGGCAGATCTGCCCCGAGATCGCCTCGCGGATCTGGAGCTCGCTGGGGTCGGGCACGTCGTCGAGCAGGTGGCGGGCCGTCATGAGCATGCCGGGGGTGCAGAAGCCGCACTGCAGGCCGTGGCACTGCATGAAGCCCTGCTGCACCGGGTCGAGCTCGCCCCCGCGGTCGAGGTCCTCGACCGTGCGGAGCGTGCGCCCGTGGGCCATGGCCGCCAGCACCGTGCAGCTCTTGACGGGCTCGCCGTCCATCCACAGCACGCAGGCACCGCAGTTGGACGTGTCGCAGCCCCAGTGCGTGCCGGTCAGGCCGAGGTGGTCGCGCACGAAGTGCACGAGCAGCAGCCGCGGTTCGACGTCTCGGGTCACCTCGTCGCCGTTGACCGTCATCGTCACCTGCATGGTCAGGATCCCTCCCCGCGGGCGCGCGCCACCGACCGGCGCAGCGCCCGGAACGTGAGCTCTTGCGCCAGGTGGCGCTTGTAGTCGGCCGGTCCGCGCTGGTCGGCGGACGGGTTGCAGCCGTCGGCGGCGATCCGGGCCGCGGCCGCCAGGCTCTCGTCGGTGGCCGCCCGGCCGCGGAGGGCCTCCTCGGCGTCGGGCGCACAGAAGTGCGGCGCACCGACGGCCGTGAGCCCGATGCCGACGTCGCCGACCGTGTCGCCCTCGAGCGTCACGAACGCGCCCGCGGCGGCGATCGCCCAGTCGCCGGCCCGGCGCTCGACCTTCTCGTAGGCGCTGCCCGAGCCGGGCCGGACGGGCACCCGGACCTCGGTGAGGATCTCGGCGTCGCCCACGGCCGTCTCGTAGGGGCCGGTGTGGAACTCCCGGGCCGGGACCGTGCGCGTGGCGGCGGCCGACCGGACGACCAGGTCGGCCCGCAGGGCGGCACCGACCGCCGCCAGGTCCTCGGCCGGGTCGCCCTGGCAGAACGACCCCCCGATCGTGCCGCGGTTGCGCACGATCGGGTCGGCGATGACGCGCTCGGCGTCGCGGAAGACGGCGTAGTGCTCGGCGAGCAGCGACGAGTCGAGCAGCTCGGCGTGCCGGGTCATCGCCCCGATGGCGATCTGGCTGCCGTCGAGCCGGATGTACGACAGGTCGGCCAGGTCGTTGATGTCGATCAGGACGTCCGGCCGGGCCAGCCGCAGCTTCATCATCGGCAGCAGGCTGTGGCCGCCGGCGACGAGTCGGGCCTCGGGCCCGTGGCGCTCGAGCAGCGCCAAGGCCTCGTCGACGCTGCCGGCGCGCTCGTAGTCGAACGGCGCGGGTGTCTGCACGGTCAACCCCCCGTGGTGCTCGCGGGGCCCGCGGACGAGCCCCCGGGTGGAGTGTGCACCCCCGCCCGCCGGTCGTCCACGCCTCCCGCACGTTCTCCCGGGGGCGCTAGCGATCGGGGCCGGCGATGACGGCGGGCGAGCACGCCGCGCGCCGACCTGGGGCGCGCACCTTGACCCACGGGTCAAGGTGGTGTTGTCTGGCCCTGACGATCGCGTCAGCCAACGGAGGGGAACGGCGATGCACGACCTGGTCATCCGCAACGGCAGGGTGGTCGACGGCACGGGCGGCGCCGCCCGCGAGCCGGGGGCGGCCGACATCGCCGTCGACGGCGACCGCATCGTCGAGGTGGGGCCCGACGTCGGGTCGGCCCGGCGCGAGGTCGACGCCGACGGCCGCCTGGTCACCCCCGGCTTCGTCGACATCCACACCCACTACGACGGCCAGGCCACGTGGGACCCCCAGATCAGCCCGTCGAGCTGGCACGGCGTCACCACCATCGTCATGGGCAACTGCGGCGTCGGGTTCGCCCCCGCCGACCCCGCCAAGCGCGACTGGCTGATCCAGCTCATGGAGGGCGTCGAGGACATCCCCGGCACCGCGCTGGCCGAGGGGATGAGCTGGAACTGGGAGACCTTCCCCCAGTACCTCGACGAGCTCGACCGCATGGCCCGGGCGATCGACATCAGCGCCCTCGTCCCCCACGGCGCGGTGCGGGCCTACGTCATGGGCGACCGGGGCGGGCAGAACGCCGAGGCCACCCCCGACGAGATCGAGGCGATGGCCAAGGTCGTGCGCGAGGCGATCGAGGCCGGCGCGGTCGGGTTCTCGACCACCCGCACGCTGCTGCACCGGGCCAAGGACGGCGAGCTGGCGGCCGGCACCACGGCCAGCGCCGACGAGCTCATCGGCATCGGCACGGCCCTCGGCGACGCCGGCGCCGGCGTGTTCGAGATCGCCAGCGACATGTTCGACCCCGAGGGCGAGTTCGCGTGGATGCGCACGATCGCCCGCGAGACCGGCCGCCCGGTCACGTTCAACTGCCTGCAGGACGACCTGCGCCCCGAGCACTGGCGCCGACTGATCGAGCTGGCCGACGAGGCCACGGCCGCGGGCGCCCGCATCGTGCCGCAGGTCGCGGGCCGCCCGGCCTCGGTGCTGTTCGGCTGGGACTCGACCGCCCACCCGTTCCTGTTCCACGAGACCTGGCAGGCGATCGCCGCCCTCCCC
>Ga0111538_10000891_pt1 | contig 41327 bp, 29 predicted proteins | sample SoiMethybrSBSTD1_FD_79669 | JGI IMG/M metagenome (GOLD analysis project Ga0111538, IMG submission 79669) | Bulk soil microbial communities from a Populus tree surrounding site in Tennessee, USA - Soil MetaG P. TD hybrid SBSTD1 (version 2)... | ecosystem: Environmental > Terrestrial > Soil >...
CCACCGCGTCGGCGTAGTCGGTCAGCGTGCGGGCGAGCGCCCACTCGAGGTCGGAGGTGAGCGGCGTCGGGTCGGACTCCGCCAGCTCCGCCACCGACGAGACGCTCCCCTTCGCCAGCACGCTCGAGCAGCGCGCGTGCGCGTACTGGACGTAGGGCCCCGAGTCGCCCTTGGTCGACAGGACGTCCTCCCACTCGAAGTCGACGTCCTTCTCGCGCTGAGAGACCAGGTTGGCGAACACCACCGCGCCGATGCCGACCGCCCGCGCCGTCCGCTCCAGCTGTTCGGCGTTCATCTCCGGGTTCTCCTCGCGCACCCGCTCGCGCGAGCGATCGGCGGCCTCGCGCAGGACGTCCTTGAGCAGCACGATCGATCCGGCCCGGCTGCGCGTCTTCTTGCCCCCGATCCGGATCAGCCCGAACGGGACATGGGCGCAGCGCGCCGCCCAGTCGAATCCCATGCGCGCCAGCACGGCGAAGAGCTGCTTGAAGTGGAGCCCCTGGCCGCGGTCGACCACGTAGAGCGAGCGTTCGAAGTCGTAGGCTCGCATCCGGTACATCGCCGCCGCCAGGTCGCGCGTGCCGTACAGCGTGGCGCCGTCCTGCTTGCGCAAGAGAAGCGGCGGGATGTTGAGGTCGTCGAGCGGCACCACCAGCGCGCCCTGGCTGACCGCGGTGAGCCCGAGCTTGGCGAGCAGGTCGAGAACCTCCGGGATGTCGGCCTCGAACTCGCTCTCCCCCTTGACCTCCTCGAACTGGATGCCGAGCTCGCGGTACACCACCTCGAACTCGGTCCATGAGACGTCGCGGAAGCGCTGCCAGATGGCGCGCGCCTCCGGGTCGCCCTGCTCGAGCCGGGCGAACCAGGCTCGCCCCTCGTCGGCCAGCGCCGGATCGGCCTCCATCTCCTCGTTGAACTTCACATAGAGGTGGTTGAGCAGCGAGATGGTGAGCGGCTCGTCGGGCGGCGGCGGCCACTTCTTGAAGGCGGCGATGAGCTGCCCGTGCGTGGTGCCCCAGTCGCCCAGGTGGTTGATGCCGATGACGCGGTAGCCGAGCGCGCGGTAGAGGTTGCCGAGCGCGTGGCCGATGACGGTCGAGCGGATGTGGTGATAGGCCAGGTGCTTCGAGATGTTGGGCGAGGAGAAGTCGATGCAGATAGTGCGTCCGGCGCCGACCGAGGTCGCAATCGGGGAGGCGCTCTCACCGAGCGAGGTGCGGAAGACGTGCCGGTAGAGGGCGGAGCGGTCGGCGCGAAAATTGACGAATGGCCCCGCGGCGCGCGCCTCGGCCAGGAGCGGTGTAGGGCGGAAGGCGCCAGCCACCCGCGCCGCGAGCGCCGGCGGCGGCTGTCCAAGTGCGCGCGCGGCCGGAAAGCAGCCGACCGCGTAGTCGCCCATCTCGGGCTTCGGCGGCGTGGTCACGGGCAGCTCGGACGGATCCACGCCCAGCGCTTCTCCGGCGCAGGTCGCGGCGGCGCGGGCGAAGAGGCTCTGCGGAAGCGGCATGTGCGCGCATCCTACACGACGCCGACCTCACGAAAAAGGTGCCGCATTTTCGCCAGGTTATATTGACGGCGCCGCGAGCGGCGTGATACCTCAGATAGGCCCGGCAAAGCCCGCTTCACAGCGCCAACCTGCCGCGAGGGGACCCAGTATGAGCAAGACGATTCTCTGCGCCGACGACAGCGCCACCATGCAGAAGGTCGCCGAGATCACCTTCGGCGGCAGCGAGTACAAGTACGTCGGGGCGAAGAGCGCCGACGAGGCGCTGAAGGCGGCGCGCGCCGAACGCCCGGCGCTCATCCTCGCCGACGCGATCATGCCGGGAAAGACCGGCTACGACCTGTGCAAGGCGATCAAGTCGGATCCCGATCTGTCGAGCATCCCCGTCCTGCTCATGTGCGGCAACTCGCAGGCGTACGACAACGCGCGCGGCGAGCAGTGCGGCGCCGACGGCCACGTGGTCAAGCCGTGGGACACGCAGGTGCTGCTCGACAAGGTCGGCGAGACGCTCGGGCGCATCGCGTCCGAGGGCGTCGCCCGGCTCGGCGCCGGCGCAGTCGCTGCGGCGGCCCCGGCAGCAGCGGCACGGCCGGCCGCGGCAGCCGCCGCGCCGAGCAAGCCGGCAGCTCCGCCGGCGGCAGCCAAGGTCAACGTGCCGAGCGTTCCGCCGGCAGGCAACTCGGGCAAGGCGCCGGTTCCGCCGCGGCCCGTCGCGCCGCCGGCCCCCGAACCGCCGCGCTCCGCCACCATCATGGGCATGCCCACGTTCACGATGCCTCCTGGCTCGGGAGGCAAGGACATGCCGCCGGGCGTCACGCCGATGTCGACGACGGGGTCGCCGTCGGCTGCGCCCACGACACCAGCCGCATCCGCGCCGGCGGGGGCCGGCGCAGGGAGAGCTCCGATGATCAAGGGTCAACCGAGGCGCGGCCTGCGCCTCGTGCCAATCAACGAGGTCGCTGCCCAGGTCGCCACCGAGGCCGGGCTCGATCCGGCCGGGCCGGAGATGCAGGCCCTGCTCAAGCTGTCGCGCGAGGTCGTCGAGCGCATCGTCTGGGAGGTGGTCCCGGACCTCGCGGAGGCGATCATCAAGCAGAACCTCGACAAGCTGACCGCGCGAGCGCGGTAGCCGCAGCGGCTGGTGTCCTCCTCCACGCTTCCAAAGCAGTACGACCCGAGCGAGGTGGAGGCGCGATGGATGCGCTTCTGGCTCGATCAGGGCTACTTCCACGCCGACGCGGCGGCGGCCAAGGCGCCCTACTCGATCACCCTTCCGCCGCCCAACGTCACCGGGTCGCTCCACATGGGGCACGCCCTCGGCGGCACCATCCAGGACGTGCTCGTCCGCTGGCGCCGCATGCAGGGCGCCAACGCGATGTGGATGCCGGGCACCGATCACGCCGGCATCGCGACCCAGATGCTGGTCGAGCGCGACCTCATGCGACGCGAGGGCAAGAGCCGGCACGACCTCGGGCGCGAGGCGTTCCTCGAGCGCGTCTGGTGGTGGAAGGAGAAGTACGGCACCCGCATCTCCGAGCAGATGAAGGTGATGGCCTTCTCGCTCGACTGGGAGCGCGAGCGGTTCACCATGGACCCGGGCGCCAGCGCGGCGGTGCGCGAGGCGTTCGTTCGCCTCTACGAGGAGGGGCTCATCTACCGGGCCCACCGCCTGGTCAACTGGTGCACCGACTGCTTCACGGCGCTGTCCGACCTCGAGGTGAACAACGTCGAGGAGAAGGGCACGCTGTGGGAGATCGAGTACCCGGTGGTGGGGAGCGACCGCCGGATCACCGTCGCGACGACCCGCCCGGAGACGATGCTCGGCGACACCGGCGTGGCCGTCCACCCGGGCGACGAGCGCTACCAGGACCTCATCGGCAAGAAGGTCCTCCTGCCGCTGGCCGGGCGCGAGATCCCGATCGTCGCCGACGAGTTCGTCGACCCCGCCTTCGGCTCGGGCGCGGTCAAGGTCACCCCCGGGCACGACTTCAATGACTTCGAGGCGGGGCAGCGCACCGGCCTCGAGGTCCTCTCGGTCATCGACTTCAAGGGTCGCATCACGGCGCCGGCGCCGGACAAGTACGTCGGCATGACCGTCGACCAGGCGCGCGCGGCGGTGGTCGCCGACCTCGAGGCCGGCGGCTTCCTGGCCGGCAGCAAGGACTACACGGTGCCGCGCGGTCGCTGCGACCGTTCCAACACCGTGGTCGAGCCGCTGCTCAGCGACCAGTGGTGGGTCAAGACCGCGCCGCTGGCGGCTCCCGCCATCGAGGCGGTCGACAAGGGCAAGACCCGCTTCGTGCCCGAGCTGTGGACCAAGACGTACATGCACTGGATGACCAACATCAAGGACTGGACCATCTCGCGCCAGCTCTGGTGGGGGCACCGCATCCCGGCCTGGTTCTGCTCGAGCTGCGGCGAGGTCACCGTGGCGCGGACCGATCCGACCCAGTGCCGCGCCTGCGGCGCCGGCGGGTTGAAACAGGACGACGACGTTCTCGACACCTGGTTCTCCTCCGCGCTGTGGCCGTTCTCGACGCTCGGCTGGCCCGAGGATCGCCGCGAGCTCAAGACCTTCTATCCGAACTCGGTCCTGGTGACCGCGCCCGACATCATCTTCTTCTGGGTCGCCCGCATGATGATGATGGGGCTCCACTTCATGAAGAAGGTGCCGTTCCGCACCGTGTACCTCACGCCGATCGTCACCGACGAAAGCGGCGAGAAGATGTCGAAGGTGAAGGGCAACGTCATCGATCCGCTCGACATCGTGCACGGCGCGACCCACGAGTCGCTGGTGGCCGGTGCCGACGGCCACGAGGCGGCCCTCAAGTACATCAAGAAGAACCTGCCCAAGGGCATCCCGGCGTGCGGCGCCGACGCGCTGCGCTTCTCGCTGGCGGCGATGACCACGCCGGGGCGCAACATCCGGCTCTCGATGGAGCGGGTCGAAGGCTACCGCAACTTCATCAACAAGCTGTGGAACGCCTCGCGCTTCGCGCTGATGAACCTCGAGGGCTTCGACGCCGAGCGCTTCTCCGAGATCGTCGCCCGCGCCGATACGACGCTGGCGATGGACCTGCCGCTTCCCGACCGCTGGATCCTCTCGCGCATGCAGCGGGCGGCCACCGCGGTCGACCAGGCGCTCGGCGAGTTCAAGTTCAGCGAGGCGGCCAACACGCTCTACCACTTCGTCTGGCACGAGCTGTGCGACTGGTACATCGAGCTGGCCAAGGCCAACCTCTACCTCGGCAAGCCGGGTGAGGGGGAGGATCACTCGCCCGAGGCGGTCCACCGCCGCTTCCTCACCCAGGGGACGCTCGCCACGGTGCTGGAGAACAGCCTCCGGCTCCTCCACCCGTTCTGTCCGTTCGTCACCGAGGAGATCTGGCAGAAGCTGCCCAAGCCCGCCACCCTGCCGGCCTCGCTGATGGTCACCATCTACCCGCTGGCGGAACCGCGCATGGTCGACGAGAGCGCCGAGCGCGAGATGGCGCTCCTGCAGGAGGTGGCGGTGGCGATCCGCACCCTGCGGTCGACCTACAGCGTGCCGCCCAGCTGGAGCGTGGCGGCCGAGGTGCGCGTCCCCGATCCGGCGGCGCGCGCGCTCATCGAAAAGCACCGCGCCATCATCGAGCAGTCGGCCCGGGTGAACCCGACGATCAGCGAGGCGGGCGGCGCCATCCCGCAGTCGGCCCGCCAGCTGGTGCGCGCCGACATCGAGGTGGTGGTGCCGCTCAAGGGGCTGGTCGACATCGACGCCGAGCGGGCCCGCATCGAGAAGGAGATCTCCAAGGCCGAGAAGGAGATCGCCTCGCTCGAGAAGAAGCTCGGCAACCAGCAGTTCCTCGCCAACGCGCCCGCCGAGGTGGTCGAGGAGCAGCGCACCCGGCTGGCCGACGAGGAGACGCGGCGGGCCCGCCTGACCGCGGCGGCCCGGGCGCTCGGCGCATGAACCTGGCCGTCGATCCGGCGCGCGCGGCCCTGCTGGTGGTCGATGTCCAGGAGCGGCTGGCTGCCGCCATGCCACCCGAGGGGATGGCGGCCCTGACCCGAAATCTGGTGATCCTGTGCGAGGCGGCGCGCCGCTTCGGCCTTCCGGTGGTGGTGAGCCAGCAGTATCCGCGCGGCCTCGGCGCCACCATCGGGCCGGTCGAGGAGGCGCTCGCCGCCCTGCCAGCCGACAAGGTCCACCGCTTCGACAAGGTCGAGTTCTCGGCCTGCGCGGCGCCGGCGGCTGCCGGCCTGTGGCAGCGGCTCGGCCGCGACCAGTGGATCACCACCGGCATGGAGGCGCACGTCTGCGTCTATCAGACCGTGCGCCAGCTCGGCGAGGAGGGCGCCGCCGTCCACGTGGTGCGCGACGCGGTCCTCTCGCGCACGCCGGACAACCTGGCCACCGGCCTCGCCCTCATCGAGCGGACCGGCGCCATCGTGAGCTCGACCGAGGTCGTGGTGTTCGATCTCCTGCAGAAGGCCGGGACCGACGACTTCAAGGCCCTGTCGAAGCTCATCCGCTGACGCGGCCCCGCCGGCGGCGCATGGCGATGAGCAGCGCGACCAGGATCGGCGAGAGGGAGCTCGGGCCCGAGCCGCCGGCGCGGCAGCCGCAGCCGTCGCCGCCGTCTCCGCCGCCCGGGTTGTCGGCCGCGCCGATACCGGCGTCGTCGCCGATGCCGCCGTCGCCACTGGTTCCGGCGTCGCCGTTGTCGCCGGCGCCGGCGCCGCCGTCGGGCGACGGAGCGTCGGGATCGCAGGCGTCGCCGATCCCGTCTCCATCGGCGTCTCCCTGACCTGCGTTGAAGACGTCGGGGCAGTTGTCCTCGCTGTCGATCACGCCGTCGCCGTCGCTGTCGCTCGGGTCGCCCTCCTGATCGACCTCCACGGTGACCAGGTTGCTCCACTCACTGCGCACGGTCTGGTTGTTGACCTCGTGGAGCGTCTGGACCCGGTAGCAGTAGGTCCCGTCGGCTCGTCCGTCGAGCGTGACCGCGGTGACGTCGTCGCCCAGCCTCGCCAGGTTGTTCCAGTCGCTGGTCTGGACCGTGATGTCGTCGATCCACCACCCGGTCGGCGCGTAGAGGAAGTAGTTCGACCCGCCGACCCGGTAACGGAAGCGAATGCGCAGGCTCTGGCCGGCGTACGCGGTCAGGTCGACGCTCCTGGGCAGGAGCGGCTCGGTCGCGAAGGCCGCCGAGGCCTGGTCCGCCTCGAGCGCGCGGTCGACCTCGTAGACCGAGGTCCAGTCGCCGCCGCCGGCCGAGACCTCGACGAAGCCGCGGTCGTCCGGCTCGTTGGCGTACCACTCGAGCCAGGTGAGCGCCGTGGTGCCGCGGGTCGGGATGGCGATCGGCTGCGCGGTCCGCAGGATCGACTGCGAGTCGCCGGTGCCCTCGATCCCCTGCGCGCGCCAGGCGTTGCCCGGGTGCCCCGGCTTGTCGCCGGCCGGCTGCCACGCGGTGGTGCCGCCGCCCGACTGGGTGCGGCTCCACTGTCCGGTGCCGCCCTCGGCGTCGTCGAACAGGAGCGGCGTGCAGGAGGTGGTGGACTGCTGCAGGTTGTCCGGTCCGAAGGCGCCGTCGGGGCGCTCCCAGCTGAGGCGGTAGGAGCCGTCGCTGTCGAGTGGCGGATCGCTGTCCGGCGTCTCCACCTCGGAGATGGCCAGGGTGGGGGCGGGCAGGAGCGGGCAGTCGAGCACCAGCACGTCGCCCACGTACCAGCCGGTGAGGCCGTTGCAGCCGTCGATGCCGAAGTCGAAGCGGAGGACGAAGCGGTCGCCCGGATCGACCAGGCCGGCCAGATCCAGCACCGTGGTACCCCACGAGCCGGTCACCCCGCCCTCGTTGGCGCCGTGCCAGGCCAGCTCGCCCGCCTTCGGGTTGGTGTTGAGCCCGACCGGAGGCGCCGCCTCGAGCGGCTCCTCCGGCCCGTTGAAGACGTAGTTCTCCGGCGGGACCAGCGCGAAGGCGCCGCCGTTGACGCTGATGAGCAGGTTGCCGCCGTCGTAGCCGAGCTCGGTCTCCACGTAGTGGCGGAAACGCATCTCGAGCTGGGTCGCGTCGGCCGGCGCGGTGATCTCCGGGCTGTCCATGCGGAAGCTGCCGGAGTAGTCGCCACCCGCCGCGCAGGTGCCGGCGGTCGAGTCGACCGCGAAGGCCGCCGGGCCGGACTGGCCGTCCGGGTCGGCGTCGGTGACCTCCCAGTTGTAGTCGGGCCACTCGGGGTTGACTCCGCTCGAGGCGAGCGTCCAGCTGCCGATGCCGTCCTGCCACTTCTCCTCGAACAGGGTGGCGGCGCCGGGACAGACCTCGGGCGTGTTGGGGTCGAGCAGCGGCTCGAAGCCGCATGTGAGGTCGTCGCGCATCCCGGTCGCCTCGATCATGTTGGCCACCTGGGTGCAGCTGGCAGCGGTGATGGTGCGGTCGGGCGCCTGGTTCTGCGGATCGGGCAGGCCGGTCGGCGGGCTGATGTCGACGCCGATGAGGTCCTCGCATGCCGCCTCGAGGGCGTCGGCGTGCTGCTCGAAGTTGCTGGTCGGCGTCTGGTAGACGGTCATGGCGCGGAAGTAGATGGCCATCGCCCGGGTGAAGCCGATACCGCGCACGTTCTGTCGCCCGGCCTCGCCGCACATGTCGCTGCCGTCGACCAGGAGCGCGTAGCCGTGGTTGGGCACCCCGGAGTTGTGGTGCACGCCGCCGCCGTCGCCCGAGTCGCAGGCGTAGTCGGCGGAACCGACCGAGCCCGGGTAGTCGAGCCGCTCGGGGTGGCACATGTCGCGCAGGAGGAGCTCGTACTCACCCGAGCCGGAGCCGAAGTCCTCTCCCATCTGCCAGCGGTTGCCGGCGGGCGCCGGCTGGCCGTTCTGCCCGCCGGCGACGCCGTCGACGCCGTTCAGGAGGTCGATGGTCTCGCCCCAGATGTCCGAGTAGCTCTCGTTGAGCGCGCCCGACTGGTACGCGTAGATGAGGCCGTGCGTGTACTGCGTGTAGGCGTGTCCCCACTCGTGCGCCACCGCGTCGTCGAGGTCGAAGTCGGGGCAGTAGTTGGTGGTGGAGCCGTCCCAGTAGGCGTTGGGGCAGGCGTCGTTGACCAGGTAGACGGTGTTCATGACGGCGCCGTCGCCGTCGTACGAGTCGCGCCCGAACGCGCTCGAGAAGAAGTCGTAGACATGGCCGGAGAAGTCGTAGAGGTTGTGGATCGGCTGCGGGTCGGCGACGTTGGGCGGATCGGTCGGGTTCGCCTCCGAGGCGACGCGGAACAGGAGCGCGTTGTCCGGGTCGTACTCGGGGGTCCAGACCTTGCGCTCGCGCGCGACATGGTTCAGCCGCAGGCGATCGACCACGCGGCCGCTCAGCGCGTCGATCCAGATGTCCCAGCGGTCGGGTCCGCCCGCCACCTCGACGCCCCAGGCGAGACGTGGCGCCGGACGCCGCCCGGCCAGGAGGCCGCTCGGGTAGACCGCCAGGCGAGGCGCCCCGACCTCGTCGATCGGCTGCCTATCCTTGGCCGCCGCGCCGCGCGCCGCCACCACCGCCTGGCTGGCGGGGATGCGCGGCCGGGTCGCCACCGCGATGTCGGGCACCCAGGTGCCGTTGATCCCGGTGATGCCTCGCTGGTCCATGTGGACGACGATCTCGGCGCCGACGACGGACAGCCCGGCGTGTTGCTGGGCCAGGCGGACGTGGCTGGCGCCGCCCGGCTCGTCGACCACGCGGCCGGTCGAGACCGGAAGCTCGCGGCGCTCGGCGGCCGACATGCCGACCAGCGCGCCGAAGTCGGCGAGGAAGGCGCGGGCGCGGGTCTCGGGCGCCAGCCCGGCGTCGTCCGCCAGGAGCAGCGCGCCGCCGCGGGCGCGGACCATGTCGAGCCGTCCGGTCGCCCGCGCGGTCGACACCGCGAGCCACGGCTGCGATGCCAGCGAGGGCACCTGGTCGGCGCCGCGCTCCATGACGTCGAGCAGGCTCGGCCCGCCCGGATCGTCATCGCCGTCCGGCGCGCTGGAGTCGTTGCAGGAGAAGAGCGCAGCCGCCGCGAGGACGGCCCAGGAGGTGGTCAGTCGAGTGCGCATGGGTAGTGAACCCATCCTGCGGCGCAAGATGGGCGCCTCCCGCTCCCCTCACACTTTCCTCACCGTCACGGCAGCGCGATCCTCATGCGCTCGATCTCGCGCGGCTCGAGCTTGATGAGGCCGCCCGAGTAGGTGCGCCCCGCTGCTCCGCCGGCCGCCTCGCGCAGCGCGCCGGTCAGCGCGTCCAGCGCCGCAGGCGACATCGGGTCCCGCGGGTACACGCCGTGGGCGATGTTGAGGTGACGGGCAGCCGCCCGGTTGCGGACGAAGGCCGGCGGTCGGCGCGCCATGTAGGTGACCAGGATCGGCGCCGGCGGCAGCAGCCGGACCGCCCACCAGGGCGAGCGGTGGCGCGCCACGTAGGGCAAGTCTCCCCCGGCGCTGCGCGCCCAGGCGAGGAAGCGTTCGACCAGCGCGCGCTCGTCGGCGTCGAGCTCGTCGAGATCGGCCGGCAGGTCGACCACGCGGCGGAGCCGGGCGCGCGTCGCTCGGGCCAGCTCGGGCCCCGCCTCGAAGAGCTCGCGGGCGCGCGTCACCGACGGGACGAGCAAGCCGGGCGGCAGGGGCGGCGTGTCGGCGCTCGCGATCCAGACCCGGTTGGCGCCGGTCACCTGGCCGCGGTGGACGCGGCACAGATCGCCGAGCTCGATGGCGCCGTCGGGCGGGCGCGGGCGAGGAGAGACCAGCGAGCTCCAGCGCGGCTCGGCCGCCAGGCGCGAGCGCGCGACCGGACGGCCGCCGGCCAGCGGGGCGAGCCGCGCCAGCGACGCGACCCGTCGGATCCGCGCCGTCTCGCCCGCCGCTCCGACCTCGAAGGCGGCGATCGCCGCGGTCGCCTGCGCGTCGGGGAAGGCGCGCAGCTCGGGATCGAGCAGGTCGAGCCGCACCAGGCCGAGCGGTCCGGCCAGGAGCGAGCGGGCGAGACGCCCGTAGTTGACGTCGAGCCACTCGGCGGCCGTGATGAAGACGCCGGCGTCGCCGGGCCGCGCCAGCTCGGCGGTGGCGAGGAGAAAGTGCACGTGCAACCCGGCCAGCTGGCTGGCGGCGAGCCCGCGCGCGGCGGCCCGCCGGGTGAGCCACGCCTTCCAGCGCGGCGCGATGGCGTGGTGGCGCACGTAGGGGGGATTTCCGGCGAACAGCGTCGGCCCGACGACGTCGGCCAGCGCGAGCTCCCGGTAGTCGATCGCCTCGACCCGGGCGCGCCGCGCCATGCCGGCCGCCGCCAGGTTGGCCCGCGCCAGCTCGGCGGCCAGCGGATCGATCTCGACGCCGACCAGCTCGGCGCGCGGGAAGGCGCGCCCGGCGGCCAGGAGGAAACGCCCCGAGCCGCAGCCCGGGTCGACCACCCGGACCGGCGCGACCTGCGCGGCGGCCCAGGCGACCATGGCGTCGACGATCCGCCGCGGCGTGTAGACCGCGCCGCGCGGCCGCCGCTCGGCCGGCGATCGCAGGGCGCACAGCGCGTCGCCGAGCGGGTCGTCGCCGGCGGCGATCGCCTCCTCGAACGCGGCAGCCAGGCCGCGGCGCTGTCCGGCCGCTCGCCGCCCGATGAGCGCGCGGCAGATCGCGACGAGGTCGGCCTCGCTGGCGAGGACCGGCGGCGACGGCTCCACGCCGGGACAGTAGGCCGACGGTGTGACGCCGCGCGGGCTAGAAGCAGGCGCCGTATTCGGTGTCGCCGATGACGATGCCGTCGTCGCCGAGCTCGTGGCAGGTGCCGACCGCGCAGGAGCGGTCACCCTCGACCCCGCCCACCGTCCAGATGCAGATCTGGCGGCACTCGTCCTTCTCCTCGCCGCCCTCGTACGTGATGATGAAGCAGCCGAAGCCGGCCTGGCAGTCGTCGTTGCCGTTGGCGGCGCAGTCGGCGGTGTCGCCGCCGCCGCCGGTCGGCCGGCAGTCGGTGTACCAGTAGGCGTCTTCCTCGCCGCCGCCGGTCGGGTCGGTCCAGTAGAAGTCGCAGGCCCGGTCGGAGGGGCAGCCGCTGCCGCCGGCCGAGTCGGCCTTGCAGGCCTTGGTGCAGACCTTGGCGCCGGGCACCTCCTGGTAGTCACCGCCGCCCGCGTCGTAGGTGATGGAGATGTTGCAGTGGCCCAGCCCGCAGTCGGCGTCGCCTTCGCAGTACTTCCGGCACTGGCCGGGCTCGCCGAAGCAGCCGTAGCCGCCCGCGCACTCCTCGTCCGTGTCGCAGCTCGAGGTGCTCATGCCCGACGCCGTGATGTCGCGGCAGGTGGTCGCTCCCTCGGGCAGACCGTCGTTGTCGAGATCGCAGGCCTGCCCGCTCTCGCAGCCGCACTGGTCGTAGATGTCGCACGGCTGGTTGTCGCAGGTGCCACCGCCGCCGACGTCGTCGCCGCCGCCGCCGCCCGGGTCATCGGCCTTGCCGCCGTCCGGCCCGCCGTGCGGATTACCGGCTTCAGCGCTGCAGCCGGCTACTGGAATGGCCAGCAAGAGCGAAGATAAGAGCGCGACACCCCGCGGGATGCCCAGGCACCGACCAGACATGCCTCACGCGGTTTGCAGGATCCGCACCAGCAGTGGACGGCCGGCTGGCGCCCGCAGGCAGAGCCGGCTGACCGAGCCGCGGTAGTCGCGCCCGTCGTCGAACAGGTCGTCCACCCGATCGACCTCGCCGACCACCTCGATCCAGTCGCCCGGCGCGATGGTGATCTCGTGCGCCCGCCGGTCGCGCATCCCGAGGTCGATCAGCCGCGGCGCCACGCCCCGCCGCGCCTCGACCTGTGCCGAGTAGGGCGACACCACGGCGCGCCGGTCGGCGTCGTGCAGGTAGAACTCGACGATGGCCTCGTCGCGGTCCGCCATCTGCCAGAAGCCGTCGCCGCCGAGCGCGCCGATGCTGGAGCGCCGCCACTCCTCGACCGTGTACCGGTAGTAGACGCACTCGACCCCGCTGAGCGGGCTCTTCATCAGATCGCGCGGCACCACCCGCCCGCGCACCACCGCGACCCGCCCGGGCTCGACCTCGTCGAGAGGCTCCGGCAGGGGCGGGAAGAACGCTCCGAGCAGGCCGTGGATGAGTCCGCTCAACGCATCTAGATTAACCCGCGGGCCGCCGGCGTCGAACCGCTGGTTTTCGCCGGGCCGAGCGCCCCTCGCCGCCGCCGCCGACGGCCTGGTAGGCGCCCTCGAGCAGCGCGGCGAGCCGCCCCGCGTCCAGCCGGTCGGCGTCGATGCCGATCCACTGGCCGCGCGCGTCGTAGGGCAGGGCGGCGTACGGCTCCCCCTCGGCCAGGAGGGCATCGCGCACCTCGGGGCCGACCTTGACGCACACCCGCTCGACGCCGCGCGCCACCTCGAGGGCGGCGAAGATGCGCGCCGGTCGGCCGGCCCGGAAGTTCGGATGGCCCCAGGAGCTGGTCTCCTCGACTCCGGGCAGCGCGCGGCACAGCTCGCGCAGGAGCCCGAGGGCAGCGGCCGAGACCGGCGCGCGCGGGCGTGAGCGTGGTTTGAAGCTCATCGTCTCTGGCCTGCCTGGCCTGCTCAGTCGCAGTAGCCGTACTCGGTCGTGCCGATCATCGGGTTGTCGCTGAACTGGCGGCAGGTCCCGGCGGCGCAGACCCGCGGACCGGCGGCGCCGTCCACGTTGTAGACGCAGGACTGCTTGCAGCGCTTGTCGCTGGCGCCGAAGGTGATGCAGCCGTAGCCGGGCGCGCAGCTCGAGTGCGACGTACAGGCGGCGTCGTCGCCGCCGCCCGAGGCCGGCGCGCGGTTGCAGTCGCTGAGGAAGTACTCGTCGCCGCTGGCGGCGGTCCCGTCGGGATCCTCGTAGAACAGCCGGCAGCCGAACTGCGGATCCGACGGACAGCCGTTGTCGGCCGCCGCCTCGATCGCGCAGCTCTTGGAGCAGGTGACCGCGCCCGGCACCGGTTGCTGCTGGCCACCGTCGTCGGTGTAGGTCACCTCGATGATGCAGTGACCACCCTCGCCGCAGTCGGCCTCCTCGTCGCAGTAGCGGCGGCACTGCATGAAGCCGGTCGCGCCCAGGCAGCCGAAGCCGCCGGCGCACTCGGTCGAGCTGGAGCAGTTGGCCAGCTCGGTGCCGGGCGCGGTGACGTCGCGACAGCGGGTGGCGCCGGCCGGCAGGTCGTCGCGGTCGAGGTCGCAGACCTGGGTGGCGCCGCAGCCGCACTGCTCGAGCAGGCTGCAGGGCTCGGCGGTGCAGACGTCCGCGTCGATCCCGCCGCCGCCGCCGTCGCTGGTCGGTCCGCCGTCGCTGCCGCCGGTCCCTCCGTCCCCGCTGCTCGGCGAAGCCTTGGCGCAGGCGAAGGCCGTCGAGACGATGAGGAAGAGGACCTGCCGCATGGTTCACTCGTGAAAGAGCGGCTCGGGCGTGTCGGCCGGCGGCCGCTCGCCGCGCAGCGCGCCCGACAGGTCGGCGGTGGTCTTGCGCAGCCGCTCGGCGAGCACCTGGACGAAGCTCCAGAGCAGCTTCACCGACAGGCTGGGTTCCTTCTTGATGATGGCGTAGAAATCTTTGCGCCTTATCAAGAGCAGGCGGGCCTCCTCGCGCGCCGTCGCGGTCAGCGAGCGCTGCGTCCGGTCGACCAGCGCCATCTCGCCGAAGTGCTGGCCCTTGCCCAGCTCGGCCACCGTGACGCCGCTCTTGTGCAGCCTGACCGAGCCGGACAGGACCACGAACATCGCGTCGCCCGGCTCCCCCTCGCGGATGACGTCCTCGTTCGGTTTGAAGTCGCGGGTCTCGGTGATGTTCATGACCCGGACCAGCTCCTTGTAGCTGAGGTAGCGGAAGAGCTGCATGCCCTTCAGCACCTCGATCTTGAGCGAGACCTCGACCGCGCGTTCGCCGAGCTCGTGCGGCGCGTCGTCGCCGACCCGGACGATGACCGCGGTGATGTTGTCGTGGCCCCCGCCGCGGTTCGCGGTCTCGATGAGCCCGCGCGGCACCTCTTCCACCTCACCCTCGCTCAGGGTGGCCGGCAGGTGCTCCTCGTCGAGGTAGACGTACATGCCGTCGGAGCAGAGCAGGAACCGGTCGCCGGGCAGGATGTCGAAGTCGAAGGTATCGACCTCGACCGAGGCGTAGACGCCGACCGCCCGGGTGACCGCGTTCTTGAACTGCTTGTAAGGAGAGCTCTCGAACTCCTCGCGGCGGATCTTGCCGCGGCGGACCAGCTCGTTCATGAGCGAGTGGTCCTCGGTCAGCTGGTGGCACTGCCCCTGCCGGGCCAGGTAGATCCGGCTGTCGCCGACGTGGGCGATGAAGCCGCGCAGCCGCCCCGGCGCGCCCGCGATGAGCAGCACCGAGGCGGTCGTGCCCATCCCGCGCTTCTCCGGCTCCGCCTGCGCGCGGTTGTAGACGGTGCCGCAGGCGTCCTGGATCGCGTGCTCGAGCACCTGCAGGAGCTCGACCGCCTGCACCTCCGGGTCACCCGCCTTGAAGCGCTCGACCAGATCCCGGTTGGCGTACACCGCGTCGCGCACCTGGTGCACGGTGATCGAAGAGGCGACCTCTCCCGCCGCGTGCCCGCCCATACCATCCGCAACGATGAAGAGCTGCAGCTTCTTGTCGATGAGGAAGTTGTCCTCGTTGTGCTGGCGCTGCCGACCGACGTCGGTGGCAGCCGCGAAACTGAGCTCCACGCCCCGGACGTACCACGCTGCCCGCGCGCGGTCAACGAAAGGCATAGGTATTTCGAATACCTACGGGTCCATTATCGTCGGGCTCGGGGCGGGCTAGTCGGGCGAGATCTTGCCGAGGACGCCCGGCATGAGCTCGCGATCGATGAGGGAGGACAGCTCATCGAACGATTTCGTCCCGGTGTAGAGCCGCCCGCCCAGGACGAGGGACGGGGTGTGACGGATGCCGGCCCGGCGCGCCGCCGCCCGTTCCCCCTCGACCGCGCGCCGGGTGGCCCGCCGGGCCAGGCAACGGGAAAAGGCCGCGGTATCGAGCTCGAGGGCCTTGGCCACCTCCTCGGTGAGGTCGGTCGGCACCTGGCCCTGTCGCGCCTGGCGGAACGCCAGCTCGTAGTAGCTCCAGAACCTGCCCTGCTTCTCGGCGCAGTAGGCGGCGGCCCCGAGCGTCCTGGCGTCGCTCTGCCGCCGGTCGTCCGGGTCGTAGGAATGGCGGAAGACCAGCTTCACCTCGTCGGGATAGGCCGCCGCGATCTCCTCCAGCGTCTCGGCGAAGGTGGCGCAATTGCGCGTCTGGAAGTTGCAGAAGAAGACCAGCGGGACCGGCGCATCGTCGGGTCCGCGGGCGCGGCTGCCGCCGGAATCGGGTGCCACCGCGACCACCCGCGGCGGCCCCTCGGGCGGCCGCTCGCCCGGCTCGAGGCCGTCCACCGCGCCCGGGCCGATGATCGGGTCAGGCTGCGCGGCGGCCACATCCTCGAGGAGCCGCTGGTAGAGCCGCGCCGGCTCGACCCCCTCGTCGAGCAGCTGCCGGCTCTTGGCGTAGGCATCGTCGTAGAGCGCCTCGAGCACGTCGATCGACTGCGGCGCGCCGCGGTCGTACGGCTCGCCGTTGATCACCACGCCGGGCGGCCGGCGCAGGTGGCGGCGCTTCATATAATAGTGGTTGGCCAGGATGGCCTCGGCGTGGCGCGCGTCCTCGAGCGCCTCCTCGATCCGGTGCGCGTCCACGCCGGCCTTGCGAGCCGCCTCGGTCACGTCGCTGGCGCGAGGCGCCCGGGTCCGGTCGGGGAACAGCGCATCGATGAACTGGCGGAAGCGGCCCTGGACGAACGCCTCCTGGGCCGCCTCGAGGTGCATGTTCGACTGCTTGCCGCTGCCGACCAGCCGGTAGAGGATGCGCAGCCGGCGCGGGTGCCGCTCGTAGAGCTGGGTGAGCAGCCGATCGACCTGCGCCGACTTGGTTCCGTCGCCGAAGTTGCAGAAGAACTCGATGGTCACCGGCGCGGTCTGCGACCCGAGCGAGGGGACCGAAGCGGGCGGCTGGTGCAGCACGGTCACGATCTGGTGGCTCTTCTTGCCCGCCGGCGGCGACGGCTCGGCGGAGGCCGGCGGAACCATTGCGCCGGCGAGCGCGGCGAGCGTGAGGAGGCGGACCACCACCACCCTCCGTTCTACGAGACGGACAGGCGGCGCGCAACAGCGCTACCATGGAGCCGAATGGGGGACGTGGTCGTGCGCCCGGGGGATTGGCGACCTCCGGAGAGATTCGACGACTACCGGCTCATCCGGCCGCTCGGCCGCGGGAGCTTCGGCAAGGTCTACCTGGCGCAGGACGAGGTGCTGGATCGCCCGGTCGCCATCAAGATCCTCACCCACCTGCGCGACGAGTCGCTCCGCGCCCGCTTCCTGGTCGAGGCGCGCGCCATCGCCCGCATCCGGCACCCGAACGTCCTCTCCATCCACCGGGTCGGCGAGCTCGACGGCCACCCCTTCCTGGTCTCGGAGTACGTCCACGGCACCCGGTTCGACGAGCTGCGCGATCTGCCCTTCGACAAGCTGCTCGGCATCGCCATCGGTCTGGCCCGCGGGCTGGCCGCCGCCCACCGGGCCGGCGTCCTCCACCGTGACGTCAAGCCGCAGAACGCGATCGTCGACGACGCCGGCCTGGTGAAGCTGCTCGACTTCGGCCTGGCCAAGTTCGCCGAGCGGACCGGCTTCGAGTCCGCCCGCACCGGCGAGCCGGCGCGCATCATCCCGCTGGCCGGCGCGCCGGGGCTCGACCAGACGCTCGCGCTCGGCGACATCGAGGCCCGGCCGCTCGAGTCCTCGGGCGACATCCTGTCGGCCACCACGGTGTTCCAGCCGCCGGGGTCGGCCGCCCGACACGGCTCGACGCCGCCGACGTCGAGCGGCGACATCACCCTCGACGGCCAGGTGCTCGGCACGCCAAACTACCTGGCGCCGGAGCGCTGGCTGGGCCAGCCGGCGACCGCCCGCAGCGACGTCTACTCGCTCGGCGTCATGCTCTACCTGCTCGCCTCGGGCCGGCTGCCGTTTCGCCCCCAGAGCATCAGCGACATCGCGCGGCTCGCCACCCAGACCGACGCCATCTCGCTCACCGAGGTCAGCCCGGCCCTGCCGGAGGGCTTCTGCCAGGTGGTGGCGCGCTGCCTGGCGCGCGATCCGGAAGTCCGCTACGCGAGCGGCGACGCGGTGCGCGAGGCGCTCGAGGTGCTGCAGGTCAAGCCGCGGGCCGCCGCGCTCCACCGCGGCAACCCCTACCGCGGCCTCGAGGTGTTCGAGGCCCGCCACAGCGAGCTGTTCTTCGGCCGCTCGGCGGAGACCCGCGCGCTGGTCGATCGCCTGCGCACCCGCGGCTGCGTGGTGGTGGCCGGCGACTCGGGGCTCGGCAAGTCGTCACTGTGCCGGGCCGGCGTGATCCCGGCGCTCGAGCGCGGCGAGCTGGAAGACGGCCGGACCTGGCGCTCGCTCACCCTGGTGCCCGGACCCAACCCGGTGCGCAGCTTCGCCACCTTCCTCGCCGACCACCTGCGCACCGGCGAGGATGCGCTCGAGCACCTCTTGCTCGAGCACCCCGAAGACATCGGGCGCCGGCTGCGCCAGCTGCAGGCGCCCGGCGAGGGGCTGCTCCTCTTCGTCGATCAGCTGGAGGAGGCGTTCACCGTGGCGGGCGAGGCCGACCGCCGCTCGCTCTTCACCGCGCTGGCGCGGCTGTCGGAGCCGTCCCCCAGCATCCGGGTCCTGGCCAGCATACGCGGCGACTTCGTCACCCGGCTGGGCGAGAGCGACGAGTTCGGCGACCAGGCGGTGTCGAGCCTGTTCCTCCTGCGCCCGCTCGACGCCGCCGGATTGCACGAGGCGGTGCTCGGGCCGGCCGAGGCGTCGGGCGTCCGCTTCGAGTCGGCCGAGCTGATCGGCGAGCTCCTGCGTGCGACCGCGGGCGCCGCCGCCGGCGGCCTGCCGCTCCTCCAGTTCGCCCTCGCCGAGCTGTGGGAGCGGCGCGATCGCGCCCGCGGGGTCATCACCTGGGACCACCTGCGCGAGCTCGGCGGCGTGCGCGGCGCGCTCGAGCGCCACGCCGACGGCCTGGTCGATCGCATGTCGAGCCACCAGCGCGACGTGGCGCGGCGGATCATCCTCAGCCTGGTGACCGAGCATGCGACCCGGGCTCGCCGCAGCGAGTCCGAGCTGTCGGGGGGGCTGCCCGATCACCTGGCGGTGCTGCAGATCCTGGTGCGCGGCCGGCTGCTGGTCGCCCGCGAGCACGAGGGAGAGACCGCGTACGAGATCGCGCACGAGGTGCTGCTGCGCGACTGGGGCCGCCTGCGCGAATGGCTGTCGGCCGATGCCGGCGCGCGGCTGGTGGTCGCCCGCGTCGGACACGCAGCCGAGGAGTGGCGCCGACTCGGCAGGAGCCGCGACGCCCTGTGGGGCGAACGCCAGCTGTCCGAGCTCACCCCGGCGGTCGAGGGCGACCTCGCCGCGCCCGACACCGAGTTCGTCGCCGCCTCCCAGCGCCGTCTGCGCGGCCGGCGCCGCCGCAAGATCGCCCTCTGGGTAGCGGCCGGTCTGGTGCCGATCGTCGCCTACGCCGCCATCCAGCTGCGCGACGACTGGCGGCGTGATCGCGAGGTGACCGGCAAGCTGGCCGACGCCGCCCCGGTCATCGCCGCGGCCCGCGCGGCGACCGCCAAGGCGCGCCGGCTGCGCGCTCGCGCCTTCTCCTGGTTCGACACCGGCAAGTGGGATGACGGTGAGCGGGCCTGGGCCGAGGCGCGCGCGGCGATGGCGGAGGCCGACGCCGCGCTCGGGCGCGCCGGGCTGACCGGCGAGGAGCTCCTGTCCCTGGCGCCGGACCGGGCGGATGTCCGCCGGTGGCTGACCGACATCCTCATCGAGCGCAGCCGCTGGGCCGACGAGGTCGGGGACCTGGCCCGGCAGGGCGAGCTCCTCGCGCGCATCCGCCTCTACGATCCCGGCGGGGAGATGTCGCGCAGCCTGCGCACCCCGGCGCAGGTCACCCTGGCCATCGACCCGCCCGGCGCCCGGGTGGCGGTGTGGCGCTTCGCGCCGGACCCCGACGGCAAGATGGTCAAGCGCGAGGTCGAGGCGGCGGCCCGGGGCAGCGGGATCGAGCTCGGCCCCGGCTCGTACCTCATCGCGCTGAGCGCGGCTGGCCGTCACCCGGCCAGCGTGCCGCTCTACCTCAGGGCCGGCGAGGCGGTGGCGGTCGACGTCAAGCTGCCGCCCGCGCTGCCGTCCCGCGCCGGCCTGGTCTACCTGCCGAGCGCCCGCTTCCTGTTCGGCGCCGCCGGCGACGAGGCGCTGCGCCGCGACTACCTGCACGCGCCTCCGCAGCACGAGACCACCTTGCCGCCGTTCTTCATCGCGGCACACGAGACCACCTATGGCGAGTACATCGCTTTCCTCGACACGCTGCCGGCGGGCGAGCGCGACGCGCGGCGGCCGCGCGCCTCGTCGATCGGCTTCCACGGGTCGGTCGAGCTCGCGCCGCGCGCCGGCCGCTGGTGGCTGTCGATGCAGCCGGGCGCGAGGAAGCTGTCGGCCGCCGCCGGAGCGCCGATCGTCTACCGGGAGCGGACCGCCCACGCGAACAACGACTGGCTGCGCATGCCGGTGACCGGCGTCTCGATGGCCGACGCCGAGGCCTATGCCGGCTGGCTCGATCGCAGCGGCCGGCTGCCGGGCGCTCGCCTGTGCGACGAGCGCGAGTGGGAGCTGGCGGCGCGCGGCGCCGACGGTCGCCCGTATCCGCACGGCCAGACGCTGCGGACCAGCGACGGCAACATCGGCGTCAGCCACGGCGAGCTCGGCCCGGACGAGGTGGGCCTGCACCCGCAGTCGAACAGCGTGGTCGGGCTGGCCGACATGGCGGGCAACGCCTGGGAGCTGACCCGCTCGGCCGAGGGGGACAGGCCGATCGCCCGCGGCGGCAGCTACGCGCTCGACCCCCTGGCTGCCTCCTCGACCATGCGCGAGCAGCTGGAGCAACCGGAGCTGCGCGACATCACGGTCGGCTTCCGGATCTGCGCCTCGGCCGACGACGGCACCTGAGGCGGCGGACTGAGCATTTCGTGCTCACTCCGCCGGCGACTGGGCAGAACTTGCCCAGCATTTCCGGCGCAAGTGCTCGCGATTACTTAAGTGCTGCAGGGCACAAAGGATGCAGCACGAGTCCTCATGGTGCTGAGGGGCGGCACACTGCTATGCGTGATCTTCGTCTTCGGGTGCGCCGAAGTCGGCATGCCGGAGGAGCCTGAGCTCGACGCCAAGTTGAGCGCAGCGCCCAACGGCACCCTGCTCAACGGGCGCTACCTCAACGGGCGCTACTTGAACGGGATCTACCTCAACGGGCGCTACTTGAACGGCCGCTACCTCAACGGGGTGGTGCTGCAAAACGGCACCGAGACCGAGGACGTCGTCCTGTCGCGCACCCAGCTCTACGCGCAGGTGACCGGCTGCGTGCTCGACGGCGATCCCCCGGACGATCCGACCGAGGACCCGACTCGCGAGACTCACGTCTACGGGACGAACAGCTACCGCTGTTCCCCCTTCGGCTACTGGGTGAACGACGACTCGCTGGTCGGCGCGACCATCGAGGCAGCCCTCGCCAGCGACGGGACCGCCTGGAAGCTGCGCATCGATGGCTGGCAGGTCGCCAACCAGCAGTACGCCTCGTCGCAGGTCGACTATTCGACCGTCCAGCGCACCTCGGAGGGCGTGTACTGGTACTACGTGAGCTACCAGTCGGGCGGTCCGCACGACTGGCAGCCGGTGTGCGGCGTCGACGACCAGGGCGCCCCCAACCCGGCCGTGTTCCTCGCCGGTCGCTGGGACTACAGCACGGGCCAGCCCACCAGCGGCGCCCGCTTCGACGAGGACGGCGTCTACACCCTGGCGTGCGCCAATACCGCGCTCGGCAAGTGCGCCGCGCTGACCTACGGGCCGTGGCGCGACGACGAGTACCCGCTGACCGACGAGTGGCTCTCTCTCGACTCGAGCCACCAGATCGACGCCCGCTCGCTGCACCAGGCCTGCAGCCGGATGATCCGCGCCGACTACTGCGGCGACGGCACGCCCTACACCTCCGACGGCACCCCGATCGACGTGTTCGACAGCTACGGCAAGAACGTCGAGTATGTACCGTTCTGGGATCTCGACGCGGTGTGGGGACCGGACGGCGCCCTGTGCATCAACTACGAGGGCGACGGCTCCGGCAGGCGATCGACTGACCCGGTCCACTGCGCCGACCGCATCCCCGATTGCAACAGCTACTGGGGCAGCTGGACGCTGGTCAACCGCACCGAGAACGGGGCAGACTTCGGCGCCGGGTGCGCGGCGAATCCCGGCGCGCTGGGCTGCCAGCCGTGATCGCGCTCTTCTTCTGATATCCTGGCGCCGCGTGGATGGGAGCGGGCAGCCGGAGCAGAACACTCGCGTCGTCCAGCTGCCGGACCACGGACAGGCGCTCAAGCTCCTGGTGGTGGCGCACAGCGGCGTGACCGAGTTCGACCTCGGGCGCGATGGCGACTACACGGTCGGCCGCTCGCCGAGCGCCGAGGTCTGCCTCGACGCGGCGTCGGTGTCGCGCGCCCACGCGCTCCTGGTGGTGCGCGAGGGGCGGGTTTCGATCCAGGACCTGCGCAGCACCAACGGCACCTTCCTCAACGGGAGCAAGATCGGCGAAGAGCCGGAGCCGATCGGCCCGGGCGACGCGCTCCGCTTCGGCGACCTTCTGGCCCAGCTGCGCGGCAGCGCGCTGCCGACCGAGCGCCAGGCGCGCCTGCTCGGCGGCGACGAGTTCGCCGACCGGATGGCCGAGGAGGCCGAGCGGGCGGTCCGCTTCGGCAGCTCCTTCGCCCTGCTCGCGCTCGAGGCGATCGACGGCCCGCGGGACGCGGACCTGCGCCGCATCGCCATGCCGGCGCTGCGCGCGGTCGACGTCCTGACCGTGCGCACGCCCGAGCGCATCGACGTGCTCCTGGTCGAGGCGCGGCGCGACGACGCCCGCCGGGTCGGCGAGCGGCTCGCCGCACAGGGAGAGCGCCACGGCGTCCAGCTCAAGATGGGCATCGCCTGCTTCCCGGAGGAGAGCCCGTCGGCCGACGCGGCGCTGTTCTCCGCCCAGCTCGCGCTCGGCAACAAGAGCGACGACTCGATCGTCTTCGCCCGCGAGGCGGCGCGCAGCATCCGGCTGGCCGGGCGCGACGCGCTGGTGGCCGATCCCGCGATGGTCCGGCTCTATGCGTTCATCGAGCGGATCGCCGCTGCCCCTCTGCCGGTCCTGGTGGTGGGCGAGACCGGAGCCGGCAAGGAGCTGGCGGTCGAGGCCGTCCACCTGTTCAGCAAGCGGCGCGGCCAGCTGGTCAAGATCAACTGCGCCGCGCTGCCGGAGACACTGCTCGAGAGCGAGCTGTTCGGCTACGAGAAGGGCGCCTTCAGCGGCGCCGACAGCCCCAAGCCCGGTCTCGTCCGCACCGCCGAGGGCGGCACGCTGTTCCTCGACGAGATCGGCGACATGCCGCTGGCGCTGCAGGGCAAGCTCCTGCGGGTGGTCGAGGACATGCGGGTCCGCCCGATCGGCTCCGCCGTCGAGCATGCGGTCGACGTGCGGGTGGTGGCGGCGACCAACCGCGATCTCAGGACCGAGGCCGCGAGCGGGCGCTTCCGGCTCGATCTCTACTACCGGCTGAGCGGTGCCCTCATCCAGGTGCCGCCCCTGCGCGAGCGCGGGCGCGAGATCCCTCTCCTGGCCGAGAAGTTCGCCCGCGAGACCGCCGAGGGCCTCGGGGTTCCCTCCCCCAGCCTCGACCCGCGCACCACCGAGCTCTTGCGCGGCTACGGCTGGCCGGGCAACGTGCGCGAGCTGCGCCACGCGGTCGCCAGCGCGGTGGTCGCCAGCGGCTCGTCGGTCTTGCTCCCCGAGCACTTCGCGCTGTCGGGGGCGGCGGTCGTGCCCGCCGCCATCGAACCGCGGCCGTCCGAAGGGCCCCACACCGAGCCCATCCTGCGGACGCTCGACGAGGAGGTCCGCCACCTCGAGCGCCGCCGGATCGTCGAGGCGCTCGAGGCGGAAGGAGGCAACCAGACCCGCGCCGCCGAGCGGCTCGGCATGCCGCGCCGCACCCTGGTCGCCAAGCTCAAGAACCTCGGCATCCGCCGCGGCTAGCGGAGGCTCTCACGATTCGTCAGATCTGATCGAACCGCCAAAGCCGCCATATCCGCCAAAGCGCCTGCGCTGACGCGCGACAGCCGGATGGTTGAACCGCGAAGACGCGAAGGCGGCTGCGCCGCAACGCCAAGAAGAGCGCTCCGGGAATGCTCGCGCATTCCCGTCGCCCTTGCGCCGGGAAGACCGTGACGAATCGCCGAACCTCGGGGCCGTCGATCCCCTCTACCGGTACGGACACCCATCTCCTCGCGCTTTGGTTGCGCCTCGGCGCGTGCGGCAAGGGCGACGGGAACCGGAGGTTTCCCGGAGCGCATTCTTCTTCGCGAGCTTCGCGTCTTCGCGGTTCGAGAAGAGCTAGCGGCTGGGCTAGCGGCCGGCGACCTGGCCGAGGCTGGGGTCGGGCGAGAAGGTGCTGGCGCCCATGATGGTCCCGTCGAGCGTGTTGATGCGGATGCGGCCGAGTCCGCCGCCGCCGCCGCCCGCCCGATCGGTCGCGCCCGGCGTGTTCGTGACGTCGTCGCCGCTGGTCGCGTCGACACCGACCGCCGCCCCGTCGCCGCCGTAGGCTCCCGAGCCGTCGGCGCAGGCGTCGTCACCGGGGGCCGGGGTGGTGGAGAGCGATCCCGCCTCGCCGCAGGAGAAGCCGCCGCAGCCGCCGCTGCCGCCGTTGGCGTACACGCCGCCTCCCACGGTGACCGCCGGCGCTTCGAGCAGGATGGCGCCGCCCGAGCCGCCGCCCGAGCTGACGCAGCCGCCTCCGCCGCTGGCGCCGATGGCGCCCGGCACGGTGATGAGGGTGCGACTCGAGATCTGGACCGCGCCGCCGCCGATGCCGGCGCCGCCGATGCCGTCGGCGCCGCCCGGACAGCCGCCGCGCAGCGGGACGAGGGTCAGGTTGCCGATGAGGTCGCCCGCCGCCTTGCCGGCGGCACCCGAGGTCCCGACCACCGCCCCGCCGCTGCCGCCGGCGCTGGCGAAGGAGCCGCCGCCCGGCCCGGGGATGTCGTTGTTGGCGCCGACCCCACCCGACGGCCGGCCCCAGCAATCCTCCTCGACCTCCTCCGAGCGGCCGGCGAGGCTCCTGAGCTCGCCCTGGATGCGCACGTCGCCCCAGCTGACGAACACCACCGCGCGCGGACCTTGCAGGCTCAGCACCGAGCCGGCCGCCACTCGCAGGCTCGCCACCGGCACCACCACCACGTCGGGGGCCGGCCCGGCCACCGGGACGACGGTCACCGGCACGACGGTGCCCTCGAAGTCGCCGGTGCCGGCGTCCTCGTCGACGTTGTAGTCGGAGTCGAAGAAGACGGTGCCGCCGCCGTCGATGACCAGCGCCGGGGCGTCCTCGGCGCCGTCGAGCAGCGCGGCGAACCCGTTCGACGGGTCGATGATGTCCTCGCACACCAGCCCATCGGGGTCGCAGCGCAGGCCACAGGTGACCCGCTCCTCGCCGTCGCCGGCGGCGTTGCACACCCTGAGCTCGCTGCCGTCGCAGGCGATCGGCTCGCCCGGCTCGCAGTCGTCGACCGGCCCGATGGCGTCGGGCTGGCCGCCGCCCCCGCCGTCGCGGTGGTCGACTCCGTCGCCGTCCCCGTCGCCGGTCCCGTCGCCGCCGCTGTCCACCTTGCCGCACGCCGAGGCCAGCGCGACAACGGCACCACACACCCAGAACCAACGCATCATCGATCGACTCCTGGTCAGACGGCGCTGGAATCTGCCATGGCGCGCGTCCGACCGGGAGCGAATTCCGCGGGTGGAACCGGAATCCCCGCCTACTTCTTCGGCACCGCGTCCTGGAGCTGCGGGACGTCGCGGGCGCCTTCCGGCACCGTGATGGTCGAGCCCTTGAAGGCGCTCGGGTCGAGCGGCTGGAAGGTGCCGCCCAGGTAGGCGCTGAGGAACGCCTCGGTCACCGCCCAGAAGGCCAGGCTGTTCTCCGGCCGGGCGAAGCCGTGCCCCTCGTCCGGGAACACCACGTAGGTGACCGGAATCTTCTTCTGCTGCAGCGCCTTGACGATCTGGTCCGACTCCGCCTGCTTGACCCGCGGGTCGTTGGCCCCCTGGCCGATGAGGAGCGGCCGCTTGATCTTGCCGGCGTGGGTGAGCGGCGAGCGCTCCTTGAGGAACTTCTTGCCCTCGTCGGTGGTCCAGTCGCCGACCCGCGCCTTGAACATGTTGACGATCGGCATCCAGTAGGGCGGCACGGTCTGGATCAGGGTGATGAGGTTGGACGGGCCGACGATGTCGACCCCGCAGGCGAACAGGTCGGGCGTGAAGCTCAGGCCGACCAGGGTGGCGTAGCCGCCGTAGCTGCCGCCCATGATGCAGACCCGCTTGCCGTCGGCCACGCCGGCCTTCTCTGCCCACTTCACCGCGTCGACCAGGTCGTCGTGCATCTTTCCGGCCCACTCGCGGTTGGCGGCGTTGACGAACTTCTTGCCGAAGCCGGTCGAGCCGCGGAAGTTCACCGACAGGACGGCGTAGCCGCGGTTGGCCAGGAGCTGGTGGATCGGGTTGAAGCCCCAGTGGTCACGGGCCCACGGGCCGCCGTGCACGACCAGCACCATCGGCAGCGGCTGCTCGGGCACCCCGTTGCCGTCCTTGTCGCTGCCGACCGGGAGGCTGAGGTAGGAGACCAGGTTCAGGTTGTCGCGCGACGGGATGACGACCGGCTTCATCGCCGCCAGCTCGAGCTTCTCGAGCGCGGGCCGGTTGGAGAAGAGGAAGGTCTCCTTCTTCTTGCCGCGATCCCACAGGTAGTAGCGGACCGGGCCGGCGTCGCTGTAGGAGGCGACGATCCACTTCCGGTCGTCGAGCGTGCGGCTGGTGATGGCGAACTCGCCGTTGGCCAGCTTTTCGAGCTTCTCGAAGTCGGGCGCGACGCGCTTGTCGAGCACCTTCCACTGGTTCCGCTCGTAGGTGAAGCCGACCGCCTGGATCGTGTTGTCGGTCGGATGGACGAGGATCTCCGAGCCGTCGGCGCGCGGGTCCTCGGCGACCACCTTGCCCTGGCCGAACTTGAGCGACATGACCATCAGGGCGCCGGTGTCGCGTCCGCGGCTGTCCCACAGGTAGACGTACTTGCCGAACTTGTCGAAGCCGAGCGGCTGGGTGGTGAGCGAGTCCTCCTGCGGGATGGTGAAGAAGTCGTCCCAGGTGCCGGGCTTGGCGCGGTTGGCCTTCTTGATCACGAACCCGCCGTCGGGGCTCATCTGCATGGCCAGCTTGACCTGCAGGTCGTCGTCGAACATGAAGCCGACGAAGCCGTCGTTCTGCACCAGCATCTTCTTCTTGCCGGTGGCGATGTCGACCTCGTAGGTGTCGTGGAACTGCTGGTTGCGCTCGTTGACCGCGATGAGGACCTTGCCCGGCACCTTGTGCGAGACGCCGTCGATGCGCGCCGCCACCTTCGACTCCGCCTTGTCGAGCGGCGTGATGTCCTTGGCCTTGCCGGTCGCGACCTCGACCGAGTGGATGTGCCAGTTCTCGTCGCCGCCGGTGTCCTGCTGGTAGAGGATGTGCTTGTTGTCGAACGCCCAGAAGTAGGCGCGGACCGGCCGCGTGGTGTCGGCGGTGATCGACTTGGCCTGATCGAGCTTGCCGAGCGGGGCGACCCACACGTTCATCACGCCGCTCACCGGCGCCAGCCACGAGAGCGACTTGCCGTTCGGGCTCACCTGCACGTTGCTCCGCTCCGGGTTGCCGAAGAGGATGTCGCGCGGGATGAGGTTTTGCGCCGGGTGACCGGTCGGTGCCGCGCGCCCGGCGCCGCTGCCGCCGGCGCCGCCGCCGCCGGCGGGGCCGCCGCCCCCCGGGGTGGTCGAGCCATTGCCGCCGGCCGAACCGCAGCCGACCGAAACCAGGGAGACGAGGAGGAGAGGAAGTACGCGGCTGTGCATCGGGGGGGCCTTTTAGCACGCGGCCCGGGGAGGGGCACTAGCTCTTGCTGTCCGCGTCTCCGCCGGCGTCCTCGTCGCCGTCCTCGTCGTCTGGCTCGACCGCCGGCCAGAAGAAGATGAAGTAGATCGCTCCCGAGATGGCGAGGCCGAAGACCAGCGAGAGAATCGTCGTCGCCATTCGAAAACGGCTGTCAGACCGTGAGCTTGGCGGCGCCGGCCTTCACGACGAAGGCCGGGTCGAGCGGCACGTTGACGCAGCTCACGCGGTCCTGGGCCAGCGCTTCCCGGATGGTGGGCGTGAGGCGTGACGCCTCGTCGACGTGATAGCCGATGCCGCCGAGCCCCTCGACCACCTTGTCGTAGCGGGTGGCCGCCAGCTTGGTGGCCGGCGCCCGCTCGGCGCCGAAGATCATGAGCTGCGGGCCGCGGATCTGGCCCCAGGCGGCGTCGTTTCCGACCACCACGGTGACCGGCAGGTCGAAGCGCAGGCAGGTGTCGAGGTCGAACCCGTTCAGGCCGAAGGAGCCGTCGCCCGACAGGATGAGGACCTTCTTCGTCGGGTGGAGCTTCTTGGCCGCGATGGCGAAGGGGGCCCCGATGCCCAGGCACCCGAGCGGCCCGGGATCCATCCAGGTGCCCGGCAGGCCGCGCGGGATGACCTTCGAGCCGAGCGCCACGCAGTCGCCGCCGTCGCCGATGACGATGGTGTCCTCGTCGATCGCCTCGGCGATGGCGCGGCCGAGCCGGTAGTGGTTGATCGGGCTGGCGTCGCTCATGGCGTGCACCATCAGCTCGCCGGTCTTCTTCTCCTCGGAGGCGCGCATCTCGCGCACCCAGTCGGCGCGCGGGGCCGGCGCCGGCGAGGCCGCGTCGGCCAGCTGGCCGAGGATGGAGCGGGCGTCGCCCAGGATGGCCGCCTCGACCGCCCGGTTCTGTCCCACCACGTTCGGGTTGCGGTCGATCTGGACGATCTTGGCCTGCTGGTTGATGCCGGCCCCGTAGCCGACCCGGAAGTCGAGCGGCGTCCCGACCACCACCACCAGATCGGTCGAGCGGAAGGCGAGCTTGCGCGCGTTGGCGAACGACAGCGGATGGTCGCTCGGCAGCGAGCCGCGCCCCATCGCGTTCATGAAAACGGGCATATTTGCCCGCTCCGCCAGCCGCCTGAGCTCGCCGGCGGCGTCGTCCCAGTAGACCTGCGAGCCGACGAAGAGGATGGGCTTGTGCGCGCCGTCGATGAGGCGCGCGGTCCGCTCGATCGCCTGCGGGTCGCCCGGCTGGCGCGGCCACTCGATGCCGGCCGGCGGCACGTAGGGATCCTGCACCTGCGCGGTCAGGACGTCGAACGGCAGCTCGATGAAGACCGGGCCGGGCACGCCGCTGGTGGCGATGCGGAACGCGGTCCTGACGTACTCGGCCAGCCGCTTGGGGTCGGTCGCGGTGAAGGCCGCCTTCGACACCGCCGACAGGAGCGGGGTCTGGTCCATCTCCTGGAGCGAGCCGCGCCCCTTGAAGCGGTTCTCGGTGGCGCCGCCCAGCACGACGATCGGGATCTGCGCCTGCATCGCGTTGGCCACCCCGGTGACGCCGTCGGTGACCCCGGGGCCGGCGGTCAGGATGGCGACGCCCGGCTTGCGGGTGAGGCGCGCCCAGCCGTCGGCCGCGTGCACCGCCGCCTGCTCGTGGCGGGTGTCGATGATGTCGATCCCGAAGCGGAGGCAGCCATCGTAGATGGGCGCCACGTGCCCGCCGCACAGGGTGAACAGGCAATCGACCCCTTCCGATTTCAGCTGGCGCGCCACGATGTGGCCGCCGACGAGCATCTCCGCCATGTTTCGCTCCGATGCAGTTACTGGATCGCCGCGACCGGCTTGAGCACCCTCTGGATCGAGCCGACCAGGTTGACCGCCAGCACGCGCGGCAGCTCGCGGTCGTCGGTGAAGCCGAGGATCGAGATCGAGCCGGGGCTGACCCGCACGCGGTGGTAGTTGGCCGGCGGCGAGCCCATGTAGTGCGTGATGAGCACGCGGATGATGCCGGCGTGGGTCACGATGGCGACCGCGTCGCCGGTCGGGTTGTCGCGCAGCGCCTGATCGATGGCCGAGACCGCGCGGCGCCGGATATCGTCCAGACTCTCACCCCCGGGGATCCGCTCCGACTCCGGCTGGCGGACGAAGCGCTGGTACTCCTCGTTCTGCGCCACGTCGGCGTAGGTCATTCCGGTCCACTTGCCGAGCTGGAAATCGATGAGGCGGGGGTCGCGGGCGACCTCGATTCCGGCCCCTTGTCCTATGATCTCGGCGGTTTGAATTGCCCGCTGGAGGGGGCTCGAGAGCACCTCGGACATCTTGAGGCCACCGAGGGCCGCCGCGGCCTCCTCGGCCTGCGCAATCCCAGCAGGTGACAGCGGAATGTCCCGCTGCCCCAGCACGCGCCCCTCGGCGTGCCAGGCCGTCACGCCGTGTCGGATGAGGAAGACCGTGGTTTCCAAGGCGCCCGAACGGTACCTGAACCGCGCCGCCGTGTGGAGCGCCGATCTGGCATAAGATGGGGCCTCTCGGGGGCGCGGTGGAGCCGGTCAGAAGGAGAGCAGCGAGGTACCGCGTCCATCTGTCGGTCCGCTACGAGACCGCCGCAGACTTCGTCCGCGAGTACGCCGAGAACCTGAGCCGCGGGGGCCTGTTCATCCGGCGCGGCCGCGGCCTCACCCGCCACCGCGACGTCATCGTCGAGCTCGAGCTGCCCGGCTTCGGCTCGTTCCAGGTGCACGCCGAGGTGGTCCACGTCATCACGCCGGAGATGGCGGCCGAGCACGGACGGGCGGCCGGAGCCGGCCTGGCCATCCGCGAGACCCCGGACGGGTTCGAGGACGCCCTGTCGAACTACCTCCACCGGCTCGGCCGGCGCGCCGACTCGCTGGTCCTCGCGTCCGCCGAACCGGCTGCACGCCTCCTGGTCGCCGCCGGCTACCAGGTCGCGCCGGTGACCTCCCCGGACACGCTCGGCGAGGCGCTGGCCGCCCAGAGCGCCGACGCCCGCCTGGTCGGCGTGGTGGTTCCCGGCGGCGAGGTCGACCCCTACCGCATCGCGGCGGCCGACCAAGCCGAGCTGGTGGTGGCGATGGACGAGCCGCGCCAGATCGACGAGGTCCTGGTCCAGCTCGACGCCCGCCTCTAGCCCACCCGGTTGTGGCGAGGGCCGGTTCCGACTAGGCTCCGGGCGTGGATCTTTCGATCTCCCCCGAGCACGAGGCATTTCGCCGCGAGGTTCGCGCCTGGATCCAGGAGGCCCTGCCGGCCGACATGCGGGCCAAGGCCGACGTGGACGCGCACTTCGAAATGCCGGAGTCGATCCGCTGGCAGAAGATCCTCCACCAGCGCGGCTGGGCGGCTCCGCAGTGGCCGACCGAGTGGGGCGGCCCCGGGCTCGACCCGACCGCCCGCTTCATCCTGACCGAGGAGCTCGAGCTGGCCGGGACACCGCCGCTGTCGCCCTTCGGGCTGAGCATGGTGGGGCCGCTGCTCATGCAGTTCGGCAACGCCGCCCAGAAGCAGCGCTTCCTGCCGAAGATCATCGCGGCCGACGAGGTCTGGTGCCAGGGCTATTCGGAGCCGAACGCGGGAAGCGACCTGGCCTCGCTCAGGACCTCGGCGAGCGTGGACGCCGCCGGCAACTACGTGGTCAACGGGCAGAAGACCTGGACCACCTACGCCCAGTACGCCGACTGGATCTTCTGCCTGGTCAGGACCGACGCCAGGGGCAAGAAGCAGGAGGGCATCAGCTTCCTCCTCATCGACATGAAGAGCCCGGGAGTCGAGGTCAAGCCGATGCTGACCATCGGCGGGACGCCGGCCTTCTGCGAGACCTTCTTCACCAACGTGGTCGTCCCGCGCGAGAACCTGGTCGGGCCGGAGGGAGGCGGCTGGACGCTCGCCAAGGCGCTCCTCGGCCACGAGCGGACGCTCATCGCCTCGGTCGGCGCCTCGGGCCGCGCGGTCAGGCGGGTGAAGCGCATCGCGGCGGAGACCATGGCCGGCGGCCGCCGCCTCATCGACGACCCGATCGTGCGCGGCCGCATCGCGGCGCTCGAGATTCGCCTGCGCGGCCTGCAGATGGCCAACTACCGGGCGCTGGCCGGGGCCCAGCACGGCAAGGCGCCGGGACCGGAGTCGTCGATCCTCAAGCTGCGCGGCTCCGAGGTGACGCAAGAGTGCTTCGAGCTGGCGATGGAGCTCATGGGAGAGGACGCCTTGACCTGGTTCAATGATCCCGGCGTGGTGCCGCCCATCGAGGAATGGGTTCCCTCCAGCTTCTGTTACACCCGCGCGACGACGATCTACGGGGGATCCAACGAGATCCAGAAGAACGTCATCGCCAAGTACATCCTCGGCCTGCCGGGCAAATAGCGTATGCACTTCGACCTCTCGCAGGATCAGAAGATGCTGGTCGACACCGCGGCCAGCTTCGCGAAGAAGAGCTCGCCGGTGGCGCGCGCGCGCCGCCTGCGCGACGACCCGCTCGGCTTCGAGCCGGCGGTGTGGAAGCAGATGGCCGAGCTCGGCTGGCTCGGGCTCTGCTTCCCCGAGGAGGTGGGCGGCTTCGCCGGCCGCTTCGTCGACCTGGCGCTCGTCATCGAACAGCTCGGCAGCACGCTGGTGCCGGAGCCGATCCTCTCCACCGTGGTGCTGGGCGGCACCGCGCTGGCGGCCGGCGGCGACGGCGAGCAGCGCGGGCGCTGGCTGACCCCGCTGGCGGCCGGCGACCTTCAGGTCTCGCTCGCGCTGTGGGAGCGGGGCGGCCGGTTCGACCCCTCCTGGTGCGAGACCCGCGCCGAGAAGAGCGCGAAGGGCTGGCGGCTGTCGGGCGAGAAGGTCTGGGTGCCGGGCGGGCACGCGGCGGATCTCTTCCTGGTGGCGGCGCGCACCGGCGGCCGCCCCGGCGAGCGGGCCGGCGTGTCGCTGTTCGCGGTGGATCGCGCCGCGCTCGCGGTCGAGCCGGTCAAGACCATCGATGGCCGGCGCGCCGCACGGGTAAGGCTCGCCGGCGTCGAGGTGGGGGCCGACCGGCGGCTGGGCGGCGATGGCAAGGCCGCCGAGATCATCGAGCGAGCGCTCGAGGTCGGCTGCGCGGGCGCCTGTGCCGAGGCGGTCGGCATCGCCCAGGCGGTCCTCGGCATGACGGTCGAGTACTTGAAGACACGCGAGCAGTTCGGCGCCCTCATCGGCACGTTCCAGGCCCTGCAGCACCGTGCGGTCGAGATGTTCGTCGAGACCGAGCTCCTCCGCTCGCACGCCATCGAGGCCTGCCTGCGGGTCGACGAGGGAGACGCCGGCGAGCGCCAGCGCGCGATCGCGGCGGCCATGGTGCAGCTCGCCAGCGGAGGCCGCTTCGTGGCCCGCCAGGGCATCCAGCTGCACGGCGGCATCGGCTGCACCGACGAGCACGACGTCGGGCTCTACTTCAAGCGGATGCAGGCGCTGAGCCAGCTCCTGGGCGACGAGCAGCACCACCTGGCGCGCTTCGCCGACCTCACCCAGCCGGCGCGGGTGGCGTCATGATGGCCGCGCTCGGATTTCCCTACGCCAATCTCCCGACCAACATCGGGCCGATCAACCTGTTCGGCATCCTCCTGGCCATCGGCGTCCTGTTCGGCAGCTGGATGGCGCGCAAGTACTGCGAGCGCAACGGCCTCGACGAGGAGACCCTGCGCTGGTTCGGCATCCGGCTCATCGTCTGGGGCTTCATCGGCTCGTTCGTCCTCAACACCGTGTTCTACGAGTGGGAGGCCTTCGCGCGCGACCCCTGGGACGTCACCAAGAAGCTCGGCATCTCGTCCTACGGGGCCGCGGTGTCGGGCGTGCTCGCCTTCTTCTTCTACACCTGGCACAAGAAGCTCGATCGCCGGAAGTGGTCCGACATGGCGGCCTGGGGCGCCGCCGGCGGCTGGCTGTTCGGCCGTCTCGGCTGCGCGCTGGTGCACGACCACGTCGGCTTCAAGACCGACTTCGCCATGGCGGTCGATTTCCCGGCCAAGCGCTACCCGTTCGAGAAGGTCGATCACGTCATCCGCGCCCACGACCTCGGCCTCTACGAGTTCTGGCTCTGGTGCTTCCTCATCGTCGCGCTGGTCCTGCTCGAGCGCTGGAAGGGGCGGCGGCCCGGCTTCCTCATGGGCTTCCTCGGGGTCGCCTACAGCATCCCGCGCTTCCTCTTCGAGTTCCTGCGGCCCGATATCACCGATCCGCGCTACGGCGGACTCACCTTCGCCCAGTGGGCGTCGATCGCCGCGTTCCTGATGGGGCTCTGGCTGCTCTTCGGCCCGATGAAGAACCGGAACGAGCCGCTGCCGGAGGCGGTCGCGAGCGAGAGCAAGCCGCAGCCGGTCAGGCAGAAGAAGCCGGGCCAGCCGAAGAAAAAGAAGAAGAAGTAGACGTAGCCGCGCCGCCCGCTCGCCGCCCGCTAGTTCTCGGGCGCCTGGTCGCCTTCGCCGTCGGGCGGCGGCGGCGCCGGCTGGCTTTCGTCCGGACCCGAGGTGCGGCGGGTGTCCTTGATCGACGGCGCGCTGTCCTTCTTCTTGCTGCCGGTGGTGCCGCCGCCCGCCTTGCCGCTCGGGTGCGGCGCGCCGATCCGCCGCAGGGTGGCCCGGCTCTCTCCGCTCTTGTCGGTGCGCATGCTGAGGACCTCGGGCTCGTAGCCCTCCATGCGCAGCTCGAAGGCGGCGTAGCCGGGCTCGGGCGGCTGCTTGATCGAGTAGGGCGTGCGGCCGAGGCGCTGGGGCTGGCCCTGGCGGAAGACCTCGGCGCCGGCCGGCTCGGAGACGATGATGAGCCGAACCATGCCGAGCATGGTCTCGCCGTCGGTCGACACGACCGGCTGCGCGGCAGCGCCGCCGTCCGGCGAGGAGGCGGCGCGGTCGTCGACCGGGGCGCCGGCGGTGGCCGGCGCTGTCGCGGCGGTCTCCGGCTGCGCGTCGTCGTCGGCGTGGATCACCGCCAGCGCGATGGCGCCGCCCATGAAGGCCAGCCCGAGGACGATGCAGATCCACAGGAGCGCGGCGCGCGAGCGGTGCGGGTGCGGCAGCGAGGAGTACGACGACATCGAGGGGGAGGACATCCCGCTGGCGAGGGCGAACTGGGGCAAGGAGGGCGACGAGCCCGCCGGGTCGAGCGGCGGCATCGAGGGTGAGGACGTGCCGGCCAGCGGGATCGGCGCCAGCGACGGGGAGGAGGGCTCGGCGGGGTGGGCCGGCTCGGGCGCGGCCGGCGGCGGCCCGCCGTGCACGGTGGTGCCGGACACCGCATCGGTGGCCAGCGGGATGGAGCGCAGGGCGCGCGCCAGCTCGTGCGCGCTCTGGAAGCGGCGCCCGGCATCCTTCTCGAGCAGGCGCAGGATGACGCCCTCGAGGTCGCCGGAGACGTCGGCGGCGTACCAGCGCGGCGGATCGGGCACCTGGTAGATGTGCTGGGCCAGGACGTCGCCGGAGCCGGTGCCGACGAAGGGCGGCCGCGCGCACAGCATGGCGTAGAGGATGCAGCCGAGCGAGTACAGGTCGGCGCGGCCGTCGACGTTGCCGCCGCCGCGGCACTGCTCGGGCGACATGAAGGTCGGCGTGCCGACCACGACGTCGCTGGTCGTGATGTTCGGGCTCGACTCCGCCCCGCCGCGCACCAGCTTGGCGACCCCGAAGTCGAGGATGCAGACGCGCGGCCCGATGAGCAGCTGCTGGGTCTTGCGCGACAGGTCGGGGGCGGTCGCCTTGGCGAGGAAGATGTTGTCCGGCTTGAGATCGCGGTGGACCACCCCGGCGGCGTGCGCCGCCTCGAGCGCCGAGGCGATGTGGAGCGCGATGGGCACCGCCCGCTCCGGCGCGATGCGACCCTCGGCGCGCAGGCAGGTGCGCAGCGTCTCGCCGTCGAGGTACTCCATCACCAGGTAGGCGAGCTTGTCGTGGTAGCCGAAGTCGTAGACCTCGACGATGCCCGGGTGGCGGACCGAGGAGGCGGCGCGCGCCTCGGTGAAGAAGCGCTCGACGATGGTCGGCTCGCTGGACACTTCGGGACGGAGAAACTTGATGGCGGCGCGCCGGCCGAGGAGGAGGTGCTCGGCGGCGTAGACCACACCCATGCCGCCCGAGCCGAGCTTGCCCAGGAGGCGGTAGTTTCCGATGGACTCTCCAGGCTTGGCCGCCAGCACCCGCGTCCCTCCGGGAGGATAGCACCAAGGCGCTCGACCAGGGGTTGGAGTAAGATTTCGCCCGGCCATGGCGCCCGAACCCAGCGACTACACCTATCGCGTGTCAGAGAAGTCGGACCAGATCTCCATCGTCATCGCCGGAACGCTGGACGAGTCCAGCGAGATGCCCATCCCTGACGTGCGCGGCCGGCGGGTGGTCATCGACGCGCAGGGAGTGACGCGGGCGAACTCGATGGGGGTGCGGGCCTGGGTCGAGATGATGACGGAGCTGTCGGCGCGCACTCGCGACATCGTGGTGAGCCGGGTGCCGGCGGTGCTGGTGACCCAGGCGAGCATGATCTCCACCTTCTTCGGCAACGCGCAGATCGAGTCGTTCATGAGCCCGTGGATCTGCCTCCACTGCGACAACGCGCTCGAGCAGCTGCACGCCGGCAACGACCCGGTTCCCCACTCGGTCCAGTGCCCGAAGTGCGGCAGCCAGATGGAGCTCGACTGGGATCGCAAGTCGTACCTTGCGTTCCGCGAGCGCTGAGGGCGCGGCGCCGGGCCAGCTCAGAGCTCGCGGACCCGCGGGCCGGCGCTCCCGGCCGGGCGACGGCGTCCCTGGCCCGAGCCGCGGCCGCCTCCGTCCCCGTTTCGACGTCGCTCCATCTCGAGTCCGACCTGCGCCCGCTCGTCGGCGGTGAGCCGGTCGCGCGCCAGCGGCATCAGCTCGCGCTCTTCCCGCTCGATGTGGGCGCGGTAGGCGCGGGCCAGCTCGCTCACGGCCATGACCAGGGCGGCGCCGTCGCCGGCGTCGGGGCCGCCCGGCGGCCAGCCGCTGCGCAGCGCGCGCAGGTGGGCGACCAGGTGGCGGTGCTGATCGTGCTCGTGCGCCAGATCGCTCATCAGCGAGACGAGCTCCGTGTGCTGGCGCAGGCGGGGAAACAGCGATTCTTCCTCGTCGCTCTCGTGGCGGGCGGCGCTCTTCTCGAGGAAGGCGAGCACCGAGTCGACCTGCTCCAGCTCGGCGTCGTCGGCCCGTTCGCGGACGATGGCCTCGGCCGCTCGCTGCAGCTCGACCACCCGTTCCTCCAGCCGGCGGTGCGAGCGCTCCATCATGTCCAGGCCGTCCCCCCGGCTGGACATCCCGTTCCGCGCGACCTTACCTCCCACGGCCATCGAGGCTATCACAGCCTTCGGCCGTGGCTGCTCGGGTAGCCAGCGGATTTCACTTCTCCGGCGGCGGGCAGCTGGAATAGCCTTCGCCGATGTCTCGCCGGGCTCGCTGGTCTCTCGCGCTCCTTGCGGCCGGCTGCGCCGGTGAGCCGCTCGGCGACGTAGGTGAGTCGAGTCACGCGCTCGAGGCCTTCTGCGAGGCCGAGGTCAGCGGCAGCGGCGTCCTGGACGTCGAGAACGATTACGTGCCGCAGGTGGTGGCCTGCGAGAACGGCGGAGCCAGCCTCGAGGCGCTCAAGGCGCAGGCGGTCGCCGCCCGGACCTACCTCTATTACAAGCTGCGGCGGCAGGGCTCGATCGGCGACGGCCAGGGTGACCAGGTCTACACCTGCGCCGCCAGCGCCGGCGACAAGCACCGCAAGGCGGCCGCCGAGACCTCCGGCCAGGTGCTGATGTACCAGGGCGTGATCATCGCCTCGTTCTACGTGGCCGGCGCGCTGCAGAGCGGGCCCGACTGCGTGGGCGGCTCCAACGACCCGACCGGCACCGAGCACTTCGTCACCTACAACGAGGGGCGCTCCGGCGCCGACGTCGAGCAGACCACCCTCGGATGGGTCGACCCGGGCAACAAGGAGAACCGCGGCTGCCAGTCGCAGAACGGCGCCCACTGCCTGTCGGACGAGGGCTGGGACTACGACTCGATCCTGCGCTTCTACTACGGCGACGACATCGACGTGACCACCGCGAAGGGCCCCTGCGTCGAGGGCGGCGACGACCAGGAGCCGCCGCCCGACGACCCGATGGACGAATCGAGCAGCGGCCTCATCGGCGGCTGCACAGCGAGCTCGAACGCTGGTGGCTCGCTCGCCCCGCTCCTCCTCCTCGCCCTCTGCGCGATGCTCCGACGCCGAAGAGAGAGTTAACCGCCAAAATCGCCAAAACCGCCAAACTCAGAACTTGTTGGGTTCGCCTCGGTGCCACGAGGCATACCCCCCAAGAAAACTTTGGCGGCTTTGGCGGTTTTGGCGGTTCAACCTGCTGCTGGTGCAGGTGGCCTACGGTTCGGGGAGGGGCTGGAGCTTGACCTCGACGGTGCGCTTCTCGCCCTTGCGGACGACGTCGAGCTTGACCACGTCGCCGACGTCGTGCTTGTCGAGCACGCGGTAGAGGTCGTTGAGCTCGTTGACCGGCTCGCCGTCGACCGAGACGATGAGGTCGCCGAGGATCCAGCTCTGCGGCCCCTGGGTGGTTCCGACCAGGCCGGCCCGCTCCGCCGCGCTGCCTTCGGGGACGCTGAGGACGAGGACGCCTTGCACCTTGAGCTGGCGGACGATCTGCTCGCTGGCCGGCACGATGCCGAGGCCGGGGCGCACGACCTTCCCGTGGGCGAGCAGCTGCGGGACGATCCGGTTCACCGTGTCGACCGGGACGGCGAAGCCGATGCCGGCGTAGGCGCCCGACGGACTGTAGATGGCGGTGTTGATCCCGATGAGGCGCCCGGCGCTGTCGAGCAGGGGGCCGCCGCTGTTGCCCGGGTTGATCGCCGCGTCGGTCTGGATGACTCCGGAGATCGGCCGCTTGGTCACCGACTGGATCTCGCGGCCGAGGCCGCTGATGACGCCGGTGGTGAGGGTCTGGTCGAGACCGAACGGGTTGCCGATGGCGAACACCTTCTGGCCGACCAGGAGGTTGTTGGAGGCGCCCACCGCGATCTTCTTCAGCTTGTCCTTCGGCGCCTCGATCTTGAGGATGGCCACGTCCTTGTCGGGCGCGGCGCCGACGATGGTCGCGCGCCAGACGGAGTTGTCGTTGAGCGTGACCTCGGCGCGGTCGGCGTTCTGGATGACGTGGTAGTTGGTCACCACGTGGCCGTCGGTGTCCCAGACGAAGCCGGAGCCGGTGCCCTGCGGGATCTCGAACATGTTGAGGCTGAGCCGGCCGCGCCGGACCTCGACGCTGGTCACGTGGACGACCGAGGGCGAGACGTTCTTGAACAGATCGATGGTCGACTGCTCGTCGGACGCGAGATCGCCGCGCGGCGTGATCGCGCGCGGCTCGGCCAGGGCGGCGCTGTTGCTGCTGCTGCGGCTCGAGCTGTCGTTGCCGGCGCCGCGCCCACGCACCACGGTGTAGACCAGTGCGCCCGCGACCAGGAGCAAGAGGACCGCCATCCAGCGGGTCGAGCGACTCGGTCCGCGCGAGAAGGACGAGCTGGATTCGCGAGCCGGCGGATACACGGCGGGGCCCATCAACATTAGCACCTCCTGGGCGATGAACACGCCGCGAGGCCGCGACATTCCCGGTGTTTGGCCGTACCCATTTGTCGCTGTCGGACGGCTGGATTAACCTGAGATCATGTCGTCCCGCGGTAGCCCGGGCGACGGCGGTTCCCGCCAGAGTCCGGTCCGCAGCAGCCTCGAGCGATTTCGCATCGAGGTGCGCCAGCGCGCGCAGATCCGCGTCTCGGAGATGTTCCTGCGATCCGCCGCCAGCGCGGCGCGGCTGCATCCGCTGGCCAACCCGGACCGGCACAACGTCGAGGTCATCCGCGACGTTCCCTACATGGACGACGGCCTGGTCGATCACCGGCTCGACATCTATCGGCCGTCGGGCCGCAGCGGCCCGTGCCCGATCGTGTTCTACGTCCACGGCGGCGGCTTCAGCCTGCTCAGCAAGGACACCCACTGGGTGATGGCGCTGGTCTGGGCGCGCTACGGCTACCTGGTCTTCAACATCAGCTACCGGCTGGCGCCGCGGCATCCCTATCCGGCCGCCATCCGCGACACGCTGGCCGCCTACGAGTGGGTGGTGGCACACGCCGCCGAGTACGGGGGTGACCTGGATCGCATCGTGGTGGCCGGCGAGTCGGCCGGCGCCAACCTGGTCGCCGGGCTCAGCCTGGTCACCTCGTACCGGCGCACCGAGCCGTGGGCGGCGCGGGTCTTCGACCTCGGCGTGGCGCCGCGGGTCGCGGTGCCGGCGTGCGGGATCTTCCAGGTGTCCGACCCGGGGCGCTTCGCGCGCCGCCGCCGGTTGCCGCGGGTGGTGAGCCAGGCGATCGAGGACATCGCCGAGATGTACCTGCGCGGCTCGGATCCCGACGCCGAAGGGCGGCTCGACCTGGCCGATCCGCTGCTGGTCCTCGAGCGCGGTCTCGAGCCCGACCGGCCGCTGCCGGCCTTCTTCCTGCCGGTCGGCACCCGCGATCCTCTGCTCGACGACACGCGCCGGATGCGCCGCGCCCTGGACGCGCTCGGCGTGCCGGTGCGCGCACACTACTATCCGGGCGAGATACACGCGTTCCACGCGCTGGTGTTCCGCGAGGTGGCGCGCGACTGCTGGGCCGACATCTTCGCCTTCGCCGACCAGCACCTGCGCGCCCGGCGCCGCCGCCCGCGCCGCGAGAGCGCGGCGTAAGCGCCGGCATCCCTTTTGGCGCCCCGGCCCAAGGACAGGCCGGGTGCGCGGGTCTATCCTGGGCCCCCACACGACAGGGGAGGGAGCCAGCGATGCGATACCTGGTACCGATCGGGGCGGTGCTCGCCGGACTGGTGGCTGCGCCTCAATCGAGCGCCGCGTTCTGCGGCTTCTACGTGAGCGGGGCCGACGCCAAGCTGTTCAACAACGCCACCCAGGTGGTGATGATGCGCTCGGGCACCCGCACGGTGCTGTCGATGCAGAACAACTACCAGGGCCCGCCGGAAGACTTCGCGATGGTGGTGCCGGTCCCGGTCGTGCTGCAGAAGGAAAACGTCAAGACGCTGCCGCGCGAGATCTTCGATCGGGTGGATCAGCTGTCGGCCCCGCGCCTGGTCGAGTACTGGGAGCAGGACCCGTGCATGCAGCGGAAGTTCGAAGAGGACGAGAAGAGGATGTCCGACAAGTCGGTGGCCATGCCGGCTCCCGGCGCCGCCGGCGGCAAGGACCTGGGCGTCAAGATCGAGGCGAAGTTCACGGTCGGCGAGTACCAGATCCTCATCCTCTCGGCCAAGGATTCGACCGGGCTGGATACCTGGCTGCGGAAGGAGAAGTACAAGATCCCGGACGGCGCGGCTCCCTACCTCAAGCCCTACGTCGAGGGCGGCTCGAAGTTCTTCGTCGCCAAGGTCGACGCCGCGAAGGTGAAGTTCGAGAACGGCCAGGCCATGCTGTCGCCGCTCCGCTTCCACTACGACACCGAGCAGTTCAACCTGCCCATCCGGCTCGGCATGATGAACTCGGCCGGCACCCAGGACCTCATCGTCACCATCCTGGCGCCGGGCGGGCAGCGCTACGAGGTGGCCAACTACAAGAACGTCACCATCCCGACCAACCTCGACGTCAAGGAGGAGGCGCGCGAGCGGTTCGGCGAGTTCTACGCGGCGCTGTTCGACCGGACGCTGGAGAAGAACCCGG
>Ga0111538_10000892_pt1 | contig 41302 bp, 38 predicted proteins | sample SoiMethybrSBSTD1_FD_79669 | JGI IMG/M metagenome (GOLD analysis project Ga0111538, IMG submission 79669) | Bulk soil microbial communities from a Populus tree surrounding site in Tennessee, USA - Soil MetaG P. TD hybrid SBSTD1 (version 2)... | ecosystem: Environmental > Terrestrial > Soil >...
GGACAGCTCGTCGTCTTCACCGGAAAACTCAGCTCGCTCGGCCGGCGCGACGCGCGCGCTCTGGTGACGCGCCTCGGCGGCCGTACCGGCGACGACGTCAACGCAAAGACGACGATGCTGGTGGTCGGCGACGAAGGCTTCGGCCCGGTGCCGGCGGGCGCGTTGAAGCCGGACACGACGAAGATTCCAGTCGCCACCGCCGTCCGCGCGCAGGCCGCTCCGGGCCAGAGCGAGCAGGCGGTGCGCGACACGAGCAACAAGCTGAAACGCGCCGAGGAGCTGAACCAGCAGCGCGGCGGCGGCCGGGCGATCCAGATCATCACCGAGGAGGAATTCTGCCGCCTCGCCGGCGTGCCGACGCCGGGGACGCTGAAGCAGCAGTACCACGCGCTGCGCGACGTCGCCGGCCGCTACCGCGCGCTGCGCGAGGATCACCTGCGGTACCTGGTGAAGTGCGGCGTCCTGCGCCCGGTGGTGCGCACCAACGCCGACACCTTCTTCGCCTTTCCCGATCTCGCGGTGATTCGCCAGGCCAACGAGGGGCTCTCTCAGGGGATGCCGTTCCGAGGCGTCGTGCGGGCGCTGGTCGCCGCGCGCCAGGGGCAGCTCGAGTTCGACTTCCGCCTCGACGCCGAGCCGGCCAAGATCATCACCCTGCGGCCGCCGCGCGCCGAGCGCACGCCGGCGCCGAAGCCCGCGAGCCGCACGCCGATCCACGATGCCGCGCTCGCCGAGGAGTATTTCCGCGCCGCCTCGGCGCTCGACGACGGGGACGATTCGACGCAGGAAGAGGCGGCGGCCGCCTACCGCAAAGCGCTGGAGCTCGATCCGTTTCTCGCCCCGGCGCTGATCAACCTCGCCAACATCCATTACAGCCAGGGCGACATCGAAGAGGCGCAGGCGCTCTATACGCGCGCGATCGGCCTCGAGCCGGATCTATTCGAGGCGCACTTCAATCTCGGCAACATCTATCACGACCTGGGGCGCTTCGAGGACGCGCAGGCCTGTTATCTCGAGGCGCTGCACCTCAACCCGTTCTACGCCGATGCGCATTTCTACCTGGCGGTGATCTTCGAGAAGATGGGGCAGTCGCAGCAGGCGCGGCCGCACTGGCTGTCGTATCAGCAGCTCGCGCCGGAGGGTGAGTGGGTAGCGCTGGCTAAAGAGTTTTCGGAGTAGCCAGCCCCCAGTCCCCAGCCCCTACTGCGTCAGTAGCGATAGTCCTGCGGTTCCCGCTTCTTCGGCGTGCGGCGCAGCTTGTAGAACGCGCAGTCCGGGCACCACGCTTCGGGATCGAATCCCGACGTGCCCGCCATCGGCAGCACGTCACGATGCCCGCAGCACTCCGGCCCCTCTTCCGGCGGACGCCGCCACCGGCACGACTTGAACCTGGCGACCGCCGGCGACGCCGGGGCGTCCACCGGCTGAGCGGTTGTCGCGCCCGGCGCAGTTGACGGAGGAGCGGTCAACGGATCGGACATCGGCATTTATTCTAATTGAACCCCGACAGCCTTGGCTAGAAAGCCCAGGGCGCGGCGCTCCTCCGGAGAAACCAGCGTGATCGCCTGGCCCACCGCGCCAGCGCGTCCGGTGCGGCCCACCCGGTGCACGTACGCGTCGGGTGAATCGGGCACTTCGTAGTTGATGACGGTGTGAATCGCGTCGATGTCGAGGCCGCGGGCGGCGATGTCGGTGGCGACGAGCACTTTGTAACGGCCGCTCTTGAACCCCTCCACCGCGATGCGCCGCTGATCCTGACTGCGGTCGGCGTGCAGCGCAGTGCATTTCAGGCCCGCCGCCGCCAGCTTCCGCCCCAGCCTGTCGGCGCCGACCTTGGTGCGGGTGAAGATCAGCACCGGCCCTTCGGGACGGCGCAGGTGCTCGATCAGCCACTCCACCTTGTCGTGCGCGCCGACCGATTCGAACCGGTGGGTGATGCTCTGCGCCGGCTGGCTCCGCTGGCCGACCTGCACGTACTTCGCCTCGCGGGTGATCTCCAGCGCGTCGCGCACCACCTCGTCGGGCATCGTCGCCGAAAAGAGCAGCGTCTGGCGCACCGCCGGCAGCGTGCTGATGATGCGGCGGACGTCGGGCCAGAAGCCCATGTCCATCATCCGATCCGCTTCGTCGAGGACCAGCAGCTCGATCGCGCCGAGGTCGGCGTTCTGCTGCCGCATGTGATCCATCAGCCGGCCAGGCGTGGCGACGATGATGTCGACGCCCGCCTTCAGCGCCCGCTCCTGCATCCCCATGTCGACGCCGCCGTAGACGGCTGCGCTGGTGATGGAGGTGTGGTAGGCGAGGCCGTGAATCTCGTCTTCGATCTGCACGGCGAGCTCGCGCGTCGGCGCCAGCACGAGCACGCGGCTCTTCTTCGGCGGCGCGGCAGCGTCTCCGGGCGCGGGCTCGGCGGCCGCCGGCTGCGCCTCGCGCGCGCCGGTCGTCAGCAGCCACTGCAGCGTCGGCACCACGAACGCCGCCGTCTTGCCGGTGCCGGTCTCGGCGCACGCGATCAGATCGTGATTGCCGAGCGCCAGCGGGATCACGGCCGTCTGGATCGGCCTGGTGTCGCGGAAGCCGAGATCGCGAATCCCTTCCAGCAGGCGATGGTCGAGGTTGAGCGACGTGAACGGCACCGGCGTCGTGTCGACCGGCAGCGCTTCGAGCAGCGTCGGCGCGGTCGTCGCCGTCTGTTTTGCGCCATGCGTCAGCGGGTGCTGGCGCTGGCCGCCACGTTGCGGCCGTCCTCCAGCGCGGCGGCGCGGGCCGCTGTTGGGGCGTCTTCGATGAGTTGTATTCGAGTCCAAATGTTTCTTGGCTAGCGTGCGCGGAAGGTGATGATGCCCCGGACCGGGTCGTAGGGTGAGACGCCGACCGTCACGCGATCACCTGGAACCACCTTGATGCGGAAGCGGCGCATGCGGCCGCTGAGCTGGGCCAGAACCTCGTGGCCGGCGTCACATTGCACGCGGTAAAGCCCGCCGCTGTGAACCGCCACGACTGTGCCCTGCATATCAATCAGATCGTCCTTGCTCAACTGCTAGCTGTCCTTTCTTTTCAAACAATGATTATGCCATATCGGGGGCTTCTTTAGAGTCCCTTCACAGAGGCTTCGACTTGCTTCGCGAGCGCCTCGTAATCGTCGCCAACCAGCCTGAGTGGTGCGCCGAAGGCGACTCGGACCCGGCCGGGGCGGGCCATTCGCCATCCCACCTGCAGCACCTGGTCGAGTCCGTCCAGCCGGACCGGGACCACCGGCACGCCGAGCCTCGATCCGATCATCCCGATGCCGGGACGGAACGTGTCGATCGCGCCGCTCGTCGATCGCCGCCCCTCCGGGAAGATCAGGACCGACGTGCCCTCGGCGAGCAGGTTGCCGATGTAGCGAAGCGTCTGGCGCGCGCCCGCCTCGCGCTGCGGCAGGGGGAACGCGTTGAAGAAGAGGACCGCCAGGTAGTAGTTCAGGCTGTTGGTCAGCCACGCCAGCCGCCCATGTTCGGCGGGGAAGAAATGCGCGGCAAACATCTCCTTCGCCATCGCCGGCGCCACGGCGTAGCGCCAGCGCGGCGGCAGCGCTGCCATGATCACCGGGCCGTCCATGAAGCTCTGATGATTGGACGCGAAAATCACCGGCCCTTCGAGCTTCTCGAGATGGGTGCGCCCCTCGACGCGCAGCCAGGCGAAGACCCGCGCCAGCGGCAGCACCCACAGCGGCAGATGGAAGCGGCGGAACGCGCGCGCCCACCACGATCGCGCCCACGCCGGAAACTCCACCGGCTCGGCCGGCGCGATGTCGGAAGTCGCCGCGCGCTCGACGAGCGACCGCAGATCGCCCATGCTGCGCGCGTCCGAAAATGCCGCCTCGTCGATCCGCGCCTGAAACGCGTCCTCGAGCGCGACCATCAACTCGACCCGCTCGAGCGAGCTGAGGCCGAGCTCCTCGAGCGTGGTCTCGGGTGACAGGTCCGCGCGGCCGGAGTACTTCGCCAGCAGCGCGGCGAGCGCGTCGCTGCCCTGAGCGACCGCGTGCGGCGTGGTCCCGCCGCGCAGCACCCAGTCGCGAATCAATGCGCGTTTGAGCTTGCGTGTGCCTTCGGTACGCGGCAGCTCGGGCTCCGGCCAGACCACCGCGCGCCGGATCTTCTGGTGATCGGCGAGCGCCGCGTTCGCCTTGCGCACGACGGCGTCGGTGTCTGGCGCCACCCCGCTCTGGAAGGCGAGCACCGCGTGCACGCGCTCCTCCGAACCGAGCGGCGCGCCGACCACTGCCGCGTCCTTCACGCCCTCGATGCCCGTGAGCACCCGCTCGACGTCTTCGGGGAAGACGTTGAGACCCTCCGGGGTGACGATCATCTCCTTCTTGCGGCCGCGGATGTAGAGCTGCCCATCGGCGCTCAGCTCGCCGATGTCGCCGGTGTGAAACCAGCCGTCTTCGAAAGCACGGGCGGTCTCGTCGGCGGCGTTGAAGTAGCCGCTGGTGACGTTCTCGCCGCGCACCAGGATCTCGCCGTCCGGCGCAATCTTCATCTCGACGCCGGCGATCGCCTTGCCGACCGATCCCTTCTTCGTCCCGAACGGATGGTTCAGCGTCACGATCGGCGCCGTCTCGGTGAGGCCGTAGCCCTGGACCACGGCGAACCCCAGCTCGCTCCAGAATGCTTCGAGCGCCGGCTCGAGCGGCGCAGCGCCGACGATGAAGGCCCAGAACTTCAGGCCGAACGCGCGGTGCACCCTGCGGTATCGCCACCACCGCCGGGTGAAATGCTCCTTTGGCGCGCCTTCGTCGACGCCGCCGTAGGCGCGGACGACGTGGTCCTTCAGCACGTCGAGGATCTTCGGCACCGAGACCAGCACCGAGATCCGCCGGCGGACGATCTGCTCGACGATCTCCCCCGGGTTGTAGCCGCGCATGAACACGACCTGGCCCGGCAGCATCGGCGGGATGAAGGTGGCCATCGCCTGACCGAACATGTGGCTGAGCGGCAGCAGGTTGAGGAACCGCACCGGGAAGAACGGCGCCGCCCACCGGCGGTGCTTCCGCACTTCGCGCTCGACCGGGACGATGTTCGCGAGCACGTTGCGATGGGTGATAACCACGCCCTTCGGATCGGCGGTCGCCCCTGAAGTGAAGATGATCTCGGCGACGTCGTCGCGGCCGATGAGAACCGGAGGAAGGGGATCGGCCGTTCGCTCGATCAGCGCTGTCCAATCGAGCTCGTGCAGCTTCCAGACCGGCGCGTCGATCGCCGCGCTGAACGGCGGCACGTCCTGGCCGATCGCGACCAGCTTCGCCGAGACGATGCGCGCGACGCGGCCGAGAAAATCGGGCGACGCGCGATAGTCGATCGGCACGACGATCACGCCGCGCAGGAGACAGCCCCAGAAGGCGACGATCCACTCGGGGCGGTTCTCGCTCCAGAAGACGACCTTGTCGCCTTTGCCGATGCCGAGCGCGTGCAGCCGCGCGGCAAATCCGCTCGCCGCGCGGACGACGTCGGCGTACGAATGGCTGCGGCTGCGGAAGCCGTCGTCGTAGACGAGGAAGTCGCCGCGCGCGTGCGAGAGATCGACGAAAAAGTCAATCAGCGTGTCACGCGCCACGAGTGAACTATGATATACGCCCGCCATGCGGATCTTTCTCACCGGCGCAACTGGTTACATCGGCGCCGCCGTGCTCGACGCGCTCGTGCGCGGCGGACACGACGTCACCGCGCTGGTGCGCGACAACGAGAAGGCAAGGCGCGTCGGCAGGCGCGGCGCGCATCCGGTGGTCGGCAATCTGGCCGAGCCGGAATCGTTCCGCGCCATCACCGATGGACAGGACGGCTACGTGCACGCGGCCTTCGACTCCGCATCGGGCCGCGGGCCGGCGATCGAGCAGGCGGCGCTCGAGACGATCATCGCCGCCGCACGGCGGCCGCGCACCGCCGGCACCACCGCGCCGCAGAAGCGGTTCATCATCTACACCTCGGGCGTCTGGGTTCTCGGCCGCACGCTCGAACCGGCCAGCGAAGATGCCCCCCTAAACCCGATTGCGGCATCGGCGTTCCGTCCGGCTCACGAGCAGCTGGTGCTCGACGCGAACAGCGACGAACTGCGCACTGTCGTGGTGCGGCCGGGCGTCGTTTACGGCGGCGGCGCGGGGATGATCGGCGACATGTTCAAGGCCGCCAGCAACGGGCTGGTGCGCGTCGTCGGCGACGGCAACAACCACTGGCCGCTCGTCTACGACCGCGATCTCGCCGATCTCTACGCGCGGCTGGTGGCGGCGCCGGACGCGGCCGGCATCTATCACGCTAACGATGAAGGCGACGAGCGGGTCAACGATATCGTCGGCGCGATCAAGCCCTACCTTCCGGTGAAGCCGGATGTGCGCTACGTCCCGATCGAGGAAGCGCGCCACAAGATGGGCGTCTATGCCGACGCGATGGCGCTCGATCAGGTGGTGCGGAGCCCGCGGGCGCGCGCGCTCGGGTGGACGCCGACGCTGCACTCGGTGGCCGGCAACGCGGCGCGGCTGCTCGAGGAGTGGCGCGAAACGCGGAACTAGCAGGGCGGGTTGGGCGGGTGGGGCAGGTTACACACGCTCTACCGGCGGCGTGCGGAATTCTGGACCACTCCTGACGCCGCGGCGCTGCCGCCGGGCCGCGCGACGGCGGCGCGGTCGCCGTTGTTGCTGCGCTCGCGCGCCGCTTCGGCCTCGTGCGTGGCGGGCGCTTCGAGCGGCGGCGGCGAAGCTTCCTTCGCGTCCACCGGCACCGGCTTCGGCTCCGGCAGCTCGCCGGCCACGACCGAGTCGATGAGTCCGTACTCGAGCGCGTTCTTCGCGTCGAGATAGAAATCGGTGCGCTTGGTGTCGCGGATGATCTGCCGTAGCGGCTTACCCGAACGGATCGACAGGATCTTGTAGATCTGATCCTGCATCTGCTTCAACCGCTCGAGGTGCTGCGCCGCCGCGCTGGTCGACTGCCAGCCGGCCCACTTCGCCGGTTCGTGGATCATGATCCACGAATGCGGGAACGCGAGCCGCCGCCCTTCGCTCGCCGCCTGCAGCACCACCGATCCCATCGAGTAGGCCATCCCCTGGACGATGATCGTGATCTCGATGCCGCGGCTGATGATGTGGCGGATCGCGTCGTGGATCGCCAGGCCGTCGGTGACGTTGCCGCCGGCACTGTTGATGAAGAGCGTGATCGGACGATTGTTGTCGTTGGCGAGCTCGCGCAACCGCTCGATGCAGGCGCGCGCGGTGTCTTTTTCGATGTCGCCGATGAGATAGACGTCGCGAAGGCGCTCGCCAATTTCCTTGCGTAGCTGCGCGCGAACGGCATCTACGAGCTCGGCGATCATGCGATCGCTCAGGTCACCCATTGAGCCCGTATTATCGCATTGCCCTGCACCTCAGCGGGGGCCGGGCACGAAATAAAACGCGACGGCGAGGATGAGATAGACCGACAGCAGCTGCAGCCCCTCGACCCAGTTGCTTTCGCCGTCGACGACGACAATCGAGGTGGCGAGGACGGAGAGGGCGATCGCCGTGATCTCGAACCCGTTGAACAGCAGCGACATCGGCTGGCCGATGGCAAAGGAAATGAGGACGAGCGCCGGCGCCACCAGCAGCGCAATCTGCGCACTGCTGCCCACCGCGATTTCCACCGCCAGCGTCATCTCGTCGCGGCGCGCCGCCGTCACCGCGGAGTAGTGCTCCGCGGCGTTGCCAATCAGTGCAATGACGATCACGCCGGCGAAAAGCTCCGTGAAGCCGAATCGCGCCAGCGCCGGCTCCATCGCGCCGACCAGGATTTCCGCCTGGACCGTGGTGAGAGCCGTGCCCACGGCCAGCACCGCGACCGCGGCCGCCGCCGTCATCGCCGGCGCATCGTGGCCGTCCTTCGCGGCCGGCCGGAACAGATCCTTCTGCGCCCGGAACGCATAGATCAGGCTGCCCGCATACGCCGCGATCAGGACGATGGCGCTCGAAAAGCTGATGCTGGCGAGCGCCGGCGACTCGACGTCGAGGCGGCCGAAGAGCGACAGATCGAAGACCGCCGGCATCACCAGGGCCACGACGCCGAGAAACAGCATCGCTGCCATGTTGGTCGCCGCCGTGCGGTTGAACTTCTGCGACTTGCGGTTCAGCCCGCCGACGAAGAACGAAAGGCCGAGCACCAGCAGCAGGTTGCCGACGATGCTGCCGGTGATCGAGGCTTTGACCAGCTCCTGGTGGCCGTTCTTGAGCGCGACCAGCGCGATGATCAACTCGGCGGCGTTGCCGAAGGTGGCGTTGAGGAAGCCGCCCCACGCCGGCCCGGATCGCTCCGCAAGCTGCTCGGTGCCGAGGCCGATCAGGCCGGCAAGCGGGACGAGCGCCACGGCGGCGGTGATGAACACCCACGGCGATCCGCCGGCGGCGAACCGCAGATACCAGGAGATCGGCGCCGCAATCAGCAGCACGTTGATTGGCGACGAGAGGATGGCGCGCAACATCGGCACCGCCGGCACGCGCTAGTCGCCGAACTTCTCGACGTCCTCGTCTTCGGCGCCGGGCAGGAGATCAAAAAACGCGTCGAGGCTGCGGTCGAGCGAGCGGCGGAGCTGCGGGATCGTGCCGTCGAAGGTGTGGAGGGTGAGCCCGGCGCTCGACCCGTCCGCCAGCTTCAGCGTGCCTTCCTCGACGCCCTTGAGCGAGCCTTCCGGGATCAGCCGGACTCCATAGACCAATGTGTAGCGCGCCATTGCCGCAATTGTACAGGGCTCACAGGTGATGCTTCGCCGCCGCGATTGCCTCATCCAGCGTCGTCACCTGGTTGTCGAGCTGCTGCTCGTACACCGCCTTCAGAATCTCGCCGATGCGCGGCCCCGGCTGCAGGCCGAGCGCGAGCAGGTGCCGGCCGAGCAACAGCGGATCCGGCGCGCGGTGCTCGACGCCGAGCGCGCGCGCCCGCTCGAGAAACCACTCCATCGCCGTGCAATCGAACCGGCCCGGCCTGCGTCCTTCACAGTCGGACCTGGCGACCCGCGCGAGCAGCTCGAGGTCGACCTTCAGCGCCAGGCGGCGGAACGCGCCGTCGCCGACCTCGTCGCGCACCTTGTACCAGGAGCCTGGCTTCAAGTGCTGGGCAGTGATGCCCAGCACCTGGCGGCGGACGTCGTAGCCGTCGATCGAGCGCACGTTGAGCCGATCGAGCAGCGCGGTGGCCGGCGGCACGCCCTGCTCCTCGTGATCCATCGATCGAATACGGCCGTCGATGAACGCGGTGGTCGGCGGCTTCCCGAGATCGTGGCAGACGGCGCCGAGCATGACGGTCAGCTGCTGCGGCCGCTCGAGATCGTCGATGCGCGTCCGCGCCTCGTCGATGACCTGCAGCGTGTGCACCCAGACGTCGCCCTCGGGATGCCACTCCGGCTCCTGCGGGCAGCCGGCCAGCGCCTGGAGCTCAGGGAACAGCTTCGCGACGACGCCGAGGTCGAGCGCCAGCGCGAAGCCGATCGACGGACGCGCTGCGAGCAGCAGCTTCTCGAACTCGCCCCAGATGCGCTCCGCCGGTAAGTCGTCGAGCGGGATTCGGCGGCACAGCTCGGCGGTCGCGTTATCGAGGGTGAAGCCGAACCGGGCCGCGAACTGCACCGCGCGCAGCACCCGCAGGCTGTCGTCGGCGAAGGTATCCGGGTCGACCATGCGCAGCAGCCGGCTTTCCAGGTCGCGCTGCCCGTGGAAGGGATCGAACAGCTCGCCGGTCAGCGGGTCCTGCGAGATGGCGTTGACGGTGAAGTCGCGGCGGCGCGCGGCTTCCTCGATCGACATCTCCGGATCGCCGGTGACGACGAAGCCCCGATGGCCGCGGCCGGCCTTCGAATCGCGCCGCGGCAGCGACACGTCGAGGCCGCCGACTTTGTAGACCTGAAAGCTCTCGCCGACCGCTTCGACGCGGCCGAACCGCTCGAGCACGGCGCGCAGCCGATCGGCGGGGACGCCGAAGACCTCGAGGTCGATGTTCTCCGCGTGATGCCCGTCGACTCGCCGCGGCTCGCTCAGGGTACGGGCCTCGAGCAGCAGGCGATCGCGCACCCAGCCGCCGACGACGAGCGCACGGCCGCCCGCGTCGCGGACCGCGCCCGCGATCGCCACCGCCTGCTCGAACGCGCTGGCCTCGTCGCTCACTTCACCGGCTTCCGTCCGAAGCGCTGAACGAACCGATCGGTGAACCCCGGCGCGAGCGCGTTCATGATCGCCAGGCCGCGCGACATCCGGTGGGGATAGACCTCCGGCACCGGCCGGTCGATCGCGCGCCCGATCGCAGCGGCGACGGTGTCGACGTGCTGCCGCGGGCCGAACGCGCGGCTGACCGGCGCGCCGGTCTCGCCGACCATCACGTCGAAGAATTCCGTGTCGGTGGAGACCGGGTAGACGACCGAGACGTGAATCGGCGTGCCGGCGAGCTCGGCGCGCAAGCATTCGGCGAGGCCGACCTGCGCGAACTTCGTCGCCGCATACGCGCCCATGTAGGGAACGCCGCGCTTGCCGACGATCGACGACACGATGATGAGGTGGCCGGCATGCTGCCGCCGGAACACCGGCAGCGCGGCGCGGACGGCGTGATAGGTGCCGGTGTAGTTGACGTCGACCAGCTTCTGCATCTGCGGCGGCGGCACCTGGTCGATCGTCCCCGCAATGCCGAAGCCGGCGTTGCAGATCATCACGTCGAGCCGGCCGAAGCGCTCGATCGTCCGGGCGACGAACGCCTCCATGTCGGCCGCGCGCGTGACGTCGGCCACCAGCGGCAGCGCCTGCCCGCCGCCGGCGACGATCTCGGCCGCCACCGCCTCGAGCCGGTCGCGGCGCCGCGCGCAGATCGCGACCGCCGCGCCGCCGCGCGCCAGCCAGAGCGCGGTCGCGCGCCCGATGCCCGACGACGCGCCCGTGATCGCAACCACTCGCATCTTTCCAGCTTACTCGTGGTCGCGTCTGGAGGTCAGGTGGGTCGCGACGCGAGGCGGGTGGGTCGCGTAGGTCGGGTGGGTTGGTTGGGTTCGGGTTTATAGGTTTACGCGGTCGAGGTTCGCTGCTGCTAATCTACCGCGCGTGGATCCTGCGATCCGACTATTGCGCGAGCTGGTCGCGATCAACTCCGTCAACCCGACGCTCGTGCCCGGCGCGCCCGGCGAAGCGGCGATCGCTGAGTTCATCGCCGGCGAGATGAGAGACAGAGGCCTCGACGTCGCCATCGAGCCTGTCGCCAGCGGCCGCCCCAACGTCATCGGCGTCGTCGAGGGGCGCGGTAAAGGACGAACGCTGATGCTGTGCGGTCACACCGACACGGTCGGCGTCGCCGGCATGCGCGATCCGTTCACGCCGGCCGAGCGCGACGGACGCCTCTACGGCCGCGGCGCGCAGGACATGAAAGGCGGCGTCGCGGCGATGCTGTCGGCGGCGGCGCGCGCCGCGGAGCGCGGCCTGCCGGCAGGCCGGCTGATCGTCGCCGCCGTCGTCGACGAGGAGCACTCGAGCATCGGCGCCGACGCGCTGGTGAAGACATGGACCGCCGATGCAGCAATCGTCACCGAGCCAACCGATCTGGCGATCGCCATCGGGCACAAGGGATTCGCATGGGTCGATGTGACCGTCGAGGGCCGGGCGGCACACGGCAGCCGGCCGAAAGAGGGACAGGATGCGATTCTCCGCCTCGGCCGTGTGCTGGCGAGGCTCGAGGCGCTCGACTCGACGCTGCAGGCGCGGCCGCCGCATCCGCTGGTTGGCACCGGGTCGCTGCACGCGTCGTTCATCACCGGCGGACACGAGTTGAGCAGCTACCCCGACCGGGCCACGCTCCAGCTGGAGCGCCGCATCCTGCCTAGCGAGCCGGAATCGACGGCGATCGACGAAGTGCGGGCGATTCTCGACGCGATTCGCGGCGAGGATGCGACGTTTCGCGCCACCGCCGAGGCCATGTTCAGCCGGCCGGCTTATGAAGTGCCGCGCGATCACGCGCTCCCTCGAGCGCTCGCCGAAGCCGTGACGCGAGCCGGCGTCCCGTCGCAGATTACAGGCGCGAGCTTCTGGACCGACGCGGCCGTCCTGGGCCACGCCGGCATCCCATCGATTCTGTTTGGTCCCGGCGGCGCCGGTCTGCACTCGACGGAGGAGTACGTGAACATCGCCGACGTGATCAAATGCCGCGACGCCCTGATCCAACTAGTCGAATTGTGGGTTCAATAAAGCGAGGTGAGCGAAGGGAAGTGCGGCAGTGAAGCGGGGTCAGACCCGATCTTGGGTCTGACCCTAAAACCCCGTTGCTGGAATAGAAAGTCTGCCTCGGGGAAGAAATCATTCCCGCCAGTTGTCCGAAAACCCAAGCGACAACAAGCTAACAAGAGGTCAGACCCCACAGGTAGGGCCATGACCCCCAGGCCGCCTAGGCGATCCGGCGTGCGCTGACGAGGTGCGGGCGCGTAAGCGCGTGACGGCGCGCATCGCCGCGAAGTTTGATGGTCGGGGGCATCTGGTTCAGCGCCCAACCCGGGGTTTCGTGGCCGCACGAGACGCAGCGCAGCGACATCCGCTCGTGCTGGAAATGCAGCATCGTATCGTGGCCGTGCATGCCGCAGTACGCCTGCCGCAGCCAGTCGAAGATGCGAACGCCGAACCCCTCCTCCTGCGTCGATGAGGCCGCAAGACCTTCGTGCGACGCGGGATAGTTCGTGACCATGGCCTCCAGCTCCTCCTGCCGATTCGTTCCTCTTTCTAAGACGGAATCGGCTGACCTTCCGGTTCAGTTGATATCAAGAGGCGTGCCGAGGTCTGCCTTATTCGGTTAAGTGCTGAGCCTGTGGGAAGTTGGACAGTATGCGCCGCGGGAGCTACCTCTGCCGTTCTGTTTCGGACGGTAACAGCCGACTCAGTTCGAAACGCTGGATGATGCAGATTCACCAGCGGTAGTACGCGGTTACCCACGATCCCGGAGGATGCCGCGGATTACGAACATGACATTCGCCGGCCTCTCGCCCAGGCGGCGCATGAAGTAGGGAAACCACTCGCGGCCGAACGGGATGTAGATGCGCACGCGGTAGCCGGCCTTCGTCAGCATCGCCTGCAGATCGCGGCGCACGCCGTACAACATCTGGAACTCGAAGCGATCGGGCGCGACGGCGTGCGCCCGCGCCCACTCGCGCGCGGCCGCGATCATCTCCGGATCGTGCGTCGCGATCGCCGGATAGCGGCCGTCAGTCAACAGCACCTTCATCATCCGCTCGTACGCGGCGTCGACGTCCGCCTTGTCCGGGTAGGCGACGGCCTTGCTCTCCTTGTAGGCGCCCTTTACCAGCCGCACGCGCGCGCCGAGCGCGTTGACGCGTGTCAGGTCCTGCTCGCTGCGATAGAGCATCGACTGCAGCACGACGCCGAGCTGCCGGTAGCCGTGGCCCCACAGCGTCTCGAAGATATCGAGCGTCACCTCGGTGTAGGGCGAGTTCTCCATGTCGATGCGCACGAAGAATCCGGCCGGGCCGGCGCTCTCGAGAATCTTGCGCAGGTTGTCGACCGCGCAGGCGCGATCGACGTCGAGCCCGAGCTGCGTCAGCTTCAGCGAGATGTTGCGCTCGATCCCCGAGGCGATGATCGCGTCGATCACATCGAGGTAACCGCGCGTCGCCGCTGACGCCGACGCGAGGCTGGTGACGCTCTCGCCCAGGAGATCCAGCGAGATCAGCATGCCGCGCGCCTCGAGCGCGCGCGCCGCCGCGATCGCTTCCTCGACCGTCTCGCCGGCGATGAAGCGGCGGGCAAAGCTCGAGGGGCGGCGCAGGCCGTAGCGCGAGGCCAGCTTCTTCAGGGTTCCGCTTTGGGCGATCAGGTGGAAAAGAATCTTCGACGCGCTGTCGAGCACGGGGTGTCTAGTGCGGCCGGCCGGTCGGCGCGAGCAGGTGCTCGATCGTCCGCGCGTAGTAGCGGAGCACCGTGCGCTCGCGGACGCGGAAGCGCCCGCGCTCGGCGACCACGATGCCCCGGGTCTCGAGCGGTTCCGCCGCTTCCTCGATCGCCTGGCGTCCGCTCGCCACGCCGAGGTTGGCGTGGCGCGCCGCCAGCTCCTCGATCAGCCGGTCGATGCGCGCCTCGAGATCGCGGCGGGCGATCGAGGGGCGCATCGCCGCGGCGAAGAGCGCCGTCGGCAGCACCTTGTAGAGGGCGCCGGTCCGGGCGCGGACGATCCGCGCCAGCTCGAGCACGTCGGTGCGCGAGTGGACGTCGCGATCGCCGGCCGCGATCGGCGCGCCGAAGGTGACGAACGCGCGCGATCGGTAGCCGACCGCGTAGCGCACCATCTCGGCGACTTCGCGCGCGAACGGACGCTGGCGCTTCTTCACGTTCTGGTGCGCCAGGATGTGATCCTCGAGGACGAGGTCGTAGGCGATCGCCACCGGGATGATCACCAGATCGGGGCGTTCGTCGCCGAGCGCGGCGTTGAACAACCCGGTCTTCGACGCCTTCAGCTCGCCGCTGTAGCTGCGCCCGCCCTCCGGGTAGAAGAACAGGTCGTGCTTCTTCAGGATTTCCGCGACGTAAGCCTTCAACGTCACCAGATACGCCGGGTCCTTGGTCGCGCGCCGGATCGGGATCGCGCCGGTGACGTGCTTGTGAATCAGCCCCAGCGGCCCGCCGAACAGGTTGATGCCGGCGACGATCAGCGGCGGGCGGATGCCGTTGTCGTCGAGCACCAGCGGCTCGACCAGGTAGTCGGTGTGGCTCTTGTGGTTCGAGGCGTAGACGATGCGGTGCGATCGGACGGCGTTGGTGACGTAGTGCAGGTTCTCGTGCTTGCGCTCGATCTTGCGGAGGATCGGGTAGAGCGGATGCTGCAGCGCGCGGTAGAACTTGTGGCGCTGCGTGGTGCGCAGCTCGTCGAGATAGCCGTAAATCTTCTCGCGCGCCTGCTCGCCGCTTTCGCCGTAGTCGCCGCGCAGGTATTTGAGGACGTCCTCGCGCGCGAGGACGGCCTGGGAGATGTCGTCCAGCATTTCGGAGAGCCGCCTCGGACTATAGCACGCGAGTCGCAAAAATTACGTAGTGTCCGCCTTTAGGCGGACCCGGCATGGTCCGGCTAAAGCCGGACACTACGCAGGGCCTGCCCTGAGCGTCGTCGACGCGTCAGATGGCGGTCGCCGGCACGCCGGCTTGCAGTGCTCTTGCCACGGCGTCGGCGAACTCCAATGTCGAGGCGGTGCCGCCCAGATCGCGCGTGCGCACCTTCTTCTCCGTCAGCACCGATCCCAGCGCCGCCATCACCCGATCCGCTGCGAGGCCCTCGTCGATGTGCCGCAGCATCAGCACCGCAGACAGCAGCAGCGCGGTCGGGTTCGCCAGGTTCTTGCCGGCGATGTCGGGCGCGCTGCCGTGCACCGCCTCGAACACCGCCATCTCGCTGCCAAGGTTGGCGGCGCCGACGACGCCGAGGCCGCCCACCAGCCCGGCGCACAAATCCGAGACGATGTCGCCGTACAGGTTCGGCAGCACCAGCACGTCGAACTGCTCGGGGTGCATCACCAGCTGCATGCACGCGGCGTCGACGATCCGCTCCTCGTACTGGACGTCGATGTAGTCGCGCGCCGCGCGGCGAACGCAATCGATGAACAGCCCGTCGCTCAGCTTCATGATGTTCGCCTTGTGGATCGACGTCACCTTGCGGCGCTTGTGGCGCACCGCGTGCTTGAAGGCGAAGTGGGCGATGCGGGTCGACGCGCGTTCGGTGATGATCTTCAGGCTCTCGACGACGCCCGGCACGACCTCGTGCTCGAGCCCGGCGTAGAGGTCCTCGGTGTTCTCGCGCACGATCACCAGGTCGACGTTCTGGAAGCGCGCCTCGACCCCGGGCAGGTTCCACACCGGCCGCAGGTTGGCGTACAAATCCAGCGCCTTGCGCAGGCCGACGTTGACGCTGGTGAACCCGTGCCCGATCGGCGTCGTCACCGGTCCTTTGAGCGCCACCTTGTTGCGGCGGATCGAATCGACGAGCTCGACCGGCAGCGCATCGCCGCTGCGCTCGAACGCACGCACGCCGGCGACGTGGGTGTCCCAGTCGATCGAGACGCCCGAGGCCTTGAGGATGCGGACGACCGCTTCGGTGACTTCCGGACCGATGCCGTCGCCGGGGATCAGCGTAATCGTGTGGGTCATGAATCTATGCCTTACTCACGCGCGTACCAGGACAGCAGCACGAATCCGAGCGCGAGGTTGACCAGCAGCGGCCATCCGCCGGTGCGCGCCGAGCCGAGCCAGGCGCCGAGGGCGGCCACCGCCAGCATCAGCAGCGTCACGCCGACGCGCGGGAGGAAGCCGTGCGGCGGCGGGCCGATGAATTTCATCGTCAACAGCCCGATGACGACGATGACGCCGCAGATCAGCGTCAGCGACGGAAACACCCTCGAAAGGTCGCCAAACCGCGATCCCAGCATGGCGGCCAGCCACAGGACCAGCGCCGCCAGGGTCCCGTATCTGACGACGATCATCGGCTGATTATAATTGCAGCCTTGCAGGATCTCAGGCTGGCTGAACTGGACGCGATCACGACGCGCGTCCTCGATGCGCTGGTGCACGAGGAGCACGTCGACGCGGTCGATGCCGGCTCGTTGACCTTCCTCCTGCGCCAGTATCTCAGCACCGACCGCCAGGATCTGCGCGACGCGCTCGGCACGGCGCTCGCCGCCGCGCTCGAGCACGCGGCCAACGAGCCGGGTTCGGGCGCACGGGCCGCGTGGGTGATGCTCTTCTCCGAGGTTGCCGCGATCGCCGAAGACGACCGCATCGTCGCTGCCGTCGGCGAGCTGGTCGCCGGACTGCGCGCCGAGTGGCCGACGGCGCGCGGCGTCGACGAGGGCGCGGCGTCGGTAGAGGCGTGCCTCGTCGCCTCGCGGCTGCTCGATCCGAAGGAGCTCGTGCCGCCGGCCATCGACCAACTCGAGCACGTCGTCGGCGGCGCGTATCAACCCGGCGCCGGCGTCCGCGGCGGCCTCGCCAACCAGGTGCGTGCCGCGTCGGCGCTGCTCACTGCCTTCGAGATTACTGGCCGGCTGCCCTATTCGATGCTGGCCGAAGAGCTGATGCAGAGCGCGCGCCGCGTCGATCCGGAGCGCGCCAGCCCGACTGCATTCGTCATCCACTGCGACGCCGCGCGCGTCTTCTGCCGTCTCGCCGCGCTGCACGACGACGCCGACTACCGCAAGGCCGCGGTGACCATTTCCGATGCCGATTACCGGGGCGACGCGGCCCGCATCCTCGCCGCGCAGTCGACGCGCGTCGTCGATGCGCCGCCGGCGCACGCGGCGGCCTACGGCCTCGCGCTTTTGGACCTTCTGAAATAGAATTTTGCTATCCATGCCTTCCGATCGCTCGTCACTGATTCCGGCGCTCAAGAACATCGCCACGAGGCTCCGCATCGACTCGATTCGGTCGACCTCGGAGTCGGGGACCGGCCATCCCACCAGCTGCATGTCGATGGCCGACATCATGGCGGCGCTGTTCTTCGCCGAGATGCGGTTCGACCCGAAGGATCCGAAGAACACCGAGAGCGATCGCTTCGTGCTGTCGAAAGGGCACGCGGCGCCGATTCTCTACGCCGCCTGGGCAGAGGCCGGCGCCTTCGATCGATCGGAGCTGCTCAAGCTGCGCGATATCAGCTCGGATCTCGAAGGGCACCCGACGCCGCGGCTGCCGTTCGTCGATGTCGCCACCGGCTCGCTCGGCCAGGGCATCTGCGCGGCGATCGGCACGGCGCTCAACGCCCGCCGCATCGGCTCGCCGTATCGCACCTACGTGCTCCTCGGCGACGGCGAGTCGGCCGAGGGCTCGGTGTGGGAAGCGGCCGACGTCGCGGCGCTCGACCGGCTCGACAATCTCTGCGGCATCACCGACGTCAACGGCCTCGGCCAGAGCCGCGCGACGATGTGGCAGCACGACATGTCGCAGTTCGAGCGGCGGTGGCAGGCGTTCGGCTGGCGCCCGATCGTCATCGACGGCCACGACCTCAACGCGATTCTCGACGCGTTCGAGCAGGCGCGCGCGACCACCGGACAGCCGACGATGATCCTGGCGCGCACGCTCAAGGGCAAAGGCGTGGCGTCGGTCGAGGGCAAGGACGGCTGGCACGGCAAGGCGTTCAAGAAGGGCGACGAAATGGATCGGGCGATCGCCGAGCTCGAGCGGCAGTTCGTCCCCGTGCCCGGAGACGGACCCGCGGCGCGGCCGGCGAACCGCATCCCGAAGCCGCCGGCACCGTCGCGGCCGGTCGAGCAGCCGAAGCCGGTGGCGCCGCCCAACTACAAGCTCGGCGATCAGGTGGCGACCCGCGAGGCGTTCGGCGCCGCGCTGGTCAAGCTCGGCGATGCCGACGCGCGCGTCGTCGTGCTCGACGCCGACGTCAAGAACTCGACCTTCACCGACAAGTTCGAGAAGGCGCACCCCGATCGCTTCTACGAGAACTTCATCGCCGAGCAGGTGATGGTCGGATCGGCGATGGGGCTGGCCGCGCGCGGCGCGATTCCGTTTGCGTCGACCTTCGCCTGCTTCCTGACCCGCGCCGCCGATTTCTCGCGCATGGCCGCGATCAGCAATGTCGGCATCAAGCTCGCCGGCTCGCACGCGGGCGTGTCGATTGGCGAGGACGGGCCGTCGCAGATGGCGCTCGAAGATCTCGCCATGTATCGCGCCGAGCCGAACTACGCCGTGCTCTATCCGTCCGACGCCGTCAGCGCCGAGCGGCTGGTCGCCCTGATGGCCTATCACCCGGGCCCGGCGTACATGCGCACCAGCCGGCCGAAGACCCCGGTCGTCTACGGCAACGACGAAACGTTCAAGATTGGCGGCTTGAAGGTGCTGCGCGAGAGCAGCGACGATGTGGCCACGGTCATCGGCGCCGGGGTGACCTTGTTCGAGGCGCTCAAGGCCTACGACCAACTGCGCACGGAGCGGGTGCTGATCCGCGTCGTCGATCTGTATTCGCTGGCGCCAGTCGATCGCGACGCGCTCGTCGCCGCCGCGCGCGCCACCGGCGGCAATCTGATCACGGTGGAGGATCACTACGCGGCCGGCGGCATCGGCGACGCGGTCGCCGAGGCGGTGGCGGCAGCCGGATTCACCGTCCACCGCATCGCCGTGCGCGAGATCCCCCGCAGCGGGAAACCCGAAGAGCTCCTCGAGCGCTTCGGGATTTCCGCGTCTCACATCGTCAAAGCGGTGAAAAGCCTGAAGCTGCCGGTCAGAGGCTAGGGCCGGCAGCCGGCCCCCAGCCTTCAGCCTCTGCGCCCGCGTCCCGCCGCGCGCTCCTTCGCTTTCGCGCGCTGTTCCGCGGTCAGGATCTGGAACACTTCCGCTCTCGCGCGCGCGCGCGCCACGGCCATGTCGGCGTCCACCGCAGCCACCTCGGCGCTCTTCTGCCGAATCAGCGCTTCATCGACCGTGTCGGCCATCACCGCCTGGTTGAGCGCCTGGTGCGCGGCGCGGACGCGGTCGCCCAGCGCCTTCCAATCGTCCTTGTGCGAGTCGGCGATGGCTTTCAGCTGATCCTTCTGCGCGTCGGTCAGCTCGAGGTCCCGGCCGAGCATCGGCAGCAGGCCCATCGGCCCGCCCGGTCCGCGGAAGCCGGGCCCACCCGGCCCGCCGTGCCGTCCTTCGCCGAACGGCGCCCGCTGCTGCCCGCCGTCCTGGGCGTGCACGAACGCGCCGGCCGAAACTCCAATCGCAAGCGCCGCGGCGCCGATTCCAATCGTCAGTCGTTTTACCGTTGCGGTCATCGGTTTCTCCTTCTGCTTACTTTGACCGGGGAGGAGTGGCAGGAGTTTGAAACGACTGTCGCAAATCTGTGGCGGCGGTAGAAACCGCCGGTCAATCGTGGTCGGGCGTCGGAGGTAGCTGGCGTTTATGCTCCGTAGATCGCGTTAACCTCTCGATTCGCATCGCGAGCGCCGGTGAAACTCCTTGTGGGCCCTCGTTCAGGTAGCGCTCGAGGTCGGCGTAAGAGAAGCCTATCTCCTGCTCGTCGCTCTGCCCCGGCCACAGGCCCGCGCTCGGGGTGCGGTCGATGATCGCCGGCGGAACCTGCAGCTCGCGCGCGAGCGCGCGCACTTCGCTCTTCACCAGGTTGCCGAGCGGCAGCAGATCGACTCCTCCGTCGCCGTGCTTGGTGAAGTAGCCGATCGCCAGCTCCGACTTGTTGCCGGTGCCGGCGACGAGATACTGCATGCTGTTGGCGATGAAGTAGAGCGCCGCCATCCGCAGCCGCGGCTTGATGTTCGCGCCGGGGACGCGCGCCCGCGGATCGTCGGTCGCCGGCCCCGTCGACGTCGTCCGGAGCTGCGGCCGCAGCGCGGCGATCGCCGCCTCGCCGTCGGCGACCAGCGCGTCGTGGACGCGGCCCAGATCGATGCGCGCGGTCGGCAGCGAAAACTTCTTCGCCACCAGCAGCGCATCCGCTTCGTCTTTCGCATCGCTGTGGCACGGCAGGAGCAGCCCGACGACCGCCCCCGGCGCGGCGAGCTGAGCGAGCCGCGCGACGACGGCCGAGTCGAGGCCGCCGCTCAATCCGACGACGAAGCCGCGGGCGCCAGAGGCCGAGAGTTGGCGCCGCATCCATCCCGCAATCCGCTCAGCTGCCGGCATGCGCGACATTGTAGAGGACCGGCCCGAGGGAACGGCCGAGCCGTCAGGTCCGGCTCGCCCTGACGGGAAATTCGAAGGACGCCGGCGCGCGAGCCCGCCAGGACACGAAAGTTGCGGCCTCCGACAGCCGATAAAAGGGGTGGTTGATTCGGGCGGTAGCGCCCGCGCGGGCAGCCGATGAGTATTGATGGGCTAAATTACTGATCGCGCGGCGTTTACATTCCGTATCCGACCGGTTAGAATGTGTGCACGGTTCCGCGTCCCCCCGCGGAATTCTCTCTTACAAACTGACGCCCTCAAACGCTGTCCGGCGCGAAGCGCCTGACAAGGGAGCACCTCGTGTTTGCTCGCAAGTTCTCGCGTCGCACCTTGTTCGCCGGCGCCATCGGCATCCTCTTCGTGATTGCCCTTGGCACGACGATGCTGCTTCGGATGGGACGCGGCCCGGTCGTCCAGGCGGTGCCGTTCTCCGATCTGCTGCGCCAGCTCGATCGCGGCGCGGTGGCCGAGGTCGTGGTCAGCGGCGATGCGCTCGACTTCAAGCTGACGAGCGGCGAGCTGTTCCGCACCGTCGCCCCGGCCAACTACGTGACCGCGAATGCGGCATTCGTGCCGGAGCTGGCCAAACGCAACGTTCGCATCGACGTGCGGACCGTGTCGGAGCAGAGCGCTTACAGCTACGGCGCGCTGCTGCTCGGCCTCGGGTTCGTCGGGCTGCTCGCGTTCACGATGTATCGCGTCACGTCCGGCCGCATACCGGCGCTCGAGAGCAAGGCGCGCGAGGCGGATGCCGAGGCGGCGACGGTGACGTTTGCCGACGTGGCCGGCGTGGACGAAGCGAAGGAAGAGGTGAAAGAGCTCGTCGACTTCCTGCGCGAGCCCGACCGCTTCTCGGCCATCGGCGGCCGCATCCCCAAGGGTGTGCTGCTCGTCGGACCTCCCGGAACCGGCAAGACGCTCCTGGCGCGATCGATCGCCGGTGAAGCCAAGGTGCCGTTCCTCTTCGCCAGCGGCTCGGACTTCGTCGAGATGTATGCCGGCGTCGGCGCGTCGCGCATCCGCAAGCTGTTCAAGGACGCCCGCCGTCATCCTTCCGCGATCATCTTCATCGACGAGCTCGACGCCGTCGGCCGCGCGCGCGGCGGCAACTCGCTCAGCCACGAGGAGCGCGAGCAGACGCTGAACCAGCTGCTGGTCGAGATGGACGGCTTCGCGCCCAACGAGGGCATTGTCGTCATCGCCGCGACCAACCGCGCCGACATCCTCGACCCGGCGCTGCTGCGACCCGGCCGCTTCGATCGGCAGGTCACCGTCGCCAACGCCGACGTGAAGGGGCGCGAGCAGATCCTCCGCATCCACACCAAGAAGGTGGCGGTGCACGAGAAGGTCAACCTGCGGCAGATCGCGCGCGGAACCCCCGGCTTCTCGGGTGCCGAGCTCGCCAACCTGGTGAACGAGGCGGCGCTGATGGCGGCGCGCAGCGGACGCCAGATCGTCACCGACCAGGACTTCGATCTCGCCCGCGACAAGGTGCTGATGGGCGCCGAGCGGAAGTCGCTGCAGATGACCGATCACGAGCGCGTCACCTGCGCCTATCACGAGTCGGGCCACGCGGTGGTCGCGGCGCTGCTGCCGGCGGCCGATCCGCTGCACAAGGTGACGATCATCCCGCGCGGCCGCGCGCTCGGCGTGACGATGCAGCTGCCGGAAGGGGATCGCCACACCCACTCGCGCGAGTTCCTGGAAGCGCAGATCGCGATCCTGATGGGCGGCCGCATCGCCGAGGAGCTGTTCCTGCGGCAGATGACCAGCGGCGCCGGCAACGACATCGAGCGCGCCACCGAGATCGCCCGCCGGATGGTCTGCGAGTTCGGCATGTCGGCCGCGCTCGGCCCGCTCGCCTACCGCACCCCCGGCAACCCATGGGAGCAGGACAAGGGCGTCGGCATCAGCGAGTCGACGGCGCAGCGCGTCGACGAGGAGGTGCGCGAGGTGGTGATGCGCGGCTACGAGACCGCGCGGCAGATCATCGCCAAGAACCGCAACGCCGTCCGCGCGATGGCGGAGGAGCTGCTCGTCGTCGAGTCGCTCGACGCCGAAGGCATCAAGCAGGTCATCGCGGGCGCGGCTTAAATCTGCTCGGCTTGCGGCGACTCAGGCCACCGCGGTTCGGGCCGGCTCACGTACCCGACGTGGGCCAACCGGCTTTGGAACAGCGCCGTCTCCGAGGCCCAGAACACCAGCTTCACCCATAAGCGGGCCAGCAGGTACAGCTGGCCTGTCATCACCGTCAGCCACATCGACACGCCGGTGCCGCCAACCGCCGGCACGATGGCGGCGTAGATCCCGACCACCACGGCGAAGCACGCGAAGTTCACGAGAAACAAGGTCGAGGCGTCGGCGGGATTTCTGCGGACGAAGCGAATGCCTTCCACCGCTGCGCTGAGCATGCTGCGCCGATCCTCGACGATCGCCCTCACCTTTGCGTAGTCGAACATGGTCACGCACACGGCGACCAGCGCGCCGAAGACCAGATAGAGCGCGATGCGGATCAGGAATGCGGTCCGCTCGACCGTCAGGTCGTGGACGAGCTTCGGATACAGCCGCTCGAAGAGCAGCGGATGCAGCGAGCTGAACAGCGCCGAGTAGACGATGGCCTGAAGCACGCCCAGCCGCAGGAAGCGAAAGAAGAACACGCCTGACGCGGTGAAGAACCCGGCCGCGTGCGTCGGGCGATCGCGCGCGTAGCGGTCGATGATGCCGCCGGCGACGAAGATCCAGAGCAGAATGTAGACGGTGGCGGCAGCGACGATCACCACCGGGCGTTCGACGTTGTCCAGGAACGCGCTCAGGTTGTCGGCGACGGCGCCGAAGCCGATGATCGTCGGCTTGAAGGTGACGCCAAGGCCCGCCGCCTGGTCCGAGAACTCCTGCATCCAGTCGTAGTTGACGCCGCTGGCCGCGGCCTCTGCGGCGAGGCTGGCGCCGAGGTGGCGTGCCAGCAGGCTTCGCATCACCGCCGCGATCGGCAGCGTGACGACCAGCGTCAGCGCCCAGACCGCGGCCAGCAGCGCGGGCGCGCGGTTGACGCGGCGGATGCCGTCGCGCCAGGCGTTCAGACCAGCGCCGCCCACGACAGCAGGCACTCCTGCAGCCAGACCATCCAGGTCAGCGACCACTTGGTCGCCGCGGCGGGGCCGCGCGGCTGCAGCGTCATCGAGTTGTTGGTGTAATTGGCGTCGAGCAGCAGCACGCGGTTCGGGTCGACCTGCGCCGACACGGCGCCGGATGCCCGGTCGTACGTATAGGCCTTCCACCGATCCTGCCCGTCCCAGTGCTCGGTGATGCGCTCACCGTCGCGGAAGACAACCGCCACATCCACCGGGAAGATGGCCTCGCCGTGCCGCCGGACGACCACGCTGGTGCGGAAGCGGTCCCCTTCGGGCGTGCTCTGCAGCTCCTGCACGCCGTAGTCGAAGACGTTCGAGCTGCGGTAGACCTGGTCGAAGAAGGGGGCGAGATCGCGCCCCGACACCTCGCTCGCCAGCGTGAAGAAATCGTCGGGCTTCGGGTGCTTGAAGCGCCACCGCGCGAAGTGCTCCGACAGGATCCGCTGCATGGTCGGCCATCCGAGCCAGCGCTCCAGGGTGTTCAGCCACAGCGCCGTCTTGTTGTAGGTGATGCTGCCGCCGGTCGAGGGGAAATAGCGGAACGACGGCGTCGACTGCACGTCGCTCTCCGCGTCGTGCCGGTAGCCGGTCAGTCGGTTGCCTTCGGTCTCGCGGCTGAGGGCGATCTCGCGCACCACGTGCGGGACGAACCCGCCGAGGTAGCGCAAGGCGAGGAAGTTGGGCGTGTAGTCGACGGCCAGCGCGCGCGCGGTCGAATAGGTGTTGAACCCTTCGTCCATCCACGCGTCCTCGAACTCGTTGTTCGCCACCATCCCGTACCAGAACTGGTGGCCGGCTTCGTGGACGGTCACCCCTTCCGGCGTCGTCACGCCGCGCGGCGCGAGCCAGCGCGTGCCGGCGGTGAAGAGCGTCGGGTACTCCATCCCGCCGGCGCCGCTCTGATACGCGGGATCGATGATCGTGATGTGGCCGTAGGGATACGGGCCGAACCACTCGCCGTAATACTTCAGCGTCGTCCGCGTCGCGTTGAAATGCCGATCGGCCTGCGACGCGTGCTCCGGCTGCAGCAGCAGCCGCATCTCGACCGGCGGCAGGCGCGGATGCTCGAACCGCGCCGTCCGCTCGATGTAATCGGGGCTCGTCGTCCAGACGAAATCGTGGACGTCTTCCTGGTAGTAGCGATAGGTGGTCGTCCGGTCCGCGTTGTCGTCGCGCTTCACCTGCACGCCGGTGGCGCCGAGCGGCCATCCCAGGGGAACGGTCAGCGAGACGTCGTAGACGCCGAAGTCGGAGAAGAACTCGGTGCCGGCATGGAACTGGTGGCAGTTCCATCCCTGGTCCTGCAGCACCCCGAGCTTGGGGAACCACTGCGCGATGAAGAAGAAGTTGCCGATCGCGCCGGTGCGCGCGAAGGGCCGCGGGACGTGCGCGCTCCAGGCGATCTCGATCGTCGCGGTCGCCCCCGGCGCCACCGGCTGCGCCAGGCCCACCGCCATCACCGTCTGGTCGTCCGGGTTGTCGTCGTCGGGCGCGACGAACCGCTTGACGGCGGTGCGATCGGCGCCGTCGACCTTGATGGCGTTGACGTCGATGCGCGCCCAGTCGCTCTCGGCCCGTCCTTCGCCGGACTGACCGGCGAGCGCGAGCTCGCGCATGAAGGTCGAGCGGTCGTTCCGCCAGGCGTTCCAGTAGAGATGAAACTGCAGCTCGGTTGCCGGGCGCGCGGTGATGTTGCGCCAGCTGATGGTCTCGGAGCCGGTAATGGCGCGGGCCGCGGGATCGAGCCGGGCCGTAATCGTGTAGTTCGCGTTGCGCGGGGACAGCGGTGGCGTGATGCCGCCGCCGGCGCCGGGTTGAGCTGAGACAACCGATGACGCCGCAGTAGTGAACCACAGCGTCGTGACGAGCACGTCGCGAATGCGACGGGTGCAGACGACATGATCGCGGCGGCGAGCGCCGGGCCGGCATCCGGTCATGAATCCGTGCATCGTACATCAACGCCAGTAGCGCCGGTCTTTGGCGGCCGCGTATAATCCGCGGGTTATGCCGAATATCAAAGTGATGCACTTCGGGCTCGGCCCGATCGGGGCGGCAATCGTCAAACAAGTGGCCGTTCGCCCGGGGTTCAAGATCGTCGGCGCCGTGGACATCGACCCGGCGAAGGTGGGACGCGATGTCGGCGACGTCGTCGGCTTGTCGAAGCGCATCGGCGCCAAGGTTTCGGCAGACGCGGCGAAGACGCTCAAGGCGGCGAAGCCCGACGTGGTGATGCTGTGCACCAGCTCGTCGATCAAAACGGTGCTGCCGCAGATCGAGACGATCCTCAAGGCCAAGGTGCCCATCGTCTCGACCACCGAAGAGCTCTCGTATCCCGGCTACACCCACATTCGCCAGGCGCGGCTGATTCACGGGATGGCGAGGAAGGCGAAGGTGGCGGTGCTCGGCACCGGCGTCAACCCCGGCTTCGCGATGGACTCGCTGCCGATCGCGCTCAGCGCGGTGTGCGAGCGCGTCGACCGCGTGGTGGTGCAGCGGGTGCAGGACGCGCGCATCCGCCGGCTGCCGTTCCAGCAGAAGATCGGCGCCGGCCTCACCACCGAGCAGTTCCAGAAGAAGGTGAACGACGGCAGCGTGCGGCACGTCGGGCTGACCGAGTCGATTGCGATGATCGCCGACGCGATGGGGTGGACGCTCGACCGGATCACCGACGAGATCCACCCCAAGCTGGCGACGGTGACGATCTCGAGCGAATACCTCGCGGTCGATCCCGGGTATGTCGCCGGCATCATCCAGGACGGCGTCGGCTACCGCAAGGGCGAGCCGGTGATCAAGCTGCACATGGAGGCATACCTCGGCGCGCCCGAGACCTTCGACTCGGTCGACATCGAAGGGTCGCCGAACCTGTCGATGAAGATCGCCGGCGGCATCCACGGCGACGTCGCGACGGCGTCGATTGCGGTCAACTCGATCCCCAAGGTCCTGCAGGCGGTGCCCGGCCTGCACACGATGCGCGATCTGCCGCTGCCGTCGTTCTTTCCGGGCCGATAGCCCCCGCATTCCGCAGGCCCTTCGCGGACCTCGCCGCTGGTGACGGCAGCCGGTCTGGTCCTTCCACTAGATAATCTTGTGGAGTAATATCGCCAGGACATGCCAAAACGCGGAAACGCGCCTATTCGCGGCGAAATGCTCCAAGGGACGCTCGACCTGTTGATCCTGAAAACGCTGGCCCTCGGCCCGGCTCACGGGCACACGATCGCCTACGCGATCGAGCGGCAGTCGGAGGACGTGCTCGCGGTCGAGCACGGGTCGCTCTACCCGGCGCTGCATCGCATCGAGGATCGCGGCTGGATCTCGTCGTTCTGGGGGACGTCCGAGAACAACCGCCGCGCGCGGTATTACCGGCTGACGCCGGAGGGACGCAAGCAGCTGACCGAGCAGACCAATCGCTGGGACGAGATCGTTCGCGCCGTCAACCGCATCCTGCGTCCGGCGTAGGCGCGCAGCGTACGTAGGGCAGCCCTTTAGGGCTGCCAATTCGTAAGGGCCGCCGGCGTACGTAGGGCGGTCCTTTAGGGCGCCGAAAATCATGAGCCTCAAACGTTTCTTCCGCCGCAGCCACTGGGACGACGAGCGCGCCCGCGAGCTCGAGGCGCACCTCGCGATCGAGGCCGACGAGAACATCGCCCGCGGCATGAGCCCGCGCGAGGCGCGCGACGCGGCGCGGCGCAAGCTCGGCAACACCACCAGGATTCGCGAGGACATCTACCAGATGAACACCATCACCATCGTCGATGCGGCCTGGCGCGATCTGCGGTATGGCGCGCGGCTGCTGCGGCTCAATCCCGGCTTCGCCGTGATCGCCATCCTCTCGCTGGCGCTCGGCGTCGGCGCCAACACCGCGATCTTCCAGCTCCTCGATGCGGTGCGCCTGCGAACCCTGCCGGTGATGAATCCGCACGGGCTGATGGAGATCCGCATCGCCGAGGCGCCCAACGGACGTACCGGCCAGTTCAGCGGCCGGCGCCCCAACCTGACCAATCCGCTGTGGGAGCGGATTCGCGATCGGCAACAGGTGTTCTCGAGCGCCATGGCGTGGAGCGGCGCGCCGTTCAACCTCACGGCCGGCGGTGAAGCCCGGTACGCGCAGGGCTTGTGGGTGAGCGGCGACTTTTTCGCCACGCTCGGGGTTCCGGCGCTCGCCGGCCGTGTTCTCGCCACCACCGACGACCAGCGTGGTTGTGCCGCGCCGCCGGCGGTGATCAGCTACGGCTTCTGGCAGCGGGAGTTCGCCGGCAGTCCCGGCGCCATCGGCCGCAACCTGATGTTGAACGGCCACTCGTACGAGATCGTCGGCGTGACGCCGCCGGCCTTCTTCGGCGTCGAAGTCGGCAAAGCCTACGACGTCGCCATCCCGCTGTGCGCCGAGCCGCTCTCGCGCGGCGAGCGCAGCGGCCTCGACAAGTCCGACGTCTGGTTCCTGGCGGCGTTCGGACGGTTGAAGCCGGGCTGGAGCGCCGAGCGCGCGAGCGCGCAGCTCGCGTCGATCTCCGGCCCGATGTTTCAGGAGACCGTGCCGGCGCGATATCGCGCCGAGGATGCGACGAACTATCGCAACTTCCGGCTCGGCGCCTTCGATGCCTCGACCGGCGTCTCGACGCTGCGGCGCAACTACGAGTCGCCGCTGTGGCTGCTGCTCGCGACCACCGGCGTGGTGCTGCTGATCGCCTGCGCCAACCTCGCCAACCTGATGCTGGCGCGCGCTACCGCGCGCGAGCGCGAGGTCGCGGTGCGCCTCGCCATCGGCGCGTCGCGCGGCCGCGTCGTCCGTCAACTGCTTGCCGAGAGCCTGCTGATCGCGGCGATCGGCGCGGCGTCGGGGGCGCTGCTCGCGCAGTGGCTCAGCCGTTTCCTCGTCGACTTCCTCACCAGCGCCAACGCGCCAATCTTCGTCCAGCTCGCGCTCGACTGGCGGATCTTCGCGTTCACGTCGCTGCTGGCCGTCGCGACCTGTCTCGTCTTCGGCTTGATGCCGGCGCTGCGCGTCACCGGCACCGCGCCCGGCGCGGCGATGAAAGCGGGCAGTCGCGGCGCTTCCGACTCGCGCGAGCGATTCGGCCTGCGGCGTGCGCTGGTGGTGACGCAGGTGGCGCTGTCGCTCGTGCTCCTCGTCGGTGCGCTGCTCTTCGTGCGCAGCCTGCGCAACCTGATGACGGTCGACGCCGGCTTCCTCCAGGACGGCCTCCTGGTCGTCAACCTGGATCTGCGAAAGGCAGGGATCCCGCCCGCGCGGCGGACCGCGTTCTACGACGAGATCACCAGCCGTCTGAGCGCGCTGCCTGCCGTGAGCGCCGGGGCGCAGGCGTTCATCGTCCCGGTCAGCGGCAGCGGCTGGAACAACAACATCGTCGTCAACGGCGTGAGGCAGCCGGACAACGTCAATTTCAACAGCGTCAGCGGCGACTACTTCAGGACGATGGGCACGCCCATCCTCAACGGGCGCAGCTTCAGCGCGCAGGACACGCCGGCGTCGGAGAAAGTGGCCGTCGTCACCGATGGCTTCGCGCGGAAGTACTTCCCGAATCAGAATCCGATCGGCCAGGTGTTCCAGATCGAGGAAGGGCCGGGCCAGCCGCGTCCCTCCATCCACATTGTCGGTGTGGTGAAGGACACGAAATATACCGATCTGCGCGAGCCGTTCAGGCCGCTCGCCTTCTTTGCCACGTCGCAGGAGACCGAACCCGACGCCGGGTTGCAGGTCGTGCTCCGATCGACCGCGCCGGTGTCGACGATCACCGCGGAGGTTTCGGCAGCGGTCGCGTCGTTCAGCCCCGCGATCATCACGCAGTTCCAGACGATGGAGTCGCAGGTGCGCGACTCGCTGCTGCGCGAGCGGCTGATGGCGACGCTTTCGGGTTTCTTTGGCGGCCTGGCGGCGCTGATCGCCACCATCGGTCTCTACGGCGTGATGTCGTACATGGTTGCGCGCCGTCGCAACGAGATTGGCATCAGGATGGCGCTCGGCGCCGGCCGGGGCGATGTCGTCAGGATGGTGATGCGGGAAGCGGCGCTGCTGCTGGCCGCCGGCGTCGCCGCAGGCCTGGCGATCGCGGTGCTGGCCGCGCGGACTGCGTCGTCGCTGCTGTTCGGCCTGCATCCCGGCGATCCATCGACGCTGGCGATGGCAGCGGTTGGTCTTGGCGCCGTAGCCATGCTTGCGAGTTATCTGCCGGCGCTGCGCGCCGCGCGTCTCGAGCCGACCGAGGCGCTGCGGGAGGAATAGTGTTGTCTGTAGCGTCCGGCTTCAGCCGGACTAGGGCGTCAGGCTTTAGCCGGACCGTCACGACCGGCCTCACCATTCTCGCGGTTGCGGCGCTGGCCGCCGCCGCAGACGTGCGTTCGGTCGTCGCCGAGCGCGTCGGCAGGCTGACGCGCGATACCCGGTGGCAGCTGGTGCAGTCGCTGCCGATCAAGTTCCGTACGTTTCATCCGCAGGGAATGGTCAAGATCGGCGAGACGTTCTTCGTCTCGTCGGTGGAAGTCAGAACGCCGCCCCGACGCCTGTCGCCGCCGCAACAGGGGCACGACCGCGACGCCGGTGAAGGCTCGGGCCATCTGTTCAAGATCGACAAGGCGGGAAATCTCGTCGGCGACCTGACGCTTGGCGAAGGGACGATCTATCACCCCGGCGGCATCGACTTCGACGGCACGAGCATCTGGGTGCCGGTCGCCGAGTACCGGCCCGACAGCCGTTCGATCGTGTATCGCGTCGACCCGGAGACGATGAAGGCGGCCGAGGTCTTTCGCTTCGCCGATCATCTTGGCGCCATCGTCCACGACGCCGGCGAGGGACGGCTGCACGGTGTCAGCTGGGGATCGCGGCGCTTCTATCGATGGACGCTCGATCCCGCCGGGCGCGTCGCCGACCCTGGCGCGGCCGCGCGGGCGCCGGTGCTGAACCGTTCGCACTACGTGGATTATCAGGACTGCAAGTACCTCGTCGCGCACCGCATGCTCTGCGGCGGCACGACCGAGATGCGGACCCGTTCGACGCGCGCACCGTTTCATCTCGGCGGCATCGACATCGTCGACCTGGATGACGGACGCCCGGTCCATCAGGTGCCGCTGATGCTGTGGACCGCGAGCGGCCTCGACATGACCCACAATCCTCTCTGGATCGAGCCGAGCGCGCGCGGCCTGCGCGCGTATTTCATGCCTGAAGACGACGCGTCCACTTTGTACGTATACGAGGCGCAGCTGTAGCCGGTGGCGCCCGCCGCGCGGCGCGCGTGACATAATCGATTCTCCCCATGGACATCCTCGCGAAGTGCCCGAAGTGCGATGCTGGTCTGCCTGTCGGCGCCGCGGAAGCGCCGTCAGCGATCAAGTGCGGCGGCTGCGGGCGGGACATCCCGTTGACGTTCTCGGAGGCGCTCCGCGCCGATCGTGCGGTGGACCGCTGCCCGGTGTGCGGGGGAACCGATTTCTACATCCGCAAGGATTTCGACCCGAAGGTCGGGCTGACGGTGGTGATTATCGGCGCCCTGATCAGCGCCGGCTTCTACTGGTTTGGCCGCGATCTCATCGCCTACGGGATCCTCGCCGCGGCGGCGCTCATCGATCTCGTCGTCTACGGCCGTCTCAAGGACCTGACGGTGTGCTACCGCTGCCACTCCGAGTTCCGCGGCAAGTACGAGCGCCGCGCGCCGTCGTTCGATCTGCACACAGCCGACCTGCTCGAGCTGGAATACGAGCGCCGCATCGGTCGCCGCTAGGCGCAATGCCTTTCGGAAATCCCGGCAGACGGATCGGGGCATTCCGCTCCGAAAACCCGCTCCGGAGGCCGGGAAAGCATCGCTCCGCCGGCTTGTCGGTGATTCCCGTGGGGCCCCACTACGTCACCCCACGGGGATTTCGGCGCCTCCGCGACGCTTTCCCGTCTGCCGCGCGCGCGCGCATGCTGAATTTCCGAAAGGCATTGCCGCTAGAAAGCGGGGCTGAAACCCCGCCCTACGTACGCGTCGTAGGCCGGCCCCTCAGGGCCGCCGTCTTCAAAACAACGTGACGTCGACGAGCGCGCCCTCGGCCACGGTGTCCTGATCGGCGGGAATCTCGATGTAGCCGTCGGCGTGCGACAGGCTGGTGATGTCGCCCGAGCCCTTGAAGGCAGGATGGGCGACGCCGTCCTGCAGGCGCACCGTGTAGAACTGGTGCCGGTTCGCGGCTGAGACGATGCGCCGCCCCAGCGGCACCCGCAGCGTCCTGGGCGCGTGCGGCGGCAGCCGCGCGACCGCGCGGAGAAACGGCACCAGCAGGATGTAGGCGTTGGAGAGGCATGACGTCGGGTTGCCGGGCATGCCGAAAAACGGCGTCCCCGACACGATCGCGAACGCCGTCGGCTTGCCGGGCCTGACCGCGACGCCATGGAAAATCATCTCGCCGCGCGCCCGAATCGCATCGACGACGAGGTCGCGCTCGCCGACCGAGCTGCCGCCGGAAAAGACGACGAGGTCCGCTTCGGCGCAGCGATCGAGCGCCGCGACGAGCGCCTCGACCTCGTCCTGCTCCGCGCGCTGCGGCTCGGGGACGCCGCCGTGCGCCGAGACGATCGCCGTCAGGGTGAAGCGGTTGACGTCGAAGATCTGTCCCGGCGCGAGCACCTGGCCCGGCTCGACCACTTCGTTGCCGGTCGAGAGGATCGCGACCCGCGGCTTCGCGTACACCTCGACGTCGCGGCAGCCGACGGCTGCCAGCGCGCCGACGCGGCTCGGCGTCAGCAGGTCCCCGGCCGAGACGACGCGGTCGCCGGCGAGGATGTCGGCGCCGCGGCGGCCGATATTCTGACCGGGGCTGGCGGCGGCGAAGATCTCGATCGCGTCGCCGCCGTGCGCGGTTTCCTCGACCATCACCACCGCGTCGGCGCCGGCAGGCAGCGGCGCGCCGGTCGCGATCTCGGCGCAGGCGCCAGCGGTGACGGTGACCGACGACGTCGCGCCGGTGTAGATGCGATCGAGCAGCCGCAATCGCGCCGGAGACGACCTCGACGCGCCGGCCGTCGTGGCGGCGACCACCGCGTAGCCGTCCATCGCCGAGCGAGAAAACGGCGGCACATCGATTGGCGACGACACCTCGGCGGCGGCGACGCGCCCGCCGGCATGCTCGAGGCCGACGCGCTCGCTGCGCGAAATCGGGCGCACGGAGGCCGCCAGGCGCCGGCGCGCCTCCTCGAGCGAGATTGTGGATGTGAATGGCCGCAAGAAGTCGAGACCCCTCGAATGTGGAACCCGAACGCCGTACACGAACCAAGAACGTTAGAACGACGAACGACGAACGAAGACGATCGAACGACGAACGAAGAAAGTCGAACGACGAAGTTTTTATCTCATTTCCCCGCCTGCTGCACGAGATGCCCGAGCTCCGGAACGAGCAGCTTCTCCATCGCCAGCCGCACCGCCTTCTCGGAGCCGGGCAGCGAGACGACGATCCGTCCCGCGACCGTCCCGGCACAGGCGCGGCTCATGATCGCCGCCGATCCGATCTGCTCGTAGCTCAGCATGCGGAACAGCTCGCCGAATCCGTCGAGCCGCTTCTGCAGCAGCGCGGTGATCGCCTCGTAGCTGCTGTCGCGCGAAGTAATCCCGGTGCCGCCGGTGGTGATGATCACCTGCACGTCGGGCCCCGAGAGATGCCGCTCGATCGTCGCCCGCACCTGGTCGGCGTCGTCTTTCACGATCGCGCGGCCGGAAACCTTGTGGCCGGCCGCAATCAGCATGTCGGCGATCGCCTTGCCGCTCGCGTCGGTCTCGATCGTGCGCGTGTCGCTGATCGTCACCACCACGCAGCACACCGACGAGGGTGCCTGCGCCTTGTGCTGAGCCTCGGACATGCGGGCCATTGTAGCGCGCCGCGTGCTACGATCCGCGCCATGTCCGGCTCGAAGCTGTGGCGCATCGCCGCGGCGGTCGCGGTCGTGATCGTCGCCGGCGCCGGCGCGGCGCCGCGCGATCCGTTCACGCTCGATCGCGCCGCCGAGCGCTGGGTCGGCGAGACGATGAAGAAGCTGACCGGCGACGAGAAGATCGGTCAGCTCATCGTCCCCACCTTCGAGTCGAACTTCCTCAGCACCGACAGCGACACCTTCGAGTCGCTGGCGCGGCTGGTGCGCGAGTATCACGTCGGCGGGTTTCACGTCTTCGGCGCGTCGGTGCCCGCGCCGCCGGTGCTGCTCAATCCGGGCTACGGCACGGTGATCCTGGGCCAGCCGTTTTCGGCGGCGTTTCTCATCAACCGCCTGCAGGCGATGTCGGCGGTGCCGCTCCTCAACACCGCCGACTTCGAGACCGGCGTCGGCTTCCGCATCTTCGGCGCGACGCAGTTCCCGCGTCAGATGGCGATGGGCGCGATCGCGTCCGCCGGCGGCCACGACCTTCGGCTGGTGAAGGAAGAGGCGCGGATCACCGGCATCGAGTCGCGCGCGCTCGGCGTGCACGTCAACTTCGCGCCGGTCGCCGACGTCAACAACAACCCGCGCAACCCGGTGATCAACATCCGCGCCTACGGAGAAGATCCGGCGCGCGTCGCGTCGCTGGTCGGCGCCTATGTCGCCGGCGCCCGCGAAGGCGGGATGATCGCCACCATCAAGCACTTTCCCGGCCACGGCGACACCGACGTCGACAGCCATCTCGGGCTGCCGGTGATCAGCTTCGATCGCGCCCGGCTGCAGAGCATGGAGCTCGTGCCGTTCAAGCGCGGCATCGAGCAGGGCGCGGAGGCGGTGATGGCGGCGCACATCGAGCTGCCGTCGCTCGATCCGTCGCCGTCGACGCCGGCCACCTTCAGCCGGCCGGTGCTCCACGATCTCCTGCGGCGCGAGATGGGCTTCGCCGGCCTGGTCTACACCGATTCGATGTCGATGGACGCCGTCGCCCGGATGGTGGCGCCGGGTGAAGGGGCGGTGCGCGCCTTTGCCGCCGGCGCGGATCAGATCCTGCACTCGCCGGATCCGGTGGCCGCGTTCGAGGCGTTGAAAGGCGCGCTCGCCAGCGGGCGCATCACCGCGGGTCAGATCGACGGCGCGGTCGAGCGCGTGCTGCGCGCCAAGGCGTCGGCCGGGCTGCATCTGAATCGCGCGATCGACCTCGACGCGGTGCCCGACAAGATCGGCGGCCGCGCGCACCAGGCGATCGCGCAGGAAGCGTTTGCGCGCGCGATCACGCTGGTGAAGGACGATCGCGGCCAGGTGCCGCTGACCGTGCCGCGCGACACCCCGCTCTTGTATCTCTCGATCCTCGACTATCCGGCCGGCTGGCAGATCGCGGCGCCCAGCCGGACGTTCATCCCGGAGTTGAAGAAGCGCTGGCCGCAGCTGACCTCGATCGAGGTGTCGGATCAGACGCCGAAGACCGAGCTCGAACTGGTGCGCTCCGTCGCCCCGCGCTACGGCGCCGTCGTCGCCGGGGTGTTCGTGCGCGCTTCGTCGGGCAGCGGCCGCCTCGATCTGGCGCCGGAGCTGGCGCGGCTGCTGCGGGATCTGGCGCGCGCGGCGGAGCGGACGAACACGCCGTTCATCACGGTTCTTTTCGGCAACCCTTACACGGCGTCGTTCGTGCCCGAGCTGCCGGCGATGCTGCTGACCTACGACTTCTACGATCAGCCCGAACGCGCGGCGGTCAGCGCGCTGGCGGGCGAGGCGGCAATCGGCGGCCGGCTGCCAGTCACGCTGAGCCCGCAACTGCGCGCCGGCCAGGGGCTGGACCGCGCCCCCCTGGTCCCGAGCCGGTAGGGCAGTGCCGCACACCGTGCCCGGCACCGTGCGCGGCACCGTTCCGGGGAGCGCGCGATCTCTAGCCGTACGTAGAATCTGCCCATGTTGCGAGATCGCTTGATCGCAAAACTTGCCGCGATGGGCGACGAGCCCGATCACCAGGCGCTCGCCGCCGAGGTGCTCGGCATCCGCGGCGCACCGCCCGAGCTCGTGCGCCGACTGGTCGCGCAGGCGCTGGTGCTCGAGGATCGGCGCGAGGTGTGGCGGCAGACCGGCGAACGGATCTGCGCCGCGGCCCCAGCGGCGCCGGGCGTCTACGTTCTCGAGGACGCCGACGGCGCGCCGCTGTATGTCGGCAAGGCGATCAACCTGCGACGACGGCTGCGGGCGCATTTCGCCGCGCGGCGCTGGCGCGCGATCAAGCCGGAGATGGCGCGCGCCGCCGGCGCGACCTGGCGCGAGGTCGGCTCCGAGCTCGAGGCGCTCCTGCGCGAGGCGTCGCTCATCCACGAGCTCCAGCCGCCGGTGAACGTGCAGATGGCGCCGCCGGAGCTGACGACGCGCGAGGTGCCGCGCGCGCTGGTGCGCGACGTCGTCGTCATCGCGCCGTCGGTCGAGGTCGATTCGGTGGAGCTCGTCGCTGCGGCGATCGACGGCCGGTGGACCATTCAGCGTACACGCCGCAGCGGCGCCGACCTCGCCGTCCACACCCAGCGGGTGATGCGCTTCTTCAACGGCCTGCGGCGCGGCCGCGACGCCCAGCCGCCGCTCGCGCCGCTGGTGTTCTCGTGGCTCGCCGGCCGCGGCGCCGGCGCAACGCGCCTCGATCCGCACGATGTCCGCGACGCGCGCGAGCTGCGGGGTCGGCTCGCGGCGCTGCTGCGCGACGAGCGGCTGTTCGGCGAGCGGCTCGACCAGCGCCAGTCGCGCGCGTAATCGCCGCGGCAAATCGTTGTGCTAAACTCAGGGTTTCTGACCCGCCGCGCCCATAGCTCAGTTGGATAGAGCGTCTGGCTACGAACCAGGAGGTCGCAAGTTCGAGTCTTGCTGGGCGCACCAACCTTCGCTCACGGTGCCCGCGAAGGTTTCCCGCCGTTCGTATGCAGCCGCAGCCACACCGCAGCAATCTCCATCACATCTGTTACGCGGCGGTCGAGTAGTGGCTCGCGGTTCCGGGTGATATCCTTTGGAACCTTTTACATTTCGAGCGACACCGACATGCCAGATGAAGATCTCCGGGCGGAAGTCGAAAAGCTCAGAGCCGAGAACGAGCGGCTCAAGTCGCAGCGCGGGCGCAGCGTCAGCCTCAAGGTGAGCGAGAAGGGCGGCGTCTCGGTGTACGGGCTCGGCCGCTTTCCGGTGACGCTCTACAAGGAGCAGTGGGCGAAGCTGCTGGCGATGAGCGACGAGATCAAGGCGTTCCTGAAAGAACACGACGCCGAGCTCAAAGCCAAGCCTGAGGGATAGGCCCGTCGTTGGACGCCTGCGCGGTAAGGTGCTGCGTGGGACGTCGGCCTACGACAGGCGCGGGCGCGCCTCGCGCGCCGCCGGCCGCATCACGTCGACCTGACAGCGGGCGTAACCGCCCTGCGCCAGGCGGGTCATGAAGCCGGCGCGCATCAGCGCCTCGAACACCGCGTCGCACTGCGACTGATCCAGTCCGCTCACCTCAATCGCCCGGGCCACGCTCAATTCGTCACCCGGGGCCATCGCCAGCAGCAGTTCCTGCAGCTTGTCGAGCGCCGGATCGAGCACCAGCGACCGCGGCGTCATCTGACTTCTTCCTGTCACGGTACCCGACGCGGGGCAATCGATGTACCGCTCGGCTATTTTGTGTTTTCCGCCAGTTAGCGGCGTGCGCGCGTCCGATTCGTGACGGCGGTGAGAAAAATCTACCGGCAGGAGACGCGATCCGCGACGCAGCTCGACCGCCCCGCGACACACGCTGACCGCGCGCGAACGCACGTCGGCGCCGGCGCAAGCTCGGCCGGCGCGTCGTCTACTCGATTAATGCTGCGTGTTCTTTATGCCGCGGATGGCGATGCGCACCGCATCGACCAGCGCCTCGGGCTCGCTGATCTCATCCGTGACCGAGACGAACGGCACCCCGCTCGGCCACGCCGCGCGCTGCAGCGGCGAGACGTCCTTGCCGCGGGCGACGATCACGTCCGGGCGCAGCGTGCCGATGACGCTGACCGCCTTGTCGACCGAATCGACGCGCGCCACGGCGAAGCGCAGCTTGGCGAGGATCATCTCCGACATCGCGCCGCTCGCATCGTCCTCGTCGGCGACGAGAATCAGCGGCGCAAAGCCGGGCTTGTCGGTTGGCCGCCGGCCGCCGCGCGCCACTCGCCTGCGGTCGGCCTGCCGGCGCTGCTCTGATGTGACTGGCACCCGTTCATCCTATGCCGGATTTCACCGGCTGCCTACCCGATTGCGGCCGGGCCGGTTGAGCCAGGCCCGGAGCACGAACGCCGCCGCGATCACCGCCGCGATGGCGACAATCGGGCTGGGCCGGGCGCCGGATTGGCCCCGCGGCCGGGCTGCGCCCTGCAGCATCCGGCCCAGCACGTTCCGCGTGATCCGCTGCGCCGCTTCGCTGACCCGCAGCGTATGCCACGCCGGCGCGTTATAGCCGTCGAGCCCCCAGCTCCATTGAATCGATCCGGTCGCGAACACCAGCGCGCCGCTCGCGGCCGTATAGATCGTCATGTCCGCGTGGCGCGTCTCGGCCGTTTTCTCGGCCGGGCCGCCGCGATCGACGAACGGCGAGTGCGCGAGGTGCTCCAGCGTCGCCGGCCCGCCGCCGTAGCTGGCGTCGACCTCGTAGCCGAGCAGGCCGCGCAGCACATCGCCGTTGCGAAGCCCGGTGCCGGCGAACACCCAATGCGACGCGTTCGAGACGATGATGTCGGCGTCCACCGGATCGGCGGCATACATCACCCCAATCAGGCGCTCTTCAGGTCGCGACGTCGGCCGATCGCGCCAGCGTCCGGTGATCAGGCGGTTGTTCTGCGGCTCGCGATCGATGGCCAGCGGATCGAGATCGCCGGCCGCTTCCTTGTAGGCGACGATGGTGCGGTCGGGCGCGCCGCGGGGATCGGGCTCGAAGCGGATCTGCCAGAAGCAGGCGTCGGCGCCGAGAAATGCCAGGTGCACGCCCCGATTGCGCGCCGCCTCGACATGCTCGCGCATCGCCCACGACCAGTACTCGTCGTGGCCGACGGACAGAAAGATCCGGGCGCCGGCGGGCACGTCGCGCTGATGAGTGTCGACGTCGGTCAGATAGGTGAGGTCGTAGCCCTCGCGCTCGAGGAATCGCACCGCGTTGTACTCCCACCGCCTGAGGAAATCGCTGGCGCCGTCGAGCCGCACGCCGTACGGATTCACCGCGTACGGCCGGTTGAACGACACCTTGCGCGCCGGCGCGGCGCCGCTGTTGAAGTCGTAGAGCGACTTTCCGCCCCAGTTGTTGTAGGCCGCGAAGGTCGTGACGCTCGATTGAAAGACGACCGCCGCCTCGCGCGCATCGTCGCGCACCACGAAGACGATGAACGATTGCTTGCGCGGGCCGCCGCCGCGCGCGCCGGGCAGCATCGTCAGCCGGGCGAGGTAGACGCCGGTGGTCCACGCGCCGGCGGCGTCGCCGGTCTCGAGGCGATACGGATCGCGCCAGTCGCACTCGACCAGGCCGGTGACAGCGTCCGGCGCCGGCACGGCCTGCGCGATGCCTGCCCGCTCGATCGGTCCGGCAACGCGCCGCGCGCCGGCGCCGCCGTACCAGCCCATGCGGAAGACGTCGATCACGTAGCGCGCGGCGGTGGTGTGGACGAAGAGCTCGATCGGGTCGCCGCCGTTGACGCTCGTCGCCGAAGCGTAGCCCTCGATCTCGCGCGCCTCCGCCGGGTCGGTGAGCTCCCAGTCCGGCGTGCCGGGTTTCTGGTTCTCGGCGACTGTGGTGATCGCGATCGCCAGCAGCAGGGGCAGCATCGGGTCGACTGATATTATGGCGGCCGATGCCGTTCGAGGCGTTGATGGCGGCGGCGCTGGAGGAGGCCGCGCGGGCGCGCGATGCCGGCGAGGTGCCGATCGGCGCCATCGTCGCCCTCGATGGGGAAGTGATCGGCCGCGGCTTCAATCAGCCGATTTCCTCCGGCGATCCGACGGCGCACGCCGAGATCGTCGCCATTCGCGACGCCGCGCGGCGCGCCGGCAACTACCGCCTGACCGGGGCGACGCTGTGCGTGACCATCGAGCCGTGCCTGATGTGCGTCGGCGCGCTGGTGCATGCGCGCATCGGCACGCTGGTCTACGGCGCGGCGGAGCCGCGGACCGGCGCGGTCGCGTCGACGGTGCGCGGCGGCGAGCTGCCCGGGCACAACCATCGCTTCGAGGTCGTCGCCGGCGTGTGCGAGGCCGAGTGCCGCGATCTGATGCAGCTGTTCTTCCGCGATCGACGCCCATAGCGATAGACGCCGGTAGTGTCCAGCTTTAGCCGGACCGCGATCGCGCGCTCGTCTTCATCGCTTCGACCGCTTCGAGCAGCTAGAAGAATGCTGCCGCTTCGCGGCCGTAGGGCGGCTCGCCCAGCTGTTTCAGCCATCCGTCGATCCGCGCCGTCAGCGCGTCGACCGATTTCACCACCCCGGTGCGCTCCGCTCGCGACGATTTCCGGACGAACAGCCCGCGGCACACATCGTCGCCGACACCGAACTTCCTCGCGGCCGGAATCAGTGGTCGTAGTTCGGCCGGCACGACGCCGCGATCGAACCCCTTCAAGGCGTCGCGCCGCTCGCGGTCGCAGAAGTCGGCATCGGTCGAGAGATACTTCGTGAAGCGCTTTCCCTCCGTTGCGGTGCGCACGGTGATCGCGCGGCGGCGGATCTGCTCCTCGAAGCGCTCGATCGCGCGCCTGGCCCAGTCGTGCCGCCACTTTTTCTGCTTGATCAGCAGCGCGCGTGCCGCGCGCTCCGCGCCCGCCGCGATCGCCTGGCCGTCGAACGGCGAATCGCCAGGCGCGAGAATCGCGGCCTCGCGTTCGAGCGCCAGAGCGGTTACCGCGTCGGACTGCGCGTGTTTCGCCGCGCGCGCCAGCGCGATCGCGTCCTCGAATCGTCCGAGGTCGCTGGCGAGACGCGAGGCGACCAGATAGCCGAAGGCGTGCGCCTTCTGCGGCCGCAGCGCGTGACGCAACAGGTGCAGCGCGCCCGCTTTGAGGCCGAACAGATCCTCGATCTGTACCCGCATCGGCGCATCGCCGACACCCCAGATGCTCTTCACCGCCGCGCCAATCGCCGCCGCCGCGTCGGCGGTCAACCCGTGCGGCGCGAATGGGAAGTCGTCCCCGGCCGTCGGCAGCCGATCCGGCCGCCACGACGATGCATACATGGAGCGGAACTCCCGTTCGCGGTAGAGAAGCAGGCATGCCAACTCAACAGGAGCGGTCGTGCCGCCGAGGGTGCGTTCGAGGTACTGTGCGATCGGGGTGATCGATTCGGGGCGCAGGAGATGGATCTTCGCGGCCATGCGCGGCGGCAACGGTCGATCTTACGGCAGCCGTTGCAGCCGTAGTGTCCGGCTTCAGCCGGACTTGTGACGGGATCGGTGGCGCCTTCAGCCGGAGCGCGGTCTCGGGCTATAATTTTGGGTCCGCTTCAACGCGATTCCCTCAACGGAGAGGTACCGAAGTGGTCGTAACGGGCGCGCCTCGAAAGCGTGTTGTCGGGTAACCGGCACGTGGGTTCGAATCCCACCCTCTCCGCCACA
>Ga0111538_10000895_pt1 | contig 41256 bp, 42 predicted proteins | sample SoiMethybrSBSTD1_FD_79669 | JGI IMG/M metagenome (GOLD analysis project Ga0111538, IMG submission 79669) | Bulk soil microbial communities from a Populus tree surrounding site in Tennessee, USA - Soil MetaG P. TD hybrid SBSTD1 (version 2)... | ecosystem: Environmental > Terrestrial > Soil >...
TCAGTCGAGGTGATCGTCACCGACTCGGTGATGGAGGCGCTCGCGCTCGAGAACAACCTGATCAAGCAGCGGACGCCGAAGTACAACATCCTGCTGCGCGATGACAAGAACTATCCGTATCTGCAGCTGACGACGAGCGAGGCGTTTCCGCGGGTGATGGTGGCGCGGAGCGTGGAGAAGGGGGCCGACTTCTACGCCGGTCCGTTCCTGCCGGCCAAAATCGCCCGTCGGACGATGACGCTGACGCACCGGCTGTTCGGCATCCGGTCCTGCAACGAGGTGATCAACGGGCGGCGCGGACGGCCCTGTCTGGAATACGACATCAAGCGCTGCATCGCGCCATGCGTCGCCGCGATCTGCTCGGAAGAGCAGTACGCGGTGGCGGTCGGCAACACCCGGTTGCTGCTCGAGGGCCGCAACGAAGAGCTGATCGAGACCCTGCGCGAGCGGATGGTGATGGCCGCCGGCGACGAGCGCTACGAGGAAGCGGCGCAACTGCGTGATGCCATGCGCACGGTGCAGATCCTCCGCGACCGCCAGCAGAAAGTCGCGACGGCGCAGCTCGGCGATCGGGATGTGTTCGGTTTGAAACTCGGCCCCAGCGGCGGCACCATCCACGTCTTCGCGATGCGCGGCGGCCGCGTCGTCGAGCGCGTCGAGCTGGCGACGGATCCCGGGGCAGTCGCCGGCGGCGACGTGGACGTGCTGCAGGCCGCCGTCGCGCAGTTCTACGAGCTGAGAGTGCCTCCTGCCGAGATCAATCTTCCGCTGGAGATTGAAGACGCCGATGCGATGGAGGAGTGGCTGTCGCAGCGGGCGGGCCGCCGCGTCAGGATCATGGTGCCGCAGCGCGGTGATAAACGCGCGCTCGTGGAGCTGGCGACGCGCAACGCGGAGCTGGCCTACCGGACGCGCTTCAACGAGATCACCGCCGCGCATTTCGAGGCGCTCGAGACCCTGCGCAGCGTGCTGGCGCTGCCAACGATTCCCCGGCGCATTGATTGTTTCGACATTTCGACGATTCAGGGGAGCGAGACGGTGGCGTCGATGGTCGTCTGCGAGGACGGCCGGATGAAGAAGAGCGAGTACAAGAAGTTCCGCATTCGCGGAACATCCATATTGCCCAGCGACCACCTTCCAATTCCTCGAGAAGGCTCAGCGATCAAGGTTCAGCCCGACGACTTCGCGGCGATGCGGGAGGTGGTCTACCGGCGCTACCGCAAGGTGCTCGAAGACGGTGGGCCGTTCCCCGATTTGATCCTGATCGACGGCGGTCGCGGACAGTTGTCGGCGGCCTACGAGGCGCTCGAGACGATCGCCCTCGGGAACCTCGTGGCAGTGGGTATCGCGAAGAAGGAAGAAGTGCTGTACACACGCGAGCAGCCGGACCCGATCGTTCTGCCGGAGCACGATCCGGCGCTGTTGCTGATCCAGCGAATCCGGGACGAGGCGCATCGTTTCGCCATTACCTTCCACCGCAAGGCGCGGTCGATGCGCGATCTGCGGTCAGAGCTCGACGAGGTGCCGGGCATCGGTCCACGCCGCCGCCGTGCGCTGCTGCGTGCGTTCGGCAGCCTCGCCGGCGTCCGGCGCGCGACCCGTGAAGAGCTCGAATCAGTGGTCGGATCGAAGACCGCGAACGCCGTCATCGACTACTTCGCGCGCGCCAGGTAGCGCGCGGCGACGCCGGGAGAGACTCAATCTCATTCTCAAGCTTCGTACTTCGCGCGCGTGCGTGTTAGCGTGCGCTGTCTCTCCGATGTCTCCACTCGGGATCGTCCGCTTCGTCGTTGCGTGCGCGAGCCTCGTCGTCTCGCTCGTCATCGCTGCTCCTGCCGAGGCACAGAACGCTCCGCCCAACCGATCGGGCGAAGAACTGTTCCGCGCCGCCTGCGCGGCGTGCCACGGTCCCGACGGCAAGGGCGCTCCGCAATCGCAGGTCGGCTTCGAGGATCCGCTACCAGACTTCACCGACTGCTCGTTCAGCACGCCAGAGGTAGCGGCGGACTGGTTTGCCATCGCGCACGAAGGTGGCCCCGTGCGTGCGTTCAGCCGTCGCATGCCGGCGTTCGGCGAGGCGCTGACGGAGGCCGAGCTCGAACGAACGGTGGACTACGTCCGCAGCTTCTGCGACGACCCGGCGTGGCCCCGCGGCGAGCTCAATTTTCCGCGCGCCCTCGTCACGGAGAAGGCGTTCCCGGAAAACGAAGCGCTGTTGACGACATCCATCCAGAAGGGCGCTTCTCGCGAATTCACCAACGAATTCGTTTACGAGCGCCGCTTCGGCGCCCGCAACCAGTTCGAGGTGGCGGTGCCGCTGGCGATGCAGTCGAACGAGGGCAGCGAGTGGCTGCGCGGCCTCGGCGACGTGGCGGTCGCCGCCAAGCGCGTGTTGTTCCACAGCCTCGACACCGGATCGATCCTCAGCGCCGGGGCCGAGGTCGTCTTCCCGACCGGTAAGGAGGGCAGCGGTCTCGGCGGCGGCGTGATGAAGTTCGAACCCTTCGTGTCGGCAGGGCAGATGTTTCGCGGCAGCGCCTTCGTGCAGGGGCAGGCCGGAGCCGAGATCCCGCGCGATCGTGAAAAGGCTGAAACCGAGGCGTTCTGGCGCGGCGTCGTCGGCAACACGTTCACGCAGGGCGAATTCGGCCGTAGCTGGACGCCGATGCTGGAGTTTGCAGCCGCCCGCGAACTGGAGAACGGCAAGCCGGTCGAATGGGACGTGTTGCCGCAGTTGCAGGTATCGCTGAGCAAGCGTCAGCACATTCTGGTGAGCGGCGGCCTTCGCATCCCGATCAACGAACGCGCCGAGCGTCACATGCAGGTCCTGACCTATCTGCTGTGGGACTGGTTCGACGGTGGCCTGAGGGACGGTTGGCGATGACACGCACGCCTTTACTCCTGGCGACGGCTCTCGTCTGGATCCTCGCGATCGGCGGGTACCCTCGAGCAGCCGCTGCGCCGCGCTCCACTGATCCCCACCAGAGCGTTGAATTCGCGACCTCGGACAACTGCCTGGCGTGTCATAACGGCTTGATCGCGGCCGACGGCGAAGACGTGTCGATCGGCGTTGCCTGGCGGGCCTCGATGATGGCCAACTCGTCGCGGGACCCGTACTGGCAGGCGTCGGTGCGCCGCGAGACGCTCGATCACCCGAAACACGGCGCGGCCATTCAGGACGAATGCGCGATTTGCCATATGCCGATGGCGCGTGCTGCCGCGCATGCGAGCGGCGGACGCGGTGAGGTGTTCGCCCTGGCTCCGGGCAACCTCAAGGGCCGTGTGGATTCGGACCTGCACCGCCTCGCGGCCGACGGCGTATCGTGCACGCTGTGCCACCAGATCGGTCCCGATCGACTGGGCACACGCGACAGCTTCGTCGGCGGATTCGTCGTCTCGTCGCGCGCGCCCGATGGCCTGAAGATGTTTGGCCCCTACGACGTGGAAGCGGGTCTGACCAGGACGATGCGCTCGGTGACGGACGCGACGCCGTCGAAGGCGGAGCACCTGCGTCAGTCGGAGGTGTGCGCCACCTGTCACACCCTGTATACGGAGGCGTTCGGACCGTCCGGCGAGGTGGTCGGTTCGCTGCCTGAGCAAATGCCATATCTCGAGTGGCGCCACAGCGCGTTTGGCCGCGAGCGCGTCGCGCCGAATGGCGAAGCCGGACCTGTCGCGCCGAAGCCGAACAGCGAAGGCGGGCGGAGCTGCCAGTCGTGCCATATGCCCGACGTGGAGAAGGCGCCAATTGCCTCGGTGCTCGGTGAACCGCGCGAGCGGCTGGCGCGCCATACGTTCATCGGCGGTAATTTCTTCATGCTGCGCATGCTGAACCGCTTCCGTGCGTCGCTCGGTGTGACGGCTCCGGCACAGGAGCTCGATGCGTCGGCGAGAGCGACGCTGCGACAGCTGGAGTCGGAGACCGCCGCAATCGAGATCGCGCGCGCGTCCGCCGCAGACGGCCGTGTCGACGCAGAGGTCGTCGTCCGCAACCTGACCGGTCACAAGCTGCCAACCGGCTATCCGTCACGCCGTGTCTGGATCCACCTCACCGTTCGTGATGCGGGCGGGGGCGTCGTGTTCGAATCGGGCGCGGTGGATCAGGCAGGTCGCATCGCCGGCAACGACAACGATGCCGACCCGGCACGATTTGAACCCCACTATGACGAAGTCCGCAGCGCGGATCAGGTGCAGATTTACGAATCGATCATTGCGGGACGCGACGGCGCGGTGACGACCGGACTTCTCACAGCCACGCAGTTCGTCAAGGACAGCCGCCTGCTGCCGCGCGGCTTCGACAAGGCGACGGCTGAAGCAGACATCGCCGTCCACGGCGAGGCCGCGCGGGACACCAACTTCACCGACGCCGGCGACCGCGTCCGCTACAGCGTGCCGGTCAAGGGCACCGGACCGTTCGTCGTCGAAGCCGAGCTCAGATATCAGCCGATTTCGTTCCGCTGGGCGGACAACCTGCGCCGCTATGATGCCGCCGAGCCGCGCCGCTTCGTGTCGTATTACGACGCGATGGCCGCCTCGTCATCCACCGTTCTCGGTCGCGTGACGACCACGGTTCGATAGCGAACCCAGAACCCAGAACCCAGAACCCCGAACCCTGAACGCGAACCCGGAAGTGAGAAACCTGGAACCTCGAACGGTATTTAGAATGCGTTCCCGGTAAACGGCAGCATCCGCCCGAAGTAGAGCACCAGGAACCACGATCCCATCGAGACCGCGCCCGCCACTTTGAAGCTCACCGGTGTGTTTTCGCCGGCGGCGAGCGCCAGCACCCGTTTCCCCTGCGTCGTCTCGAAGACGGCGATGTTGATCATCGCGACGGCCAGAAACAGCAGCTTCCCGTACCACGCCGGGTTGTTGATGTACTGGGCTGGCGCGCCGATGAAGAACAGAGAACCGGTAATCACGTTGATCAAAACGCCGAGCACCGCCCACTTGCGCATCTGCATCACCGCCGCAACGGGGATGGACTTCAGAAAGCCCATCAGGCGGAGGTCCATCAGGCCGGCGCCGCCGACCAGCAGCGCCAGTCCGATGAAGTGCAGGGTCTCGCATAGCGGCCAGAGCAGCCGAGATGAAGACATTGCCTGTGATATGGCCGTGCTCTTCAGGAAGAGGACGATCGATTCGCTCATCTTCAACTCTCCTTAGACGACGTAGGCCATCCAGCGACCGGTGGCGATGGCGGCAATCCACACGACCAGCGATCCGGCCGCGATCGCTTTGACGCTGAGCGTGGCAGCGTCCATCTCGACGCTCCTCCCATACAGCTTTCGCTTCAGCGAGATGAGCAGCGCAACGCCGCACGCGATGATGGCCAGCTTCCACATGAACACCGTGGTCGTCCCTTTCGTCGGGTCGGCGACGAAAAGCAGCACGCCGGTGATCGCATTCAGCCAGAACCCCGCCCACATGAACGGGAAGGCGCGGGTGATGATGCCGAGCGGAATGGCGCGACCGAAGCCGAGCACTCGCAGATCGACCATCCAGTTCGCGCCGACGAGGATGCCCAGCCCAACGGTGTGCAGCGTGAGCACCGTGGGGTATGCCCACACCGACGGCGACTCACGCAGCCAGGTCGAAAAGGAAGATGCTTCGAGTGAGGCGAGGATTTCAGGCATGGCTGTCGGCCTCCGTTGAAAGGCCAACTGGCTCAGGCGGAGCGCCGGTGGCGACAAGACGCTGCGCCAGTGGAAATAACACTTCGTTTTCCAAGTGCACGTGGCGATGGAGATCCGCTTCGAAAGCCTCGAGTTGCGCGTAGGCCGCCTTCCAGGTGCGACAGGCGTCAGGCGGTGGCACGTAGCCATTGGCGAGCTGGCGAATCTGTTCGAGCTGCAACGCGGCTTCTTCGTGGTCCGCCCGCATCGCCGCGATTGGATGTGCGATGGGGAACTGCGAAGAACCTGATGTCAGTCCGAGGTTCGCTTCCAGCCAGACGATGGCGGGAAAGAGAATCCGCTCTTCCTTGGCCATGTGGCGCGTCAGGTCGTCGGCGACAACGCTGAAGCGCGCGCGCATTTCGGCCAGCTCCGGATGGGCGGCGCCATGGCGTGCGACCGCTTTTTCCAGCAGCCCTGCAATCATCGGGGTCTCTGTGCGGACGTAGGTGTGATGCCGGGTGACGATCCACTCCACCAGCTTCGTCGCCGACCAGCCGGTGACGTCCTCGTCAGGACCGGCCGTGCTCGTCAAATCAGCGATCTCGTGCAGGATGGCGGCGACGTCGAGATGTTTCGACGCGCACGCCTTTTCGAGCGTCTGTCCACCGCCGCAACAGAAGTCGATTCCGTGCCGGCTGAATACCGATGCGGTTCGACCGTTGTGCGCGACGATGTCGCCGACGGTGCGATCAGGGCGAAGCTCAGGCGTCATGTGGCAGCCTCCCCCACAGGCCGAGGAAGAAAATCGCCGTGGCCCCGAGCCACAGCACCACGGCAACGGGTATCGCCAGCGGCCTCGTGATCAGCGAATAGCCTGTGTACGCAATCCCGGTGGCCAGCCCGATCATGACGAGCCGGGCGATGAATGTTTCGATCCTCGTGGCGGTAAGAGCAGGTGTATCCATCGGTCTACTCCGGTATTGCTTCGCACCCCGGCAGGCCCTGCCAGTGTGGGCAGTTCTCGCACTCTTCTTCGGTGACCCCGCGCCGTTCGCCGGTGCGGATGCAGACCCACAGCTTTTCCGGCTGCAGATGGTCTTCGACGCCGATCAAGCGATAGCCAGGACGGCTCCAGCGGCAATCCCAGATCGTTTGCAACGTGGCGACGGAGGTATATGGCATGGCGCCCTCCTAGCTGGCTTCTTCGAGGTTGAACGTCAACACGACGGTGAGCACGAACGGTTCGGGTATGCCGTTGAGCACCAACGGCTGGTATCGCCACTGCCGCACAGCCTCGATGGCCGCTTCGTCGAGCAGCTTGTGCACCGTGCGCAGCACCGTGACGTCGACGACCCGTCCCTCGCGGTCAACCTGCGCTTCGAGAATCACGACGCCGCGGATGTGTGCGTGCACCGCTAAGTCCGGGTAGACGGGTTCAACCCGACGCGCAACGATCGGTGCTTTGATCTGGCCGCCCACACGAACCGGCGCGCGTGGTGCGGGTGGAGCTGCCGGCGGCGGTGGCGGCGGAATGTCCGTTACCAGTCCGCCGACGACACCCCCGACGACGCCGCCCGCAATGCCGCCTTCAACACCACCGGGAACGCCGATGTCGCCCGCATCGCTTGTCCGTTCCGGCTGGATGGTGGCTGGCGGTTCGACGGGCGCCGCGCCCGTTGTGGGCGCCGGTTGCGCCGGCGGGGGAGTCTGCTGCCTGGCCGCGGGTGGCGGAGGCGGCGGTGGCGGCGGAGGAGGTGCCGGCGCCTCGGCGACGAAGGCCATCATCGTCGGTACTTCCGGCAGCGCGCCGGTGAAGAACAGCACCGGGACGACCAGCGCGCCGACCAGAATCAACTGTCCGAGTGTGGAGATCAGAACCGGCAGCGCCGGTTTCGATGGGAGGTGCCGTGTGTGACCAGTGATTAAATCGAACATGGCGCGCCTCCGTCCCACCTTTCGTTCCGTGCTACTCCGCACGGTGTGCAAGTGAACCGCCACCTCTTGCAGACCATCCGCGTGCGAATTCCCACCAGAAATTTGCTATTTGTGAAGGTTGGCTGCTGTGGGGTGGGGGATTTTTCGGGGTGGTGGGAAATCAACCACGAAGGGCACGAAGAGAATCGAAGGGCACGAAGAGGCGCTTGGCGTTCTTCGTGAACTTCGACCTCTTCGTGCCTTCGTGCCTCAGTAGAGGGCTCGTTGCCTGAGCGGAGTCTGCGCCGCCGGTAGCGCGTCCTTCAGGATGTCAACAACCAGATCCGCGTGAGTGTCAACGAGTACGAGATCACGGTTGACGAAGCGGTACTGCAGTTCTGCTGGCAGTGGCGGCAGGACGGCGAGCAACGCCGGCCACACCTGGATATCCCGCTCGGCGGGGAAGCGTCCGTTGACTTCCGGATCCGGCATTCCGGGCAGATATCCCACGTTGATGGCGGCCAGTACCTCCGCGACTGTATAGCCATGGTCGGCGATGCTCCGCTCCAGCGCTCTCGTCACGACAGTCGCGACCGCGGGAGTAAACATGTTGCCCGCCTGCGCATTCGGCCGAGTATCGACAATCGCGTCGTGCAGTGCGTCAACGGCGGCCGACATGTCCTCGAGATCGTCGAACAGCTGCTCGGGCGGCAGCGCGCGCTCCAGTCGGCGATGAACGCGCACGTACTGACCAACGCGGTGATTGAAGTCCTGCACCACCAGCTGCTCGACGACGAACGGCGGCAGCACTTCCAATTGGCAGGTGGGTGGAGTCGTGGTCGTCAATGGGAACAACGCGAGGGGCACGTGAAGAACCATCCAAGCCAGCATGACGGTAACCCTCCGCGCGACGCCGACCGCACCTTCCGTGCCAGCCCGGTGGGGTCGCGGGCGCCGGAAAGTCGCAGCGCCCGGTCCTGAGGGGACGGATTCCTTCGCAGCCGTTGCGGATTAGTTCACCCCGGGCAGCGCGCCAATGCCGTGGGTCGCGCGCGTCCGCTTCACCCTCCGAGGTACAGCCGTTGCTCGCACGCTGAGTACAGGGTGGTTCTGAAAGAACCGCGCTGAACGGTTCGCCTAAGAACAGAAGAGAGAGGAAGGAGGATGGCAATGGATCCGAATAGAGGTCTAGGGCCGTTCGAGGGTAACGCGATCTGGCGGCGTCTGCTTGGTGACTTTGATCGGTTCTTTGAAGACACCAACCGGCCGCTGTTCAGACGACGAACCGGGCTGAACGAGTTTGCATGGGTTCCGGAGGTCGAAGTCGCAGAGCGGGAGGGAAAACTGTTCGTGCGCGTCGATCTGCCGGGGGTGAAGCAGGAGGAGGTGACGGTCAGCACAGCGGACGATTGCCTGACGATTCAGGGCGAACGGAAGCATGAAACGGAAACCAAGAAGGGGGAGTGGTTCCAGACCGAGCGCACCTACGGAAAGTTCGTGCGGGTGATTCCGCTGCCGGAAGGTGTCAAGGGATCGGAGATCGTCGCGAATTTCCACAATGGCGTGCTCGAGGTGACCGCCCCATTGCCCTCGGCAACGATCGCCGCCGAGCCGCAGCGCATTCCGATTGGAGGTGCCGCTGAGAAGAACGAAAAAAAGGTCGCGGCCTAGGCCTTAGGCCTTAGGCCTCCCACCTCACTGAGGCTGCCGCGCGGGGCGCCATGCTCCGCGCGGCCTTTCCGTCTTCGAGCCAAAACTTCCCGCCACCGTGGACTATTCCCGTGGTCTCTGACGTCTCACGCGCAGTCGACAACGATCCCCGCCGGTCAGGGGTCCGCCGGCGCGGCATCCGTTTCGCAGAGGCGCTGAGCGAGGTCTCTCATGCGACGACTGTTGATGCTGATCTCCCTGGCGGGTATCGCGGCGACGACCGCCGGCTGCCTGACGCTCATGCCAGTCAGCTCGCAGGTAGACAGGAGTGCCGATTTCACTCGCTACCACACCTACGATTGGGGACCCGCGGACGCTTTACCGGCGACCGACGTACGGCTCGGCGAGAACCCCTTCTTCGTCGACGACGTGCATGGCGCCATCGACACCGAACTGACCAGGCGCGGCCTCGTCCGTGCAAGCGCCGAACGCGCGGATCTGCTCGTCCACTACCACGCGGCTGTCACCGGGCGCGTCGAAGTCGAGCCGCGGCAGTCGACGCGCGGGCCGGTACAGGGTCAACTCCAGCGAGACTGTGTCGGCGACGACTGCGTGCCTCGTGTTACTGGATACGAGGCCGGCACACTCGTGATTGACATCGTCGATACGGCGTCCGGACGACTGGTCTGGCGCGGCTGGGCCGAGCACCGGCTCGAAGACATGCTGGACGACCCGACGCTGGTGCACCGACGAGTGCACGACGCGGTTCGTCGGGTCTTCGAGAGGCTGCCGCTGGCGGCGATTACGGAACCGGGCGGCGCGGCCCGGGAAGGCATCCGATGAATCCCAAACGACTACTCGCCCTGGGAGTGACCACCCTCGCCGTGACGGCGTTCGTGGCCTGCGCGCCGATCAGCGTCACCTCATTCACCGGACGTGGTGTTGATCCGACCGCATATCGAACGTTCTCGTGGGACACGTCGGATCCAGGCGTTCCCGGCGACCCGCGTCTGGACAACAATCGGTTCTTTCATGAGTACCTGCGCGACGCCATCGATCTGCAGCTGGCCAAGCGCGGCTACGAGCCGTCAGGGTGGCAGCCGGATCTGCGTGTCCATTACCACGCCAGCTCGAGGCAGAAGATTCACGTCAGTGGTCTCGATCCGGCGACGGAGCGATGTCTGGATTGTGCCGTCGAGGTCTACGATGCGGGTACGCTGCTCGTCGATCTGACGGATGCACGCACCGGCGCGCTCGTGTGGCGAGGCGCCGCAGAGGCGGGGCTCGCCGGTGTGGTCGACAAGCAGAGGCAGATGGAAGAGACGATCGACCGGGTGGTCGCGCGAATCTTTGCGAAGCTGCCAAGCCGTTCGTAGTCCGCGGTGTAGGGGCAGCAGTTATGGTCAATATCACGCGCATCCTGTGCCCGATCGATTTTTCGGAGTTCTCGCGCCACGCGCTCGATTACGCTGCCGGAATCGCCCGCTGGTACGGCGCGCGGATCACCACGCTGCATGTGGTGCCGCTCGAGCCAGTGACGCCCCCGACGGGCAGCGGCCTGTATCCGCCTCTCGCGCTGACACCCGACGACTTGCAGCAGTATCGCGAGGAGCTGACGACATGTGCCGGGGTTGGAGGCGTCGACGCGGTCGACATCGAGGTGGCGCAGGGGAGCGTCTCCGGGGAGATCGTGCGGTTCGCGAACGAACTGCCAGCCGATCTTCTGGTAATGGGCACGCATGGGCGTTCAGGGTTCGACCGACTCATGCTTGGCTCTGTCACCGAGAAGGTGCTCCGCAAAGTCTCATGTCCAGTCCTGACGGTGCCAGCGCACGCGCCAGACGACATCCCCGCGCCAATCTTCAGACGCGTGCTCTGTGCGGTTGACTTCTCTCCGCCGTCGCTGGTCGCACTGGCGCTGGCGCAGTCGATCGCCGGCGAGGCTGCGGCAAACCTGTGTGTGATGCACGTCCTCGAGCCTGTGTCTGTGTTCGATCCGGTGGTGGCTGTCGGGTCGGAGTCCGCCGTGACCGTCGACGATGCTCGCCGCGAAGCCCGCGACCGTCTCGACCGGCTGGTCCGTGATGACACGCGCGCGTTCACGGACGTACAGGAAGTCGTTGCCTCCGGCAAGGCGTATCGCGAAATCCTTCGAGCGGCGTCGGAGCAACGCAGCGACCTGATTGTCCTTGGGGCGCACGGCACACGTCTCGGCCTGCCGGCGTTCGGTTCAACGACGAACCAGGTGGTGCGTCAGGCGACGTGTCCCGTACTCACGGTGCGCGGCTAGCGCCGTCCGATTGACGTCATGAACCTTCAGGCACGCGCGGAGAGCCCGGATTTTTCCGCAGCATCCGGTGAAATTCCGCGGCTGCCCGCATGCCTCGGCGGTCCGACGGCGCGGCCCGTGCCGTGGTTTTGCGCAAGCGAGCGACGCACGGTCGGGCACGGACGTTGCGGCTGGCACATGACGATCGCCGTTGGGGGTCCGGAAGCGAGCATGCCGGTCCGCCAGGGGCCAGAGGACGACAATGACTGCCTTCACACACATCCTGTGTCCGGTTGATTTCTCGGACTTCTCGCGGCATGCGCTCGACCATGCGGTGGCCCTTGCGCGGCAGCACTCCGCCAGGCTGACCGCCTTGTATGTTGTGCCGCCAGTGCAGACCACGTATCCAGCGATCGGCCTCGGCGCCTACGTCCCGTATGCCTACACGATCGATGACTTGAAAGAATTTCAGCGGGCGCTGGAACGCTTCGTGGCAGACGTCGGCTACCCAGTGGCAGCGGTCTCGGTCGAAGCGCTCGTCGTGGACGAGATTCTCAAGCGGGCGGCGGAATTGCCGGCCGATCTGATTGTGATGGGCACGCATGGCCGCAGCGGCTTTGACCGGCTGCTGCTTGGCTCTGTGGCCGAGCGTGTGCTCGCCAAGGCGCCATGTCCCGTGCTCACGATTCCACGCCGTGCTCCCGATACGGCGCCGTCGGGCCCGCTGACGTTCCGCAACGTCTTGTGTCCGATCGATTTCTCCCCTTCGTCGCTGGCTGCACTGAAATATGCGGAAGGACTGGTGACGGCGGATACGCAATTGCGCGTGCTGCACGTAGCCGAGCGGCTTCCGTCGTGGCAGCTGGTGCCGGCCGTTGCGACCGGGGCCCCTGACGATCCGCTCGTGGTGTTGCAGGAAGCCCGCAAACGCGTGCACCGCGTCGTTCCCGCCGCGTGGCAGCGCACCGGACAGGTTCTGGAGATGGTGACCGAAGGCGACGCCGGCGATCAGATACTCGACACCGCGCGGGCTGAGCGCATCGACCTGATCGTCATGGGCGCTCACGCCGGTAAGAGTGGTCTTCTCGGCTTCGGTTCTACGACGCACGACGTGCTGCGTGGAGCGACCTGCCCGGTCCTGACGCTGAAAGCGTAGTTGGACGCGGGTGTCGTCGTGCTGGAGCGTCTACGAGGTGACCGCGGCGAAGGGCAGGCCACACACCGGCCGGACCGCGTCCTGCTCGAAGGCCCGCACTCGCGGCGCAAGGAACTCGGGCTGGTGCTGCGGACGGTGCGCGATTTCATCGCCGGGTTTCGTACGCTCCACTTCGTCGGCCCGTGCGTGACCGTATTCGGATCGGCGCGCTACGGCGAGTCGCATCCGTATTACGCACTCGGACGCGAAATCGGACGCGGGCTGGCCGAGCTCGGCTTCACGGTCATGACCGGCGGCGGCCCCGGGTTGATGGAAGCCGCGAACAGAGGCGCCCGCGAAGCAGGCGGACGTTCGGTCGGGTGCAACATCGCGCTGCCGCTCGAGCAGTCCCCCAATGCCTACCTCGATCGGTGGGTCACGTGCCGCTACTTCTTTGTCCGTAAGGTCCTCCTGTTCAAGTATTCGTACGCCTTTGTCGCCCTGCCAGGCGGCTTCGGGACGCTCGACGAACTGCTCGAGGCGCTCACGTTGATGCAGACGCGGAAGATCGTCAATTTTCCGATCGTTCTCGTCGGTACGGCGTACTGGCGGCCCTTCCAGGATCTGCTCATGCACCTGGCGGCCGCCGGAACCATCGATCCGGCAGACCTCGATTTGATGCTGGTTACCGATCGTGTGGCTGACGTGGTGAGGCATATCGAACGCCACGCGGTCCGACGGTTTGGGCTGCTGGCCCCGTCGCGTCTGCTCGGCGAGCGGACGCGGCCGCGCCTCAAGGCGGCGTGAGATTGCTTCGGCCGGGAGTGCGAGGGGCGCTACGCGCGAGCGCGGCGCCCGGCCCGGCGACTCGTGTCGGTGCTTCAGGCAGGTGTGCGGGCCCGCGCGCCCGCTTTCGGGTCAGCGAACCGGTGCGCTGGTTGTGCGGCAGCGGCCGGTGCGTGCCGCGCGGCGGACGCGGCGCGACGTGCCATATGGACTTCGACCGCCGTCACGATGAACGCGACGAGTTGCGCTTTTGGGAACTTCGAGATGTCGAGCTGCCGGGGATTCAGGCTATCCCTGACGATCAGGGAGAACAGCGCGGGCCGGCGAAACCACTGCAGTTCGCGCCGCAGGACGTGCTCGCCAAGCGCCCACAACGGGAAAAGGTCGAGCGCAGCCAGCGCCCGCCCGTTGGCAGGCGTAGTCGCCGTGTCGATCGCGCGCCGATGGACCTCCGTCTCAGGTCCGAAAGCCGCGCGCGCTCGATGGCGCCGGGAGGATACACGTCGCTCAAGGTCGTGACCACCCGTGGAGATTGGCCTCGCATGTCTGATGCGCGGTGGCGCTGCCTGTGAGCCGGCGCCGCCACGCACGGACGATCACCGGCCGCCACGTCAAGGCTGCCGGCATAGGTCGTCATATCGGGATCAATGCCGAGTGTGGCGATCGCAACGGCTCACGTGCGGTACTGACGCTCGCGACGCTGTTCGCGCGCGACGAGCGCCACCAGGTCGCCCTGCTGGGCGGTCAGCTACTGGAGCACGTCATCCAGTGTCAGGATGCCCGCCAGCACACCGTCGTCGGCGACGATCGGCAGGCGGCGCACGCCATGCTCCTCCATTTTCTTCAGTGCCGCGTCAATGGTCTCGTGCTCGCCCGCCGTGATGAGGTCATCGCTCATCACTTCGTCGACGAGCAGGTAATTGATGTGTTCCGGGTCGGCCGCGACGGCGCCGACGACGATGTCACGGTCGGTCACGACCCCGATCGGAATGTGCCGCCCGTTCCGATTGTCGACGACAACGAGCGCGCCCACATGCGATGTGCGCATACGCCTGGCCGCGTCGACGATCATTTCGTCCTTCGGCGCGACGACAACGTGTCGATTGCAGATTTCTCCAACAGTCATAACAGGCTCCGTAGCTGTCACAGAGGCAAGTGGGGTGCCACGGCGCGGCCGCAGCGCCGCGTGTGTTCGGTTGCGGCTATCCGGCATTACGGCCTGAGCGTGGACGCCGGTGGGGACGATTGCGCGGCGTTCGTGAAATCTTCTACAGGTCGGCCGTGGCGATCGATGTCTGCTGTTCGATTAATGCATACACAGTATTGCCGTCTTGACCACTGAGATGTTTACCTTAGCTCCGCTCGACCGCAGGTGAGGGGGTGTGTGATGGCCGACGCGACAGTGGCTAACCAGAAACAGATTCTTGCGAACCAGCGAACCATCCTGGCGAATCAACGCACAATTCTCGGAAATCAGAAGCGCATCGAAGCGAACCAGACGAAGCTGGATCGCCTGTTGCGCAACCAGCAGAAGCTCGATCGGATTCTCGCCAACCAGAAATCGATTCTCTCCCGGCTTCGATGAGCGGTGCCGAGCCGCGGGCGATGCCAAGGCAGCAGAGGAAGATTCCGGTCGTCGCGTGAACCTGGTGCCGAATCGTGAGGCGAGATGCCCTTCGTGCTTGCAGCGGCGATCCTGCTGATCGTCGCTGTCGCGCTGGTCTGGGGCGGGATCGTGGCGCTGGCTACGCCGACGGTCGTGTACCGATGCGACCGGCGTCTGGATGTGGACTCACCCGAGTTCGTGCATATGCTGTCGTCCGTGCTCGCGACGAGCCTGACCGGCGGCAACACCATTCGCCGCTTGGAAAACGGCGCCCGCTTCTACCCGGAAATGCTGGCCTCGATTGCCGGCGCCACGCGATCGATCGCCCTCGAGTGCTACATCTTTCATCACGGTCCGACCGGCGACGCGTTCACCGCGGCGCTGGCGGAGCGCGCCCGCGCGGGTGTGCAGGTGCGCATCATCCTGGACGCCTTCGGCAGTCGCCGCCTTCGGCGCGGCCACATACGCAGGCTGGTTCAGGCGGGATGTGAGATAGCCTGGCATCCGCGGGCCAGGTGGCGTCGCGCTCATCGGCTGACGAACAGCACGCACCGCGAGATTCTCGTCGTCGACGGCGCGGTGGCATTTACGGGTGGGGCGGGCGTTGCCGAGTGGTGGGCTACCTCGGACGACGGACAGCCACCGTGGCGAGACACGATGGTGCGCGCCGAAGGGCCTGTGGTCGCTGCGGTACAGGGGGTGTTCGCGGAGAACTGGCTCGAATGCCGTGGCGACATTCTGGCCGGCGAGCAGTGGTTTCCAGCGATCGCGCGGTGCGGAACGATGGAGGCCATGGTCGTGAAGAACTCGCTATCCTTCGCCGGCTCGCGTGCGCTGTTTCAGGCTCTCATCGAATCGGCATCGCGCGAGATCCGTCTCGCGACCCCCTACTTCATACCCGACCCGTCGTTTCTGTCGGCGCTCATCGAACGCGCGCGGGCCGGCGTGTCGGTCATCATCCTGGTGCCTGGACGCCACATGGATCACCCGTGGGTGCGCCTGAGCAGCCGCCGGCTGTTCCGTCCGTTGCTCGACGCCGGCATTCGCTTGTACGAATATCAACCGTCGATGATCCACCAGAAGCTGATGATCGTGGATCAGTTGTGGGCGGTCGTCGGCACGACCAATTTCGACATGTTGTCGTTCGAGTACCTGGACGAGGTGAACATTGCGATCCGCGACGCGGCGTTTGCGGGCGAGTGGCAGGCGCAACAGGACGCGGATCTCGCGAAAAGCGTCGAACTCACCGCGTCGTCGCACCGCACCGTCGGGGAGAAGGCGCTGGCCTGGCTGGTATGGACGCTGGCCGGCCAGCGGTGGGCCGTTCGCCTGCGTCGGCGCCCGCGCGCGTGATCGTCGGCAGCCGCGATGCGAACGGGGCGTTGACGCACTGGCGGCCGGCGAACGCCGCCGCGGCGCTGCGATCGGTCGTGGCAGAGAGCTTCATCTGCAGCGCCGTCAGGCAGCGTGCGCCTGCGGAAAGTGCCGGCTGTAGAGGCCATCGCTGGTGCGGTCGAGGACGTGTGCGTCGACCAGCGTGCCGAGCACGGCCTGACAGCTGACGGCATCGACACGGAACTCGTGTTCCGCCTGGTGCAGCGTCAGGTGCAGCGTTGGTTTGTTTAGAAATGCGCCCTGCACGTGCAGAACGAGCGATCCGATCTCGCGGACGGTAGGTGTCATTGAAAGCCTCCAGTAGGTTGTCACACTGCAGGAGAAGGGAGGCAACTCGCGTGCCTGGCAGTTTGCCCGCGTCAGGCCGCCATACGCGACGCCTGAAGGCGAGATCGCCGAACTACCGGATGAAGTCAACTCACTCGACACGCTGTCCTGACTGACCCGACACATGCCATAACCCTTTCGCGTGGTGCGCTATGTCAGGAGCCAGCCGGGCGTCTGATGACCGCAGCGGGCGCATTCGAGACACATCCGCCCTGGCTCGCGATGAATCAGAAAGTCGTGACGATGAAGCCCACAGATCGTCTGAGACAGCCATCGACACGCAACATGCAGGTAGTGCCAGGTGGTTTGGACATGCAGAGCACGCCAAAGAGGACTCGGTAAGGCGATCGTTGCCACTGCGGGTTACCTCGTTATGACAGCGTGCAACGCAAGGGCGATTCCAGCCCTGGCACGGGTTATCTCCCCGATTACCTCCGCCCGGCATAACGGCGGATGCCTGGGGTGCGGAATGGTCCGCACTGTCGGGCGGTTTTTCGCGGCCGTTCGACAGCTTGACGGACTTCGACTGACGGCGACGCGGCGTGGAGGTCGAAGGCTCGCTGCAGCTCAGCGTCGCTAGCTGCTCGCGTCACCGCTTGACGACGCGGCGATCCCGGTCGCGCCGCCGGTGCTTTGGACCGCGGTTTTTCAGCACCCACCGCTGACTCCGAGGCGACGGTTTTTCCGCGCCGCGTCCCAGCAGCTCCAGCAGATCGCCGACGGTGACGATCCCCGTGAGCGTCTGCCCCTCGAACACCGGCAGGCAATTCACGCAGTGTCCGCGCATCAGATTGGCCGCCTCGCGCACGGTCGTCTGCGGTGTGGCGACGACAACCTTCTCGGTCATCAGGTCAGCGACGCGCCGTCCGCTGCGTACCGGCTCGCCGAACCGGCCGCCCAGGTCCGTCGCGGAGAGGACGCCATGGACGCGGCCATCCGACCCGGTGACCACCAGATGGCGAACCTTGCCCCTCCGCATCTGCTCCCACGCGGCAGCTGCGTCGGCTGCCGCGGCAACCGTGCGGACGGGCGCTGACATCACATCAGCGACGCGCATGGCGTCCTCCTTGGAAATATTCCGGTGATTGCGGTCGTCGGTCATCTCCCGGCGGAGTCGTAGGGGACGACGCGACGCGCACGCGTGCGTCAACGACCGTCGCGCCATCCGCGGACACCATGACCGGGTTCAAATCCAGCTCCTCGATCTCAGGACACGAATCGAGCAGGGCCGAGAGGCGAAGCAGGACGTCGCGCAGCGCCGCTTCGTCGGCGACCGGCGCGCCGCGATAGCCACGCAGCAGCACGATCCCGCGCAGTTCGTCGAGCATTTCGCGCGCGGCGACATCGGTCAGCGGCGCCAGGCGGCACGACGTGTCGTGGAGCAGCTCGACCAGCGTGCCGCCGCTGCCGCAGACGATCGTGCGACCGAACTTGGGGTCGACACTCGCACCGGCGAACATCTCGACCCCGTGGACCATCGGCTGCACCAGGATCTGCAGGACGCCTGGCTGGCGCGACAGCTCCCGGAACGCGTGCAGCACGGCGGCGTCGTCCGTCAGGCCGGTGTGTACGAGGTGCCGCTCCGTCTTGTGCAGGATGTCGGGTCCGCAGCCCTTGAGCACGACTGGATAGCCGAGGTCATCTGCAAGTGCGCACGCTTCGTCCGCGGTCCGCGCGACGTGCGACCTGGCGGTCGCAATGCCGTGCGTATCCAGCAGTGCCTCACACGCCAGCGGCGACAGCCAGCCAGCGCCCGTCGTCAGCGTGTGATGAACGATGGTGCGCGCCGCGTGCGCTTCGAGATCGCGGAATACCGGTAGGGCGCCAATGGGCGCAGCGCGACGCTCGGCGTACGACGCCGCGTGTGCGAGGGCCCTGACGGCGGACTCCGGAAACGTGTAGCAGGGGATCGGAGCGAGGATTTCCGGTACGCCAGTCGCGCCAAAGAACGTCGCCAGCACCGGTTTAGTGGCGCCGTGCGCAGCAGCCGTGATGGCGCGTGCGACGTCGAGCGAATCAGTCACCAGCGGCGGGATGAAGATGGTCAGCAGGCCGTCGATCGACCGGTCGGCCAACAGCAGCGACATCGCCCGTCGATAGTCATCCGCCGAGGCGGTTGCCAGCATGTCCACGGGGTTGATGACGCTCGCCGCCGGCGGCAGGAACTCCTTCAGTGCCGCAGTGGTCGCAGCGGCGAGCGGCGGTACTTTCAGCCGGAAGCCTTCACATGCATCGGCCGCGAGGATCCCCGGCCCACCCGCGTTGGTGAGGATGCCGACCTGTCTTCCCGCCGGCAGCGGCTGATGCGCCAGCAGCGCGGCGACGTCGAAGAGCTCTTCCAGCGTTTCCGTTCGGATGACCCCGCTGTCGTGGAAGAGCGCGTCGATCAGCGTATCGCTTGCCGCCAGTGCGCCCGTGTGTGACGACGCGGCGCGTGCGCCCGAGGACGATCGGCCGGCTTTTACCGCGACGATCGGCTTTTCCCGCGTCACAGTCTTCGCGATGTCACGGAAGCGGCGCGGGTTCCCGAAGCTCTCGAGGTAGAGCAGGATGACCTGCGTGTGTGGGTCGGCGGCCCAATACTCCAGCAGATCGTTGCCGGAAACATCGGCCTTGTTGCCGACGGACACGAACGTCGACAGTCCGAGATTGAGCTGTTGCGCGTACTCGAGAATCGCCAGTCCGAGTGCGCCGCTCTGGCTCGAGAACGCGATCGGGCCGGCTGGCGGAAACACCGGGGAGAACGACGCGTTGAGGTGAAACGCCGGATCGGTGTTGACGACGCCCATGCAGTTGGGGCCGACCAGGCGGATCCCCGCGGCGCGGACCCGTTCGCGCAGCCTGGCTTCCACCCTGCGTCCCTCATCTCCGGTTTCCCCGAATCCCGCCGTGATGACGACGATGGCGCCGACACGTTTGGCGATGCAGTCATCGACGACCGACTCGACACACGCGGCGGGCACCGCAATCACGGCGAGGTCAACGTCGCCGGATATGGCCGCCACCGACGGAAAGGCGGGAATCCCGTCAATCGCCGATGCGTGCGGGTTCACCGGGATCGCCCGTCCTGTAAAGCCGCCCAGCGCCAGATTGTGAAAGATCTCGGCCCCGATCGTTCCGCGGCGGCGGCTCACGCCGACCACCGCTACTGTCCGTGGCTCGAAGAACAGTCGCAGGGATGCGCGGTCGAGTTGATCCGCCGGTGTGACCGGCGTTACGGAAACTGGAGATGCAGGCATGGCGATCGTGTCTGCAGCACCCGCGCCACGTATCAGGCACGTGGTGCCGCGCCGCAGGTGGCGTGGAGGTTCCAGCGAGGCGAGGAATATTTCCCTGCGCTGCGTGGCATTCCCCGCCGCATGCCGATGCGCAGGGTTCTCGTCTTTCGTCGCGCGCCGATCTGCCGTGGCACCGACCTTGCCCCCGTGAAGAGCAATGGCTGTCGCTCTTGTGTCCGTCCCGACCACGCCGCGTGTTCGGCATGCGACAACCGTGACGGCGGTGTGCACCGCCGACGCGTTGTTCGAGGTGTCGGGCGCCGGGTACGAGCCTGTGGGCGACTTCACGTGCGGAGGGACGTCCATCGCGCCGACCGCCCATTCGGACCTGATGTTCGCCCTCGAAGTGGGAGTGCTTGCGAGCCGTGGTGACGCCGTGCGTACCAACACCGGATGGGCACCGCGCGGCGACCCGACGGCGGTCGCGTTGGCAGTCGCGGCGATGAAAGCCGGGCTCAGTCGCCGCGCGCTGACGCGCGACAGGTACGAGATCGGCGACTTGCCGTGTGCGCGTGACGGTCGGGTGATGGCCGTTTTCCACCGCTCGGTCGGCACCGGCAGGACCACGGCTTTCGTCAACGGAACGCCGCACCACGTACTGGAGCGTTGCTGGTCCGTGTTTACGCGCGGTGCGTCGCGTCCGCTGACGCCGGAGATCGCCGGACGGTTCGAATGCGCCCATCAGGAAATGGCAGCGCGCGGCCTGCGCGTGCTCGCGCTCGCCACGGGCGACATCGCGCATCCCGATGAACGCTCGCTGCACGGTCTCACGTTCATTGCCCTGGTCGGTATCAGCGACCCGCCAGCGCCGGCGGTGACGACGCCGGCCAGCATGCAGGAGGAGCGATGGACGGCGGCGCGGCAGACATCCACGGTGTAATGACGCGAACGACCGTCGCGCTCACCCTCCTGGTCCTCGCGTGCGCGTCCGCCGTGTACGCGCAGCCGCTGACAGGGGATGTTCGTACCATTCGCGTCAACGCAGGTGAGACGCTGCGCGTTCTCGGCTCGCGATGGGGGATTGACCCCCGCATCCTTGCCGCCGCCAACGGACTCGCGCCGGACGTCCGGCTGCGCGCCGGCGACACGCTCACCATCGACAACCGGCACATCCTGCCGCCGCTCACAGCGGGGACGTCGATCGTCGTCAACGTGCCGCAACGGATGCTGTTCGTTACGTTCGACGGGGGGATCGCCGCGTATCCAGTAGCGGTCGGGCGGTCGGGATGGCAGACCCCGCTCGGAACGTTCTCGATCGTCAGCAGGGAAACAAATCCGACGTGGGACGTGCCGGAGTCGATCCGCGAAGAGGCTCGCCGTGCCGGGAGGGCGCTTCCCCTGAAAGTGCCACCTGGTCCCGACAATCCGCTGGGCGACTACTGGCTTGGCCTGAGCGTCGGCGGCATTGGCATTCACGGCACCAATGCGCCAACCAGCGTCTACCAGGTCGTCACGCACGGATGCATCCGCATGCACGCCGACGACGTGGCCGACCTGTTCGGACGCGTGCAGGTCGGCGCCCGCGGCGAGATCGTATACGAGCCGTTGCTGGTGGCGGCGGCCGGCGGCGACGTGTTTCTGGAGGCGCATCGCGACGTGTACGGCCGCGGCCCTGATGATCCGATGCGCATCGTTGATGGGCGGGCGCGTGAGCTCGGCCTGTGGGAGCGAGTGGACTGGGACGCGGCCGCACGTGTCCTTCAGGAGCGCGCTGGCGTCGCACGCGTCGTCACGCGGCGGTGAGAGTCAGCTTTCCTTCAGGCGGTCGCGGAATTGTCGGCGTGCAGCCGCCGCGGCTCGTCAAAGAATGCGAAAAAGCCGCCTGAAAGGGCGCTCCGACGACGGCATGGGCGTTGCCCTCCATTGATTGAGGGTGCGCCATGAACGAGAGGACCGATCAGGCCGACGTAGTGCGTTTTCTCTCCGATCCGGGCAGTCATGGCGGCGCCGCGGTCGAGCGCATCGATACACATGCCTCCATCGTCTTCCTGGCAGGCACGCAGGCGTTCAAGCTGAAACGTGCCGTCAAGTACGACTATCTCGATTTCTCGACGCTCGAGTTGCGCAAGCGTTTCTGCGAAGCGGAGATGCGCGTCAACAGCCGTATGGCTCCCGCGTTGTACCGCCGTGTGGTGCCGGTGGTCCGCTCTTCTACCGGCGCGCTGGCGCTCGACGGTGAAGGGGCGCCTGTTGACTGGGTGATCGAGATGAACCGGTTCGATCAGGACGCACTGTTCGATCGCATGGCTGCCCGCGGCTGCCTTGATCTGGCTCTGATGGCGCCGCTGGCCGAGGAAATCGCTTCCTTTCATGACGCCTGTGAGCCGCGGCCGGAGTTCGGCGGCGAAGCAGGAATGGCGCGGGTGATTCAGGGCAACGCCGCGGGCTTTCGCGATTTCGGCGGCGGGACCCTCGATGACGCTGCATCCGAGTCGCTGACGCGTGCTGCCGTCGAGTCGCTGCGCAGCGGGAGCCGCCTTCTCGAGTCTCGCCGAAAGGCAGGTTTCGTCCGCGAATGCCATGGCGACCTCCATCTCGGCAACATCGTCCTGTTCGCGGGACGTCCGACGCTCTTTGACGCGATTGAGTTCAACGACGACATCGCGTGCGTGGACGTGATGTACGACCTTGCGTTCCTGCTCATGGACTTGTGGCATCGCGGCCTGCCGCGGCACGCCAACGCGATTCTCAACTCGTACCTTGCGGAGACGCAGGATCTCGACGGGCTGGCGGCGTTGCCGCTGTTCCTCTCGTGTCGTGCGGCCATCCGCGCGAAGACGACCGCGACCGCCGCCCGACTGCAGCAGGAGCCGGCGCTGCAGGGCCGGATGCAGGTGCGCGCGCGTGAATATCTCGACCTCGCCATTCGTCTCCTGCGGCCGCCGCCACCCGCGATCGTGGCGATCGGTGGACTCTCTGGCTCCGGCAAGTCAACCGTCGCGCGGGCGCTGGCGCCATCGCTGGGTGCCGCTCCGGGAGCCGTCATCCTGCGCTCCGACGAGATTCGCAAGCGCCTGTGCCACACCGCGCCGTTGACGAAGCTCGATCGCGCCGGCTACACGCCAGAGGTGTCGGCGCGCGTCTACGAGGCGCTTGCCGCTGGCGCCTCGGTCATCGGTGCGACCGGACACTCCGTGATTGTCGATGCCGTGTTCGCGCGGGCCGAAGATCGGGCTGCCATCGAGCGCGCGGCGCGGTCGTGCGGGCTGCCGTTTGCGGCGCTGTGGCTGGACGCGCCCGAGCGGACGCTCATCGAACGGGTGACCCAACGCGCTTCGGATGTGTCGGACGCGGACGCGGATGTCGTGCGGATGCAGTACGCGCAGTGGTCCGGAGATGCCCCGTGGCTGCGCGTGGACGCCGGCGCCGATGAGGCGACGGTCGCCGCCCGCGCTCACCGGCGTCTGCGGTCGCAGCTGATCGAGCGTGCGGCGTAAGAGCGGCCGATCCGGGCACGCTCATGCGAGGCCTCACACAGGTTCGCGCACTGCGATGATCATGAATCAGCTTTAACCACAGGCTGCTAATGGATCACGCGGGCGCGCCCCACGGGCGCGCCCCGGTCGCGATCTGGTCAGCAAATCTCGAACTCATCGACGTCGTCCAGCGCAGCCGGAGCGACGAGAATGCGGTTGTCGATGCGTCGGATCCCCGGCGCGCCGGCGGCGCCGCGTTCCGCCGCGTCGCGCTCGGGCCACGAGACGACCGTGCCCATCAGCGTGACGACATCGCCGGCGACATCAACGCGAACGTTGCGCGCGTCGATATCCGCATTCCGGTGCAGGGCGGCCACGATGCGGCGGTGCACGTCGCGCAGCGCCGGTTTCGGCGAGACTTCGATGTAGTTGACGACGGCGCGTACGCCCGGAATGTGATGGATTGCGGCCTCGGCCGACTGCCGCTGCGTCAGCCACTGCACCTTTCCTGTCAACGTCACGTGACCGTGATGAACGGTGATCTGCGCTTTGTCAGCGACCGTCGTCAGCAGCTTGAGGGCGGCCGCTGCATCGGCGGCGATGTCGGCGTCGGTCCGCTCGACCGTCAGGCGCACGGTAACGTCATTAGCCACGGCCCGCACACCGCGGACGCGTTTCGCAACGCGCTCGGCCGCCAGTTTTCCGGCATACGTGTCGACGAAGCCGGTCAGTGTCACGACGCCGTCCTTGGCCGCGACGCCAATCGCGCTGGCATCCACGTCGGGATCCCAATCCAGTTCCCGGACAACGAAGTTGCGCAGGCGCACGTCCGTGCCGGTCAGTGTGGCGGTTGTCATAGTGACCCTCCACGGTTGCAGAGGCGAGCTTCGTGCCAGCGCATGGCAGTCGAGACTGGACTACCGCACGGGAATTCCGTCGCGCGCAGACGCGACACGAGCGTTCAACGCGAAATAGTCACCGGCGGGCGTGAGAATTCATGGCGGCCATCGTCAGCAGATGCGACGGGTCGCAGCGAAATGAGCCAATCGCGCAGGTCGGTCATGGCTCGAACGTTGCCCCCGGATCGAGAGCGGCGCCTTCCGTGGGGGGAGTGATGTGGACTGACGACACGCGACTCGACCTGGCAGGTCCCGCGGCGGCGGACGAGGCCGACGACGTAGTACGCGATTTCGCCGCCGAATCGTCGGATTTCAATTCTGTTCGCCGTTACCTGCAGCAGATCGCCAGGGTCCCTCTGCTGAAGCCGGCGGAGGAGCGAGCGTTGTGCGCGCGCATCGAGAGCGTACACCACGAACTCGCCGCGGCGCTGCTGATCTATCCGGAAACGCGACCGCAGCTCGTCGACGCAGTCGCCGCGCCGGGCGATCCTTCTCGTGTTGCCGAGGTCATGGAATCCCGCGATGGGCGGCCCTTGACATCCCGGGACGTCGGCCGGGCAGTGGCGGCGTTTCACAAAGCGAGACGCCAAGCGAATGCGGTGGCGCGAATTGACGCCGCCAGCACGGGCGGGGCTGCCCGACCCGGCGCCGAATTGCGCGGCCGGGCCGACCACCGTGTCGCCGCGCTCGCCACCGCACTGGCAGAGGTGCCGATACGTCCGTCTCTGCTCGAGTCGATCGCTGCAGGCGTCACGGCCACCGCGGAAGGCCACTCGGCGGCGAGGATTCGCGATCGGCTCGATGCCCTGTGCGAGCTCAAGCGCCGGTTGATGGAGGCCAATCTTCGTCTGGTGGTGTCGGTGGCCAAGCGCTATCCGCACACGAGCCTGTCGCTGCTCGACCGCATCCAGGAAGGGAATCTGGGCCTCATCAAGGCCGTGGACAGGTTTCAATATCGGCGCGGCTTCAAGTTCTCGACCTACGCCACCTGGTGGATCCGTCAGGCCATCACCCGCGCGATTGCCGACACCGGCCGGACAATCCGCCTGCCCGTCCACGTCCTCGAGACCCTCCATCGGATCGCCGGCGCGCGCGGCGTGCTCGTGCGCCGCCTCGGACGTTACCCCACCGTTCAGGAAATCGCGGCGCATACGGGCATCGCCGCCGACAAGGTCACGCTGGCGATGAGCGCCGACGCACCAGTCCACTCCCTCGACGCACCTGTCAAGGAGGACGTCGCCTTCGGCGAGTTCCTTCCGGATGTAAACGTCCTGACGCCCGAAGGTGCGCTGCTGCAGCAGGACGTGGGTCGACGCACGGCACTGGCGTTGTCGTTGCTGAGCGAGCGGGAACGTTACGTGCTCGAGATGAGATTCGGCCTGCGCGATTCGCGCGTCCGCACACTGCAGGAAGTCGCGGAGCGGCTCGGTGTCACGCGCGAGCGAGTACGCCAGATCGAGAAACGCGCGTTCGAACGATTGCGCCGCGCCGAACTGGAACGCGAGAAGAACGGCGCGGCTGCATGACGCCAAGGAGGCACACATGGCTGTCATTGCCACGACTATTCCGGAATCGATTCGAGCCGAACACCACGCAATCCACACACGGCTCGAGGAGGCGATGCGCGCCCCGGGGCAGGTCGGCACCGCGGCGCGAGCGCTCGGGGCGGTCCTGCACCCGCACTTCGTCCGCGAGGAAGAGATCGCGTTGCCCCCGCTCGGGGCCCTGGCGCCGCTGGCCGCGGGTGTGCTGCCTGCCGACGCGGCGTCCCTGCTCGGCATGACGGACGCGCTCAAGCATGAGCTTCCGCGGATGCTTGACGAGCACACGCGCATACGCGCCGCGGTGGCCGCGCTGCGCGCGGCGGCGCGTGATCAGCGTGCGGAGGAATACGAACAACTGGCCGACCAGTTGGCGCTGCATGCACGCACCGAGGAGGAGGTGCTCTATCCTGCGGCCGTTCTGGTCGGTGACTTAATCCGTGCGCGCATGGTCAACCGGTGAGACGTGCCATGCGCCCAGTGGCACCCGCCTCCGGCGATGCCCCCGAGCAGCGCCACCGATAGAACGACATCACCGCTGCGGCGCTGGTCGCGGCGCGCGTACTGCGTCGGAATCGTCGGCGCCTAGGGCGCCGTCACGGTCGGCTGTTAGCTCGTCTTCCGATCTGCGTTCTTGGTGCGGGCGCGCCTGCTGATCAGCGCCGCCTTCGCCATCCGCAGGTTTGGTTTTGCCGTCGCGCCTTCCGTCAGACGCGTGTACTCGCCGGACGACGTGACCGTGAGGAACTTGACCTCGACGAGGCATTCAAGCACCTCGCGGCAGGTTGATGCATCGAGTCCCCACAGGCGCTGCGCCTGATTCGAGGTGACGCGCATCCCCGGCATCTCCCCGTATTCGGCGCACACGCGACGGAGCAGATCGTCGATCGAGTCGGAGTTGGCGGTGGTCATTTCTGCCAACGGCTTTTGAGGCAGGCAAGAAACATAACACGCCCAGCGACTGTGAACTCGGCGAATCGCGAAACCTATCCTACCGGCGTGTGACTCGCTCACCAGGGCGGCAGCGTCATGAACAGCAGTTCCTTGAGATAGGGGTCCGCCGACGCCAGCAGCTGATCGCCCGTCCCTTCGAACCGGATGTGTCCGTCGTGCAGGACGATGAAGTCCGCGAACGGTTCTGCCCCGTCTGCGGCCGGCAGAATCTGCGCCAGGCCGTGACTGGGCGTCGCCGTGTGCGTCGCCACGTAAAAGGCGTCGCGGATCTGGTGGGTGACGACGATGGCGGTGACATGTTCGAGATCCCGCAGTTTCACGATTTCATCGTCAACCGTGGTCGCGACAATCGGATCGAGGCCGGTCGTCGGATCATCGAGCAGCAGCAGCGTCGGCCGCGCGGCCATCGCGCGGGCGATCGCGACACGCCGGCGCTGGCCGCCGGACAGTTCCGACGGCAGGCGATCGATGTGCTCCTGCAGCCCCATAAAGCCCAGCAGTTCCTCCACGCGCTGCCGCACTGCGACATCCGCCATCTTCATTTCCTGGGCGAGGCGATATCCGACGTTCTCGCCGACCGTCAACGAGTCGAACAGTGCCGACTCCTGAAACAGCATCCCGATATCGCCACGCAGCCGCAGCAGATCCTGTTCACGCATGTTGTCGATGCGGGATCCGTGGACAAAAATGCGCCCGCCGTCGGGACGCAGGAGTCCGAGCGTCAGTTTGAGGATGATGGATTTGCCAGCACCGCTGGCCCCCAGGATGATCCGCATGCTCGCGTCCGGCACCTCGAAGCTGACGTCGCGGAGCACGACGTGATCGTCGAAGGCGAACGACACGTGCTCGAATACCACAGCTGGTGAGGAGGTCACGGGTTCATGGGCAGCGTTTCCGGACGACCGCATCGTTGATCATTGCCCACGCCCAGGTGCTGTCTGGCTCCAGTTCGTGGCCAGGCATTTTGCGCTCGATCACCGCCGAATCGAACATCATCCCGTGGTTCGGGCGCGGAATCCAGCGCCGGCGGACATCCCCGGCAGACGACCCGCACCGGATACATGCGGCCCTCGCCGAATCCGAGAGCCCAAAGCACCCGGAAAATTCGGTGGTGGCGGGAAAAATCCGGCGGCGCCGCCCGGCTGCAGGAGTTGCAGCAGCGGCGAAGCAGGCCAGGGACGCGAACGACGGCATTGGCCTGGCGACGGTATGCCTCGTGCCTGTGACAGCAGCATGACATCGCCACCCCCCGACGGCGGCGCGATGCCGCCGTCATCGCGCGTCTCTCTGCACGTTGACCCGATCGGCGTGTCAGCGACCGCGCGGCACTACATCCGCGACCTCGTCTACGGCGCCAACGACGGCATCATCACGACCTTCGCTGTGGTCAGCGGCGCCACCGGTGGCGCGCTGTCAGCCGCCGCCGTGTTGATCATCGGCGCCGCGAACCTCGCGGCAGATGGAATGTCCATGGGGGTCGGCAACCTGCAGGCGATTCGTGCTCACGAACGCGTCCGCGCGGCGCAGAACCTGCCGGAGGAAGAGGCCTACCCGTGGAAACACGGGACGGCAACCCTGGTTGCCTTCATCTGCGCCGGCGCCGTCCCCCTGCTTCCGTTTCTGTTTCCGTCGGCGTGGGGATCACGGGCGGCATGGTCGGCGGCACTGACGATGGTCGCGCTGTTTCTGATCGGCGCGGGACGCGCGACGCTCACGCGGGAGCGTTGGTGGGTGGCAGGGCTCGAAACGCTGTCGTTGGGCGCCCTGGTCGCAGCGGCCGCGTACGGCGCGAGCGCGCTCGTCGCGAGCATGATCGGTTGACAGAAGGTCCGGCACGCGTGCGCGTGCTGCTGCAGAGGTCCTCCCCAGCGACGCGGACCGATGAAGTGTTTTGATCGCGTGCGCGGGTTTTTTCGTCGCGCCGTGCAGGATTCCGTCGATGCCAGCGTGAACAACCCGCAAACAGGCCTCTGGAGGTGAGTCGAAGGTGGCACGATGGCTGCCCCAGAAAGGCGTACGTGGAGGCATCACGGCGGTGCTCGGCGCCGCATTAGGCCTCATCCGTCCGGCGCGCGCACGTTCCTGCGCATGGGCACCGGCGTGCTTAGGAGGGTTTCATCATGCTGGCTGTCTTGATTCCGATTCCGCTGGTGCTGTTGCCGATGATGGCGATCACCGTGCAGCCGAAATGCGGAGCCGAGCCGATCGCGCCGACGGCCATCGAGAGCCCGGTCCTGACCGGTTTCAATCAGCGCGTCGATGCGTATATGCAGGTCCACAACGACGTCGAGCAGACGCTGGCGATGCAGCGCGTGTACGACGATCCGGAGGAGATGTACGACGCGCTCGCGGAATTCCAGTCGGGTATCCGCGCCGCTCGGCCGGATGCGCGACCGGGCACCATCTTCACCGCTGACGTCAGCGCATTGATTCGTGCGCGTCTCGAGCGGAGGCTTGTCGCGTGCAACGACAAGGTCGAAAGCGTGCTCGCCTTCATCAACGAGGAACGGCTGCGCGGGGCGCCGCAGCCCAGGGTCTACGAGCCGTTCCCGTGGAGCCTCGGTTCGGCGATGTGGCCGGCGTTGCTGCCCGCGCTCCCGATGCTGCCCGTGGAAATGCAGTATCGGTTCGCCGATGGCGATCTGGTGCTGGTGGACATGCACGCCGACATCATTCTCGACATTCTGGTCGATGCACTGCCGGCTCCGGCCTCTCGAGCGCACGGCGCGCATCATCGCTGATCATGCGCTCCGGTGAGTGCGGATGAGACCGTCGCGTCGCATCCCTGCACCGGATCGGGGCTTCGTGACCCGGAGCCAGCCGTAGATCCGCGTAGAATCAGGCTCTCGCCGATGGACGCCATCTCGCTTCCACAGTCCACCTGGGAAATCATCGGACGCCTGCTGCTGGCGATGCTGTTGGGCGGCGCGGTCGGCGCCAACCGGGAACGGCAGGGCAAGCCTGCGGGCGTGCGCACCCACGCGCTCGTGTCCCTTGGCGCTGCCCTGTTCGCGATCGTCGGCCTGCTGCTCGGACCAGAGGATCCATCCGCCACCAGTCGTATCCTTCAGGGGATCACCGCCGGCATCGGGTTCATCGGTGCAGGGGTCATCATGCGGCGCCCCGAGCTGCAGGACGTGCAGGGGCTGACGACGGCGGCCGCGATCTGGGTCGTCGCCGCGGTCGGTGTGGGCGCCGGCGTCGGCCTGTGGCAGACGAGCCTGACGGCGCTGGCGTTGACGCTGATCGTGCTCGGTCTGGGCGAGCGCGTCGATCGGTGGCTGCACAAGGGGTAACCAGAAGGGAGAAGCTCATGCATCGCAAGTTGACGCTCCTGACAATAGTGCTCGTCGCTGCGGTTGCGCCGCTGACGGCGCAAACAGAGATCAGCAAGGCGTCGGTCCCCGGAATCATCAACTTCGGGTACATCGGCAAGACCGTGGCCTGCGCTGGCGCGACCGCTCCAGCCGCACTCGCCGAGATAAAGAGGCTCGGCTACGCCTCGGTCATCAATCTGCGGGTCGCCACCGAAGCCGGGGCCGAGATCGATGCGTCCGCCGCAGCCGCCAAAGCCGCCGGACTGACGTTCATCCACCTGCCGTTCAACGCGAGCTCGCCCGACCCCATGCTGGTCGACAAGTTCCTCGCGGCCGTGACCGATCCGAAGAACCAGCCGGCGTTCATTCATTGTGCGAGCGCCAACCGTGCGGCAGCGCTGTGGATGGTCAAGCGGATGGTGGTTGAAAAGTGGGATGTGGACCGTGCCGCGACGGAGGCGGTTGCGCTCGGCATGACCAGTCCGGCGCTCAAGACATACGCGATCGAGCAGGCGCAGGCACGCCGCTCGCGTTAGCCGTTTTTGTGAACACGGCCATGCGCTGGTTCTGACGCGCGATGGCCGATCACGCGATCCGCCGCGCCGGTCCGACTGTGTCCTCGTCCGCCACGCCGGCCGAAAATATCGTCGCCTCCACGCGCGGGGTGACGGCGAGCGACGACGACACGAGACAGTGACTGACTGTCTTGTCGATCGCGCGTCGCACGGCTTCCACGTCGCTTCCAGCCGGTACCGTCACCGTCGCGCGGACGACGATGTCGGTGAAGCGCACGACGCGGTCAGCCCTTGCCACTGTTCCCGCCGTGTGGGCATCGACCTCGACGAAATGCGCTTGCGACGCCCTCGCCACGGCGCGAAACGTGAACAGGAAACAGGCGTTGACAGCGGCGAGGAGCAGGTGTTCGGGACTCCACGCGTCACCCGGGCCGTCATACTCACGCGGCGGCGCCACCGTCAGATCGGGCATGCCGGTGGCGGACATCGTCGCGTACCCCTGCGGACCACCAGCGAGGTCGACCTCGTAATCGTGAGGTAACGGCTTCATCGCTCCCTCCCGCAACATGTTCGTGCAACGTCTTTGCCTCGGCACCGTCTTCGGCCCGCGTCGGTTTCGTCTGCGGCGCCCACCGCAGCCGAACTCCACCGAGGGGAAACATCCCACGGGACCGCTGAAAAAACCGCACCTCCCAACGGCGGTGCAGCCCAGAGGACGCGACAGGCGGCATCTGCTGAGGGGATGCCATGTGGCCACAGACTTGCCGCTGTGCTGTCGGGACACCATGAAGTGGCCTCTTTGGCGCATTCAAGCGCGCCGTCATCGAGGGTCGCATCGAAGACGACGGCCCCGCCCTGCTGCGTGGCATTACGCGGCGGCTCGAGAGCCGCCAGTCCGGGTCTGAAGGAGCGGAATCATGATTCCGACCATCGTCGTTTTGCTGCAGATCGTCGTTCCTCTCGTTCTGATTGCCCGACTGTTCGAGGCACGCCGGCGCAGCCTGCTCGCCTGGGTTCTCTTCGCCGCCGGGACCGTCATCTACATTGCGGCGATCGCGGTCGCAGGGCTGTGGCTGACGCTGCCGTGGTACACCGCGCTGGCGTATCTGTTCGTCGTCGCCCTGGCCATTGTCTGGCGGGCGCGTGACATCCGATGGCTGCCATGGCGGCCAGTCAGGCGCTTCGCGTATATCGAGCTGGCGGTGGCCGCGCTGCTGATCGTCGGAGCGAGCGGACTGTTTGTCGAGGCGGTGACTGCCCGCCGCGCCCCGGCGGCGCCCGCACTCAACCTGTCATTTCCCCTGACCGGCGGAACGTACTACATCGCCAACGGCGGCAGCGGCGAGCTGACCAATGCACATGTCAGGACGCTGGCCGACGGCTTCGGTGAATATCGTGGACAAAGTTACGCCATAGATATCGTCCGTCTCGACGATCGCGGGCTGCGCGCATCCGTTTCCGGACCCGTCGACCCGCGGCGCTATGTCAGCTTCGGCGAGCCGGTGCGATCGCCCTGTGACGGGACCGTCGTCGGCGTCGAGAACAGTGCGCCCGATATGACACCGCCGCAACGGGATCGAGACCGTCTGGCCGGGAACTTCGTGCTGCTCGACTGCGGGTCCGCGCGCGTATTGCTTGCGCATCTGCGGCAGGGGAGCGTGCGCGTGCGCCCGGGTCAGCATGTCACGGCCGCCCAGGGGCTGGGGGCAGTGGGCAACTCGGGCAACAGCGACGAGCCGCACCTTCACGTGCACGCGCAGCGAGCGCCGGCCGGGACTCGAAGCCTGCTCGACGCGGCGCCGATCCCGATCACGTTCTACGGCCGCGCCCTGGCGCGGAACGACGTCGTGCGCGCCGCTGCGGTGCCGCCACCGATCAATACCGAGACGGAGCTGCTCTATGGACAGCTCGGGTCGACGATCGTCGCACTGCTGATGCTGATCATCAGCGTGCGCACGCGGACGGCAGGACGCATCCTGTTCTCATTGCTCTTTGCGTGGGCAGCGGTGACGAACGTGCGAACCGCATTGGTGTCGCCGACGGACTACCTGGGATTCGCCGGCTTGACGGTCAGCGATCTGTATCGATGGTTCATCCTCGGCTTCTTCGCGCAGCACATTACGCCGATCGTGGTGACGATCGCAGCCGGGCAGGCGTGGGTCGCGGCGGCGCTCCTCCGCGGCCGACGCTGGCAGCGGGCAGGTCTCGCGGGGGCGGTGGTATTTCTGCTGGCGATTGCGCCGCTGGGAATCGGATCGGGCCTGCCGGCCACGGTGATCATGGCGCTCGGGGCGGGTGTCCTGTGGCGCGAACCGGTCAAGCCGCGAACCGTCGTCGAGCTGATACCGAAGCGGTCCGAGGTCTGTCGACGAGCGGCGTGATCCCTTCGTTCAGGTGAGGACGGCACGACCTCAATGGAAGTCACCCGAGCCGTCCTCCCGCCGCGATTAGTTCGCACCCGCGCGGAGAATCCCGCGCCGCTGGGCGGCGGCCGGCTCGTGATCACATCTGCTTTACGCCATTTTCAGGGAGCGCGCGCGGTACGCATCGTGCGGAACTGACTGTGGTCAGACGCAGGAGGGTGTGCGGTATGGTCAGCAAACAGTTTTCGCACGTGGTTTCGCGCCTGTGCTTGGCCGCGGCGTTGGCCCTGGCCGCTGGCAGCACGGCGCTGCACGCCCAGACGCCGGCCGCGGCTGGACATCACGAAACGGCCGTCGAACCCGGAGGAGCACAGTCGGGTGCGACGATGGCCGATCGCCACCAGGCAATGATGGCCGGGCGGAAGGAAATGATGGCCAGGATGGCCGCTGCCGATCAGAAGCTCGCCGAGCTTGTCGCGAGGATGAACGCCGCAACAGGGGACGAGAAAATCACCGCAATCACCGCAGTCGTCACCGAGCTCGCCGCGCAGCGCAAGCAGATGCAGCAACAGATGATGGCGATGCAGACCGGCATGATGGAGCAGATGATGGCGCACATGTCCGCGATGCACGGAATGGGCGGAATGATGAAGAAGGCGCCGGAGCCGGCGCCACAGGCCGACGACCCGAGTCAGACAGATCATCGCGACCATCATTCGGAGAAGTGAACGTCGGTGACCGACGAAGAGGACCGAGTCATGTCTAAGGCCCTGGAGACGATTGGGGGACAGGTCAGCCGCGGCTTCGAGGCCGTGCGCGACGCGTTTGCGGAGAACTTCGTCCACCGCAGGGAGCTGGGCGGTGCCGTCTGCGCGTATGTCGACGGCGGGAAGGTCGTCGATTTGTGGGGAGGCGTCCGCAACAAGACAACAGGCGACGCTTGGGAACCGGACACCATGGTCATCGTCTACTCGGCAACCAAGGGACTGGCGGCGATGACGCTTGCGCTCGCCCATTCGCGTGGCTGGCTCGACTACGAAGAGCGAGTGTGCGTCTACTGGCCTGAGTTCGCGCAGCAGGGCAAGGATCGAATCAGGGTCCGGCATCTGCTGGCGCACCAGGCAGGGCTCTATGCACTGGATCAGCCGCTCGATCGCGACCTCGTGTCCGACCTCGATCGGCTGGCCGCCGTTCTGGCCAAGCAGAAGCCGGCATGGCAACCCGGCACGCGCCAGGCGTATCACGGCATCACGCTCGGCTTCTACCAGAGCGAGCTGTTGCGCCGCGTCGATCCGCAGCATCGGAGCGTCGGCCAGTTCTTCCAGGACGAAATCGCCACGCCTCTGGGACTCGACGTCTACATCCGGCTGCCCGAAGACATTCCGGAGTCGCGACTGGCGACGATCGCGCGGCCGCGGGCGAGGGACATGCTGTTTGGGTTCCCGCCCCGTCTGCTGCTCGACACGTTCAGCCGTCGCTCGAAGATCGTGCGCGCATTGAGGGGATCCGAGCTGCCTCACGATCGACAACGCGTCTATGCCCGCAATCTCGAGGTGCCGTCTGGAGGCGGGGTGGGCACCGCCCGGGCGATCGCGCGCGCATACAGCGCCTTCGCGGGAGACCGAGGCGAGCTTGGGCTGGGGCGGCAAACGCTGGATCTGTTGGCCGCACCGGCGATACCGCCGACGCGTGGCTTCTACGACGAATGCCTCAAGGCGCAGGGCGTGCAGTTCTCGCTCGGCTTCATGAAACCGGGGCCCGCGCTGCCGTTCGGCAGCCCCAGCGCGTTCGGGTCGCCAGGGGCGGGCGGCGCGATGGGGTTTGCCGACCCGGCGGTCGGAGTCGGCTACGCGTATGTCACGAGCCAGATGGGAACGCGCCTGTCCGGCGACCCGCGCGACGTCGCGCTCCGGGACGCGCTGTACACCGCGATCGGTGCGCGTTCACCAGCGCCGGGACTTGCCGCGTAGCTTTCGTCAGCGCCGCAGATCGTCAAGCCGCCGGTCATACTCGCCGTGATCCATCTCCCCACGGGCGTAGCGGCGCTTCAGAATCTGCTCGGGACTGCCGTCGCGCGGAATCACCGGGCCTGCGACAAACCTGATGATGATCCAGACGAGAAGAATCAGCAGCGCAACCCCGAGCAGCCAGCCGATCCACATCCACCCGCCCATCGAGCTCATCATCCCGACCCCCATAAGTCACCTCACATGAAAGTCGATTTCGATCCTGATCAGGACGTCGACGGCGACGCCATCGAGCCGACCGGGAAGGAACCGCCACTCGCGAATCGCCGTGACGGCGGCCTCGTCCAGACCGCGGTCGAGTGAACGGGTGACCTCGATGGCGTAGGGGACGCCGTTGCGACCGACGATCGCCCGCAGGACGACGGTGCCTTGTATGTGGTACTGCAGGCCCTCTGCCGTGTACTTCGGTTTGGCCTGGAAGAGGAGAGACGGCGCGGTCACCCCGCCGCCGACCTGGTAGACGCCACCGCCGGTACCTCCACCCGTGCCGGGTCCGACCCCCGGCCCGACGCCGGAGCCGATACCGCTGCCATAACCGTCGCCGATCCCGGACCCCGAACCAGGGCCCCGCGAATCCGACGGCGAGACCACCCAGTCGGGCAGCCCGGCAATCCATACCTTTCCCGACGCCAGCGGCTTCACGTCGAGGAGCGCATCCTGTGTCAGCGGTCGTTCAACCGGCTGTGAGCTTGCGGTCACGACGCGGCGCGGTGCGACGGGAGCGGAGAGGCGATCGCGTCCGATCGACGCCGCGCGAGCAGGTGCGGACCGCCGACGCGCACCGCCGCCGCCACCGCCGCCGTGGGGGCCGGGGGCCTGCAGAAAGATCAGGCGCGGTAGTTGACCCGACATCTGTCTTGACGGTTGGTGTGATGCCACGAGCGCACTTGAACGTGCAGCGGCGACAGCGACGACGACGGCAATGACGACGTGCAGCAGTACTGACGTGAGCGTTCCAGTGCGTGCGCCAATGGCGCGCCGTGGCAGTCGAGGCGACGGCATCGCCAGCAGCAGAAGGTTTCTCTGCTCGCTCGCAGGGAGAGAACGCTCGCCTGACACCGCGGCAGGTATTGCGATCGGTCGGTACTCATGAAGAGTTAACGAGATCGACACCTCTGAGCTGGGGCAAGTGAGGTACCACGGCGATGAGAAAGGATTCGTGCGAAGAGTCCGCACGATGGGACAGCCGCGGTGCGAAAAAATCCGCGCCGTGAGATTGAAAAAACTCGCTTGATCCCGGTCAAGGGCCACTACAATTTGACGGCAATCTCGACAGGCGGACGGAGGCGGAGCGGTGAACCCAGTCAAAGTGATCCTTTAGGACAGCGATGCGTCCCGCCTTTGTGATCACTGCACTTCGCAACCCGATTTCCCGGATTGGTGTCGCTCTCACGACCGCGAGCGCGCTCCTGTTTCTGTTCCTCCTTGCCGCCCTCACAGCTGGCTTTCTTCAGAATCCCTACTCTGGGCTGGTCGTCTTCGTGCTGGTGCCGGCGCTGTTCGTCGTCGGTCTGCTGCTCATCCCGGTTGGACTGCGAATCGAACGCCGGCGCGTGGCACGCGGCGTCGCCCGGCCCGCGTGGCCGCGCATCGATTTGAACGATCCGGCCATTCGCCGGACGGTGTTCGTTCTTATCGCCGCCACGTTCGTCAACCTGGTGATCGTGTCGATCGCCAGTTTCGGCGCGGTCGAATACACGGAGTCGCAGGCGTTCTGCGGGCAGACCTGTCACACCGTGATGGAGCCTGAATTCGTCGCGCATCAGAGCGGCTTGCATGGCAGCGTGCACTGCGTCACCTGCCACGTCGGCCCCGGCGCCGGCGGTTTCCTGACGGCGAAGCTGAATGGCACCAGGCAGCTGTGGCTCGCGATGACGGGCAGACACAGTCGTCCGATCCCGACGCCCGTCAAGAACATGCCCGACGTGCGTAGCTCGTGCGAGCAGTGCCACCGGCCGGACCGCTTCGTCGGAGACAAGGTCACAGTCCTGTATGAACATGCGGACGACGAGGCGAATACAGCGACGATGACGACGGTGCGGCTGCATGTCGGCGGCCCAATCTCGGGCACGACGACGGGGAGCGGCATTCACTGGCATATGAACCGCGCGAACGTCGTGGAATATGTGGCCGTCGACGACAAACGCGAGCAGATTCCCTACGTCCGCGTGTCCACACCCGACGGCACCGTCCGCGAATACTTCGCCGCCGGGACCACGGGCGCCGATGTTGCAAACAAGCCCCGGCGGCGGATGGACTGCCTCGACTGTCATAACCGCCCCGCACATCGATTCAGCTCGTCGCCCGAGCGCGAAGTTGACGGGGCAATGGGTGCTGGTCAAATCAGCGCCAAGATTCCGTTCATCCGCCGCGAAGCCGTGCGCGCATTGCGCGCGGAGTACGCGACGCAGGAGATTGCGTCCCGCGAAATAGCGCGGTCGATCCGCGACGCGGTGAGCGCGCGATCGCGGCAGGTCTTCGAGGAGTCGGATCTGCGTCAGGCGATCGCGGTGACGCAGGCGATTTACCAGCGCAGCGTGTTTCCGTCGATGAAAGTCGGCTGGGGCACCTACGCGAACCAGATCGGCCACATCGTGTCGACGGGCTGCTTCCGGTGTCACGATGAGGAGCACAAGACGGCGGACGGCCGCGCCATCAGTCAGGACTGCGAGCTGTGTCACACGATCGAGTAGCGAACCCGGTTGTTGCAGACGACGAGGTGTCTCGATGAACCAGAACAGGTGGTTTGCGTGGGCGGCGATCACGCTGACCATTCTTTTCATGGCGGCATTCGTCACCGCGACGGAACCGGTTGTCGCGGCGCGCGAGGCAGCGGCACCGTTGCAGCAGAAGGCGGCGGCCCCGCAGGCGCCGGCACCGCAGCCCGCGCCTCAAGCCGGCTACGTCGGGGAGAGCACGTGCCTGACATGCCACGATCAGTCCTACAAGGGCACCAAGCACGCGCTGGCGTTCAACGAGCGCACGCCGGCGGCCACTCATGGCTGCGAGAGCTGCCACGGGCCGGGGCAGAAACACGCTGCCAGCGGCGATCCCGAGCTCATCAAACGCTTCTCTAAACTGTCGCCGGCGGAGGCCTCGGCGACCTGCACGTCGTGCCATAACCGCGCGTCACACGCGCTCTGGGACGGCAGCCAGCACGATCAGCGGAACATCAGCTGCGTCACCTGCCATAGCGTCCACGGATCGAAAGGGCCGTCACAGCTGAAAGCGGGCACCGTCGTGCAGCAGTGTGCGACGTGCCACCGCAGCATCACGAACAAGGTGTACCGGTACAACCACATGCCGGTGCGGGAGGGAGCGATGACCTGCGCGTCGTGTCACAACGTGCACGGCAGCACCAACGTCAAGCTCCTGCGTGCGGGCACGACGGTGGACGAAAGCTGCACCAGCTGTCACGCGGACAAGCGAGGCCCCTATCTCTGGGAACACGCCCCTGTCAGTGAGAGCTGCGTCACGTGTCACGATCCGCACGGCTCGAACAACGACCGGATGCTGGTCAGCAAGCAGCCGTTTCTGTGTCAGCGCTGCCATGTGACGTCCCGTCATCCACCGACGGTGTATGACGGATTCCAGCTGAACAACTCGCAGAACGCCAACAAGATCTTCGGCCGCGGCTGTACGAACTGCCACCAGATGGTGCACGGCTCGAACGCGCCGTCTGGCAAGACGCTGCTGCGTTAGGAGGCCGCGATGCGCAACGCATACCTGACGCTGACCGCTGCACTCCTCCTGATTCCGCGGCTGACCACGGCGCAGGCGGCGCAACCGGCACCGGCGGTTGCGGCTGGCACCGGCACAGCCGACGTGGGCGGGATGTTCACGACCACCGACGGAGACGAAGCGAGATACGAGCGGTACCGCGACACGCGCGATGGCGCGTATACGAACATCACGTGGGGCCGGGAAACGGGATCGTACCTGTTCGACGCGAGCGCCTCCCATATCGGCTACCGCGACCAGCGCTATAACGTCGACTATTCCCGTCGCCGCTTCGACTTCGGCTTCCACTGGACGTCGCTGCCGCTTAACTACAGCTACCTGACGCGCACGGCATTCGTGACCAATGGGACCACGCTGACGCTGCCCGACAGCACGCAGGCGGCCGTGCAGGGTCCGGGCAACTCGACCACTGATGGGACGGCAGTCGGCGTCCCGTGCGCGCCTGGGGCGCCACCGGCGGCGTGCACCAGCACCAACGCCGCGCAGATAGCGCAGGCGAAAGCGAATCGTTCGATCTACGACTCGCTGGCCAATCCGTTCGACCTCCGGCACCAGCGCGACACGGCGCTGTTCGACGTGAGGTATGCGGCGACCAGCACGGTCGATCTCGACGCTCGCTTTCTGTCGTCCGGACGCGACGGCCAGCAGCCGTGGAACGCGTCGTTTGCCTTCAACACCGCCGTCGAACTGCCGCAACCACTCGATCAGCGCACCAACGACGTGTCGGTCGGCGCGTCGTGGACGAACCCGAAAGGCATGTTCCGCGTCGGCTGGGACGGATCGTGGTTCACGAACCACAATCAGATCCTGACGTGGGACAACCCTATCCGCAGCACTGATTTCACCAACGGCAGCACGGTGTTCAACTGTCCGGCCTCGGGGCCGAGCGGGCCCTGGGACTGCAGCGGATACAGCAACGGGAACGGGCCGGCGCGGGGACGCGAGGCGCTGGCGCCGAGCAACATGATGAACGTCGTCAGCGCCGTGGCGATGTACAAGCTCGCCGCGCGCACTACACTGAACGGCACGCTGCAGTTCACCAACCAGCGCCAGGACGAAGACCTGATTCCGTGGACGATCAACTCGGTCATCGACCAGCCGGCCACGTTTACGAACTTTCCGCACCTGTCAGCGTTGCCGCGCTCGACGGCGGAGGCGGAGGCGCAGGGCATAAACGCGTTGATCAACTTCACCACACGGCCGTCGCGCCGCACGAGCGTCAATGTGCGGTATCGATACAACAAGCGTGACGTGCAGACGCCGATCTTCGACGCGACAGAGTACGTGCGGTTCGACGCCGTCCCGGAAGAAGTGGAAGAAGGGTTCTCGCCGCAGTTCGACAACTCGCGCGATTTCTTCGACGCGAATCTGTCTTTTTCGACGAACGGGTGGGGCACCCTTCGAGCGGGCTATGGACGCGAGGACATCACGCGGCACGGCCGCGGCTTCGCCGATGTCGGCGAGAACATTTTCCGCCTGTCGTACGACGCCTATTCGAATCAGTACGTGACCGTCAGGGGCAACGTAGACCTGGGGTGGCGCCGGGGCTCAGGGTTCGTCGAAACCGGCATCGACTACGAGGAGGGCCCCGGCGGGACGCAGCCGACGCTGCGCTATTACGACGAAGCGGACCGCGATCGCACTCGCGGCTCGATTGTGATTACGGCGATGCCGTCGGACCGGGTCGATGTGTTCTTTCAGTTCGCCGGGACGCGCGACAAGTATCTCGTCGACGAGTCGGCGCCAGTCGATCGTCCGGGCGAACACTTCGGCCTGCAACGGCAGACGACCACCAGTTACAACGTCGGCTTCAACTTCCATCCGACAGACGTCGTCAGCCTCGGCGCCAACTACGGTCGTGACTCGTTCGGATCGTTTCAGCGATCGCGCAACGCCAACCCGGCGCCGGATCCGACGTGGACCGATCCCAGTCGTGACTGGACGCTCGACAACGACGACCACGTCAACAACGTCGGCCTGTATGTCGATATGACGCGACCCGTGCGCAACACCGACATCCGGTTCGGCTACGACTACAGCGACTCGAACAACAGCTTCGTTCACGGTGGTCCGCGCGTCACGTCACTCACGGACATCGGCCAGTTCATCCCGTTGCCGAACGTGGAGAACTCGTGGCATCGGCTGACTGCCGACGTCACCTACTTTCTCAACACCCGCGTCGGTGTCGGCGTCGGTTACTACTTCGAGACACTGGATGTCAGTGACTTCAACACTATCGATACGGACGGTCCGGTTGGTTTTGCGCCGGCGACGGGAGACCCGCGGCTCGACTGGCTTGGCGGGCTGACGCTCGGCTACGGCAACCGGCCGTACACCGGCCACACCGCGAATGTGCGCGTGGTCTACCGGTTCTGAGGTCACGCATCTGAGAGAGATCGGGTGGTCAGTGCAATGAGACGACATCACGAGGAAGTCGCCGTGCTGCCGGCGTTGACGCTCCTGCTGCCGTTCGCAGGCGCGCTGTGGCTGCGCATCGTCACGGGA